>OHQF01000876.1_pt1 | contig 17400 bp, 18 predicted proteins | sample 1578001 | NCBI WGS metagenome assembly OHQF01 (sample SAMEA3879538, study PRJEB24766) | human gut metagenome | biome: human-associated habitat; feature: feces | place: USA | collected 1985/1987 | reverse complement strand
TAACAACTGCGCCCCGGTTGTAGTAAGCTGCTCCGACCGCCCGAAAATACGCATACCGTTAAACGGCAGCTCCGAGCTGTCATTTAGCGCTATTGCTGATCCATCTGATTCACAAACTATGCCGTTGTTGTACAGTTTATTAATATCGTCTGTATTCTTTTGTATCTGCTCTGCGCTCTCGGAAATTTCTTTTGCCTTATCCGTTGCAGTCACCGCCGCAACTTGTGCCGCAGTTTCGCTCTGAGCGGCATTCTCTGCGGCTTTTTGGGCTGTATCGAATAATTTAGCAGTCGATTTCTCCGCCGCAATCATTTTTTCCAATGCATCAACCGACTGTTCGTAGGTGGGTACAGGTGCTACATTGCCGTCCAACGATCGATTAATACACATCGTCATGATATTAGATTTTTTAACATAGTCGTATGTATCCCCGTTGTGCCGGCAAGCAAAAATCTGTACATATACCGCACCTACAATTCGTAATATACTACCGTCAATTGTATATGTACCGTCTGCTGATATATCCACCTCATACGCTACACCGTCAGCGTATTTAAAACGCATTTTGTAGCTGTCAGCACCCTCACACTGATAGCCCTCAAATGTGATCGTCCGTGCGTTGGTTTCCCCGACATAGCCTAGTGTAGTAGTATCAGCCGATGCATTATATTTTTTGTCTAATGTTATTGTCATATTCTATCCCTGCGGTTCGTCAATATCCTGTGATTTCAATTCAGTTAAATATGTATCTGCCGAAATCGCATCCTGTGTAAAACTGTTATTTTTCCACCATGCGACTACAGACGCAATAGTTGTCCATAATGTACTGATAACATTAGTTGCCGTATCATCGTCTATCGGTATAGGCGATATTCCGCAAATTGCCAGTATCTGATTGACTAATGCCAACAATAAAATAATTGTTCTTATAATCGTTCCTTTTGTGATTTTCATGTTAATTACCTCTTTTCTAAATTTTCCAAATCCTCTATACGGTGATTTTCTACCTTTATTTTTTCTTCGATCACCGAAACCGTTTTTTCCAACTTATATGTACGCTCGACCAAACTATTATGCTTGTCTACACGCTTTGACAGTTCGTCAATCTTATACTCTATCAGCGCCGTAGATTTGCGATTTTGGAAATAGTTGTTTAACATACAAACTACTATAGCCACAGCTCCGGTTATGATAGCCTCGAGCATTATTCGTCCTCCTTAATAAACTCTGCGATCAACTCAATCTGATTAGCGGTCGGTGCAAAAGGTGCAATGTCTATAGGACTTATCTCTGCCTCAATTTCCTTTACTGCCTGCTCGTTGACAGCGTTTGTGAACTGCTTCTGCCTTTGCGGCGTTTCAAACTTAAAATTGCCGTCCTCGATTACACCGCCGAACTTCTCTGCAAGCTTCTTCTTTTCCTCTTCAAACGCTATAGCGATCTCGTTCAGTTCCTTTTTCAGCTTGTAAAGCGCAAAAGAAGTGTTAAAGTCCGTCTGCTTGTCACCCAACTTCGTAAACTCCCTTAGTGCAACAATTGCATTAATTGCTGTTGTTTTCATTTATTTTTACCTCCAATTTTGATATTTTATTTTCCAACTGCTTTATCTTTGCAGTTAAAATCGCCGTTAATTCTGTGTATGCGATATGATACTCGCTTCCGTCTTTGTTTACGTCTACAAACGCTCCCACCTCATCGGCCATAAGACCGGATTTGTCAATAGCACTCAAAAGCTCCTGTGCAATAAATCCCGTGTGCAGTTTTTCGGGATCGTCCTTAAACCTAAATGTCTTAGGTGCAAGATGATCAAACAAATCTATATACTTGTCCGACATATCATTAATATCTGTTTTAAAACGCTCATCAGAACGCTCGGTGAGAGATGTACAGCTTATTGTGCTTGCAAAATATGCCGACTGAAACACGTAGATATGTTGCAACGAATTGCTTGCATTATATGCGTCTGAACCTGCAAAACGCATTAAATTTGTAACTGTTCCGTTTGTGCTTATCGAACGTACATAACACAGCCCCGGACCCGTAACCGATATTGCAGATTCATAAGGAGTTGCACCCTGTGTCAAGCCCTCAATTTTCAGCCTGTATCCGTCATAGCCGTGCGCTCCTGCTGTCGTACTGTATTGACCGTCAAACATTATTCCGAAGCCTGTCGGGGATAGCATCGTCCTCAAATAATAAATTGTTGAGTTGTTGTATTTAAAGCTTGATGAATTTGCGGATATCAAGTTATTACTGCTGATTTTAAAGCCGCCTATATTCGCAGATACAGCCTGCAAGCTTGAAACATTTATTTTTGAAGCCGTTACTGCATTCGCCGCAATTTTATCCGCCGTTATTGCGTTTGCGTGTATCGACGTTGCATACACAGTACCTGTCGCTATAGTAGCGCCGTCTATTACCGTTGCGCCGTTAGGCTTCCAAGGCGATGCTGTCTGCAATGTGTTTTCTACACGCTCTAATTGCAAACAGTCAAAATATGCCGTGACAGGAGAAGATTGGTCGTTTATATCAAGACGTATTGTCACAAAATTGCAGTCAAGCTTAAACGGTGCAGATATGTACCTCACCCAACCCGACTTCAAACCTGTCAAAGTCCGTTTTGTTAACTGCACATAAGATGTTCCCGATGTTTCCGAGCTTATCGAATGCTTGTACAGCAAGGGCGAAAAGCTGATAGAATCATGCGATGTTGACCGAACATAAAACGAGAATACATAGTAGTCTCCGTTTGTAACAGGGATATTGCCTTTTTTTCCGAAATCGTCACCCTCTAGCTTTATGTAGCACCAGCTTGCGCCGTTTGTTATCACCTTGAGCGAATTTTCGCCGTACCGAGAATATTCGTCCGTAATCTCGGCATTCGTGAGATTATTCTTAGCACATCCGGACACATCCACTAAATCGCCCTCGAAAGTATCTATTCCGTAGGTGATAATGTTACCATTTAGTCCTATCGCCAGTTTTTCAGCAGTTATGGTATTAGTAGCGATCCAGCCGCCACGAATATATGTAGACGTACTTACTGCATTATTCGTCCACTTCATCACCATATCTCTCAGCGCTGTCATATTTGTGCCGTTTTCATCAGTCCATGCTTTTGCTGAATTTGCGGTGCTTGATACCGAAGAAATCGCATTACTCAGTCCGCTTATTGCTCCTTGATGCGCTGTAAACGTAACATATCCGCTTAAATCAATTTTAGAAGCATCAATAGTGATCTCTTCCGCCGATTGGTTTATCGCGGATATTACGCCGTCTTTGTTGACCTTAAGAGCTATTTGGTCTGCCTGCTGTGATATACTGCTCATTGCAAAATCCATAGCACTGTTTAAGCCGTCCTGTGTTGCGTAGGTATTTGACACCGTTGTTTTAAAACCGGATAGGTCCTGCTGCATCTCAGCCATTTGCGTACTGATTTGGGTTACTGCCGTGCCGTCCGCTTTTTCGTCAATCGTCGTCTGCATACTGCTGACAGTGCTTGTTATGCTGTCTATAGTTTGATTTACCTCAGACAGCCTTGAGGTTAGCTGCGTTTCGCTTACCAGACCTGCGGTTGCCGTGGTAATATCGTTTTGCCATATCTTACTGTTTATCTGACCATTGATAACTTCCAGGTTCGTGCCGTGATCGGTGACAGTTTCAACAATTGCATCAAGTTTTGTGCCTTGTTCTGTAGTAAGCGTCCCTATTTCGGTAACACTCTCGGAAAGCTCAGTAAACTTTAGATCAAGGCTCTGACCGTCCTCGTCATAAGCAATCGTTGAAGTCTTAAGTTTATAATTAGAGCCGTTTATTTCCTCTATCAGCGAATGCATATCGATCTTGCCGCCGGATATATGAGCGTTATCTGACACCATATTGTCAACGATAAGACCGTCAGCAACAGCGTTTTCGGTTATTCCGTTTTCGTCAAACAATGCGGTCTTTCCGTCCACACCCCGTACAACGAAGCTGAAATTCCCGTCTGCTGCTTGTCCTATCTGCACACGGACGTTTCCATCGCTGTCGTAAAACTGCTGCGTTGCACCGAGAAACGATATGCTTGCGCTGCCGTCCTTGATTATATCAATGCGTTCGGCTTGAGCGGATGCTGTTATCAAATCCGCAACTGTGATCTTCTTGGCGATAATGTCCTTTATCACCGCCTCGTCTATCGTTACATTTGCGGCGGTTAGATTAATAAACTGGGCATTTTTCGTGAATCCGAACACAGAACTAAACGTATTAAATAGTGCCGCTGCCGCCTTTAGATCTCCTATCTCGGCGCTTTCTGCCGTCAGCATTTCGGTTTGCAGCTTCTTTATCACTGCACTGTCGGCGGTAAGGGCGTTGACCTCAAGGTCGGCAATTCGCCCTGTATTGGCTGTCAGATCGTCTATTATCGCTTGATTTGCCGCAAGATACTCAGCTTCCAGCCGTGTGATTTCTGCGTTTGCAGCTTGAAGTTCGGTGATCTTGGCATATGCAATTTCAGCAGTTTGCGCCAATAGATAGTTTGCTTTAACATACTCAAGTGTTTCCGCCTGAGCTAATGCTATCTTGCTTATAGGGCTATATTGGTTAGCGGTCGTATCACCGTAGGACATAATGCTGCACGATTCCCCAAGCTTCCACACGCTTTCCATGACGATAACTTTTCTTGTACCGCCGAAAAGTCCTTCCTGCTCGTAATTAAAACAGTCGCCCGCCTGTATCGATAGATCTCCGAACCATGTTATTTGGGCTTGATAGAACTCAACGCCCTGCATACCTTCCACTAGAGCATCAAGCTTTTCTTTCCTTGCTGACTCAGACAATGATTCCATGAGAGGATTATTGCTTAAATCAAGTACAAAGCCCTCACCGCCCGACAACTGATCGCCGAATTTTGCTCCGGTTACTTTCACGCTTGTATCGGAAACGCTTCTGTTAATTGCATTATCCTCATTGATCGTAAAATCCACAGTCTGTGAAAACGGAACTATTTCAAGCTTACCGCTTGAGCGGTTTATCCGTCCGAATGCACCTAGAAGCTGTGCCGCATAGGTAAGAAGATCACGCCAGTTATATTCCGTTGCATTTTCGTCCCGTGATTTGAGTGAACAACTGGCTTTGCCGTTCGGCATACGCATTAACGTCGCAATATTTGTCGCCAAATCAACTCCGCAAGCCTCGCATGCTGCCTGAATAAACTTGTACGTCTCCTTATGCAGTATCGCCGTATCTTTTGGGATTGGTTTATCAAACAGAATCATGCCGTCATACGCCGTAAAGCTGACTGTATGGTTTGTACGCTGTACAGATCCGCTGTCCACATAAAAAGTTCCTATCGGCAGATCCTGCTCAGAACCATCGTCAAAAATATATTTGCAGTTAAGCGTTATACTTGCAGCTGTCAGCAAAAACGGATTATTTATATCCAAAAACAGACCTATGTCGATTTGATTTGCTATCATACCGCCAACGCCGAATGCTGCGCTTGCTACACATGATTCCTGGAACTTAAAGCTGTTTTGCAAAATATCATCGGATGTAAGTTCTATTGTTTCATCATCACCCAGCGTTAAACTACCGTATATGTAGCAATCCGTTGCGTTATACAATTCCGTTTTGTACTTATTGCTTGTTGCTATCACATAACCGCCCCCTTAACACTCAACCAAAGTAAACGAGTAGTCTACCCACATCTGAGACGGCATTTTATCCGTTTTAACTATACTTGCGCTTTTCGTTCCTGCGTACATAGTTTTTGTAACCATTCTTGCAGTTGTCAGATCAAAACAGGTTACCGAAAACTGTTTAGGCTCGATAGCATTTGCAAGAGGAGCTAATTCGCTGATTTTAAGTCTGAAGCTAACACTTATCTTAAAAGTATTGCTTCGCAGTCTGTCACGGTTAGCAATATATCCTCTCTCATTTCGGGTAGTTTTGTCGCTGTCAAGGTCATTGTATTCGATCTCATAAGACGTCGGAAACGGCGCAGTATAGCTTCCTATTTTTAAATATGTAATACTCACATTCTATCCCCTTCCGTTTGTTCTTATATTTCTTGATGAGCTGCGGCGTTCCATGCGTGAGGCGATCTCCTCGCTGTCGATAAATACATAAGTATCACCCGAAGCGGATGCCGCCTGCCCTTGTGGGAACATTCCGCCTGTGCGAAGTATAGCCGATTCTACGGCCTGTGCGATAGCTGATGTGATCTGATCGTTATTGGCAACTGCTGTTCGGCTTCCTATTCTTCCGACCATTTCAGGACCCGATTCCCTTGCGATAAACATCTGTCCTGTAGTAGGATAGCCTCCGGTAGCGTAGCCTTTTGTAAACGTATTTGAATCATACGGAACAATTCTCAAACCTTGTCCGTACTCCGGATACAACACTTTCAGCTTTGCATGTATCTCCGTTTGCAGATTAAGTTTATCAGTTAAATCCAAATTTTTTAAAGCATCATAATTTAGATTATGTTCATCTAAATAAATATCCGTTGCTTTTTTGATTTGTTCACTTGTATAATCACCAATCGTTTTTGATTTTTGATCAAGTGTTCCTGCAATAGTTTTAAGTTCAATACCCTCAAAATCCATTTTGGTATCGACAGCAATTTTATATAAATGATTCAGCTTGTTTGCATTAGTATCTATTTCAGATAATAACTCCTCGAAATCTCCTATTACATTAAGCTTGATTTGCGCAACTTGATCAGCAACACCTTCCTCACTGGGTCTTTTTCCAAACTCACTAAAATAATTTGTATACCAATCAGAGAATTGATTTCCCATGATTTCACGAAGCTTATCTTCTGCACTCTTAACCAAAGGGGTTATCGAATTTTCTATTGCTGATTCAATTTTAGTCTTATTCTCTTCATAATTTTTATTAATCTGTTCTTCCCATGTATCGAATAGCTTAGGACTATAAGATATACCTAGCGCATCGTACCTATCCTTAGCAGTTTTCATTGCAAGAATTTGAGAATCCTTAGCCTTATCTAATTTCTCTTTAGCTTCTTCTGCTGCTCCGGTAATATCACTGAAATATTGCTTAACATCCGTAAGATCGCTGTCACCCCAGTCAATTTCATCAGTAGCTTTAGCCATATCTCCAAGCTTTTCAACATATAAATCGACTTCTAATTCTGCATCAGATGTAAAAGAAGATAATATTTTTAATATTCCGTCCAAATGCTCCTGTAAAGTTTTATATTCTGTTGTATTTTGTTTTCCATCCTTTTGGAGCTGAAACATTTTATTTGAAGTTTCTTGTGCATCTTTATTTAAATCGGCAATTTTCTGATTTCCTTGTGCGTTCAGCAAATATAATTCGTCAATCATAGCCTGCATATCCGTCTTAGCGTCAATAGATGCCTGATGTATCGCTTGAGCGAAAAGTGATATTCCGCTCTTATTAGCTGTATTCAATTGTTCTTTAACATTGGTACACATATCTTCAATTGCCTTTTGCAAATTGGTTAAATCCTCTTTAGTAGCATTGCTGCCCAAGTCTTGAAGATCTTTTTTGAAATTAAGAACACTTCCATATGCATCATCAATATTTGATTGTTTTTCGGAAATAGCGTCTCCAAATGCAATGTACTTATCACTTACCTTATTAACCTCATCGGCGATGCCAATAAAAGCATCAGACATATCCGAAAGTTTTGTCGCTCCTTCGCCATTAAAAAATTGATTAAACTCTTCTTCCTTTCTTAATTCTATACATGATTCAAGTACCCCGTCTATTGCTCCGGCAATAGCGCCTATTATAGCTATACCACCGGCAATCGGCCCTCCAAGAGCAAATGCCGCAGCTATTGCTCCTACTCCTACTCCGACATCAAGCAATCCTGTTTTCCAATCAAGTGTACCTTTAGTAAGCTCTGAGAACAAGTCTTTGAAGGAAAAGAAAGAAACTATACCCGCTCCGATTCCTATGAGTACACTTTTAATAATGTTAAGAATATTTCCCAATTTTGTGCCTTCACCAAATGTTTTGGAAAACCACCCCGAAAGCTTTGTAAAGGCACTGGTCCCTTTTATAAGATCAAACAGTTTTTTGAATGGAGAAAACAAACTGCTTACCCAGCCTAAAAACTTTTTAATTTTAGATATTCCCCAAAGCGCTGCCAAAACTCCGCAAAGCTTCTCTAAAAACTCCTTGTTTTTCTTAATCCAACCCCAAAGCTCTTTAAATTTATCAATTACCTTTAAAAGTCCGTCTTTCATCTTCTGATAAATTTTATCGCTTTGACTGTCTAAGCCCTCCAAAAAGTCATATTCGGGTAAATCTATTCCTAAGTCATAGCTAGGCTTTTCATCAGACTTATCATCCTTTGACGAATCATTTCCAAACGACAATATGTTAAGCTCATCAAAGCCTGCGAGACTGCTTATCTTCTTAGCGGTTTCTTCTGCCGACTCGCTTATCTGGTCAAGTCCGTCACTTGTATCGTCAAGAGCATTTGCTCCCGATGTAAGGCTTGAATAGTCAATTTCAGGAAGCTCAAATCCCCAAAGCTTTGCGAGATAGTTGGCTCCCTCTGTACAAAGCTTTACAAACGCCTGTATATAAGGAAGCAATTTAACTGCTACCATTGAAATGATATTTCCTATTGCTCTTTTAAGCTGTGTCCATTGTTCCGAAAGTATTCTCAAAGCGTTCGCCGGAGTATTTATGGTTCTTCCCATATCTCCCATTACCTCATTTGATTTATGAATCAAAGTGATGTATCTCAACTGTGATTTTTGCGCTTCGGTCATATCGCTTACGTTTTCCTTCAATCCTAAGGAATAAGCTGTTTCCTGTAATGCGGCAACTGACAGATTATATCCGTATTCCTTAACACCCTTGATCTGACCTGCCAATGCACTTTCAAGCTTTTCCATTGAAGTTTCTATATCTACATTAAAAAACGATGCTATATCATATCCAAGCTGAGTTAAGTTTTTACTTATCAAAAGAGCATTATCAGAGCTTGTCCCAAAACCGCTCACCATACGGTTGAAAACTCCCTGATACTTTATAAATTCACTTGTGTCAATTCCCAAAGCTTCAGAAACCGATTCGGCAAACTCAAGCGAGCTATTCGCCGCTTTGCCCATAGTTACATTAAACAAATTTAAATTTTCTATGTACGATGAGCTTTCATCGAAGCATTCCTTGAAAACATTAATTACCCTGCTTGTGCCATAATAAATTGCAGTTAGTTTTCCTATAAATATAGTGATTTTTCCCGTAAGGCTCGAAAAGGATTTCTGCAAGTTGTTATTGGAGCTTCTTAAACTGTTGTTTCCCGATATTGTCCTAGCCATAGAGCTTGGCATACCGTTAAACATTCCCTTTATCCTGTCTGCCTGCAATGCAAGCGGCTCAAGCGCATTTGATACGGCTTTCATACTCTGTGTGAAATTGTCCATATCCATACCGTTTATCTTCTGTGCAATATCAGGGAGCTGTTTAAGCGTTCTTATCATTCCGCCTGCCTTGTTCTCTCCTACAGATGAAAACGAATCAAAAGCCTCGGTTATGCTTTGAATTTTACTTTTATCTATCTCCGGCATATTGTTGATTTCGGAAACCATTTGAGGAAGCTGCCTTATGTTCTTAAGATATAAAGTGATTCTGTTGCTTGGGGCATCGGTAAACGCTTCAAAAACTTTAGAAATGCTCTGTGCCTTTGAAGCATTAATATCGCCTATAGCGTTAAACTCCTTTACCATCTCCGCAAGCTTGGAAACCGATTTTGAAACGCCGTTAATATTAGTAAGTTTTATGCCTGAAAGCAATTTTACAGAGTTTGACAATGACTGTAATTTTGTGCTTATTCCTCCTAAGCTATTGGCATAATTTTGTAATTTTTTAAGCGATGCAATCAGATCATCCAATCCCTTAGACGCCTTTTTGCCGTCTGCGTTTATCTGTATATTAATTTTTTCTATGCTTGCCTCTGACATTTACTCACCTTGTTTCTTCTTGAAAGAATTTACCCAGTTATCGATATAGACCTGGGTTCTAAGTCTTTCGTTTTCAATTTTTCTGTTTATGTCCTCTTTAGTTTCTTTTTCATCTCCGTAAGGCTTGCTGGGATACGGAAGCGGCTTTGCTCCCTTCTTTGCAAACGCATGAAGAACAGGAGATACATTACAGATTGCTTCATAAAAATACATACCCTGAAGCCATGCTTTCTGATTCTCCATGTCATTTCTAAGCTTTTGCGCTTTCCTATAAAAAAATGAGAGAGCGCTGTCGCCCTCCCAATATTCCTCATAAGTCATTCCGATTGACAAATAATAAGGAAAGCATTCATCAAATATCTCAGAATAGCTTTTTGGTTGTTCTTGAGGCTCGTCGCTTAGAAATTCGCTCCCCAAGTTATCATGTTTTTTTCATCATCCTCTGCATTTTCCGTAAGCGCCTCTACGGTTTCTGTATACATAGCTAAAAGCTTGTTGTACAAATCCTCTTTATCTATAAGCTCATAGATCTCATCAATGATCTCAGGCTTAATATGACTATGCTGTGCCCGAAACGCTCCTCTAAAAAGAAGCGGAAGCATCGTGTTCGGCTTATCCCCAAGCTCCGCAAGACTGAATCCGCTTTCCTCAAGCTGACGTGCTGATTTTCGTGTAAATCTTAACGTGTATTCTCTGTCCTTATACTTAAAAGTTAATTCCTTACTCATTTGTCATTCCTCCTTGATTAAGCCGGTACTACAGCTGTAAAAAATTCAGGCGCATTCGTCGGAGTAATATACGCTGTTGTTTCCAAAACATTTCCGACTTCAGCCGCAGGAACTCCGAGATTTGCAGGTGTTCCCTTAAAAAATACTGCATCTGATATTCCCGGAATATATACAGTAAACCATACTGATTTTCCACTTGACTTTGCTGTATTATACGCTGTCATAAGCGCCTTCCACTGGTCGTAGAAAACCTGTGTAAAGTTAGCTGTAAAGCCGAGTGCTCCGCCTAAGTCCTTAAGACCCTCTATGTACTCCTTGTACTCGGTAGCGTCAAGCGTGGTAACGTCGATAGTTTCAGGCGACGGATTAAGCTCAGGAATCGATTTCATTCCGATAAGAGCCTTATATTCCGTTGTCGGTCTTGTTCCCGCTGTCGTTTCAACCGCATAACCGAACTTGATTCCTGCGGTCGATAGGTTAATAACATTTGTCTGTGTTTCTTCTAGCATAATTTTTCCTCCTGATTTAATTTCTGTAAATTCTGTATTGATTATCTACAACTCCGGTAAAGCGCAGCTTTATCCGATAAATTGCAGCGTCGCTCGTATTTTCAACAGGCTCACAAAACGTTCTTGTAAATCCAAGCGTACAAAATACGCTGTCGATTATTCCGGCAATTTCCTTTGCCTGCTGTTTTTTACCCTCTTCAAGATTGCTGAAAACATCTGCTTCATATAAAACCGAATTATGATTTTCAATGTTTTCATCTCTCGATTTAGTGTAAATCAAATTGCTCGCTTCTCTGACGCATACTGCAGGAAACCTTGACGGAATTCCCGACATAATTTCTCCTGTGATATAAATATCTTTACCGTATACTTTCCGCAGCGCTTTTGAAACGGCGCTTATAACAGCACTTTCAATATCAATCATTAAAAATTCCTTTCGCTATAGAGGTCATCGCATTAGATATGTCAAGCCCTGTTCTATACATAAACGGTCTTGACGGCATCCCCTCCGTGAAACGGTACTCTCCGTCATCGGTCGGGTAATACCAGCCTATCCGACCGTCAGCGGTTACAATATAGCTGCTTCCTCCGCCGTAACTGTAGCCTATCTCGTTCATAGCCTTTCCGATATAAGAATTGCTTTTCCCGACGATTCCTGTTCCAAATTCAATAAAAACCGCATAGTCGCAATCAACTACTATCATTCCTGTAAATCCGTTATCTTTGATTTCTGTGCGGATACTGCTTAAAAGCTTTCCGCTGTCATAAACATCAAGGCTCAAAACATTTCTTATGCAAGCATTATATCCGTAGTCGGTCAGCGCCTTAACAAGTCTTGCCGTTTTGGTACTTAGCGAGTTCTTATAATCGTCAAGCTTATCAATTGCACTTTGAACTGAGCTTTTTGAAAACGGATTTATTTTCAACTGCATTTCACATCAACCCTCTTTATAGCGTATACCGTTTCGTTAAGTGTAACCGATTTTTTCTTAACGACATAGTCGTAGCTTTCATTTGGAGCTTTATCTATCCACAAGACGGTATTTTCATCGATCTCACAGGCTGTGTCGCTTATTGACATCGTTCTGTCATAATCAAGCGACGTTCCAAAAAGCTGATTGCTTGCATCGCCTTTGTTTCCGGATACTGATATATCAATAGATTTCAAATCGCTTCGCACATATTTTTCATTGCCGTATTCATCGGTTTTGTCAGACAAAACAAGCGTTTTATAATAGACCTTACACTGATTTCTCTTTAAGCTTCTCACCTATAAAACCCCGCATTTCGGAGTAATCTCCAAAAGCAAATCGCTTGACACATTTTCTGCTCCGTAGATTCTTGACACTCCGTTTTCGTTGTGAGAGATTTCTCCCTCAGCTCCACGCTTGTTGAATAAATCTACAGCAATCCTTATTTGTAGGTCCTCAAATCTGCCCTCCAGCGTATTAGGAAACGATGAAGAAAAAGGAAAGCGTCTTGCTAAAATGATATTTTTAGCAGTTTCAAGCAAATCGTAAATTTCAGTTTCCTCAATCTTATCTCCCTTGAGTTTTAACTTTAATCTTTCCGCTTGAATATCCATACGCTTTCCTCTTTCTTAAAATCAATAATTACTCTTTAGTTGTTTCCGTCTTAGTTTCTGTACCTTACTGAGTAGCAACTGCTTCCGCCGTCTTCATACAGAACACATGATCCATACCCTCATAAGACGGCAAAACAATTTCAGATGCAACAGTCTGCGTTCTGACAGGTACTTTATTCTCGGTTATTACTGTTACCGCAACTCCTGTTCCTACTATTGAAACATCTGCCTTTGAGCCGCCTAAAAGATCGATTTCCTCAGGTGTCTGAGTGTAGCAGGTATCACCGATCTTCATGTTCGGCAAAAGCGTTACCATGTCATCAGGGAAATAGCTCTTCACGTTTCCCGATTCGTCAACGAATTTTTTATCATAGATCTGTACTGTAATGTTAAACTCTGATGTTATGTAATCAATTACAGCTTTCCTTGAAATACGAGCTACTGCGCCGTTTACAGTTGACAGAATATAGCCCCGCACCTTCTTGCACTTCATAATGTCCTGAAGCGTTTTTGTTGTCATGATAATTACATTGATATTGGAGCCTGAAACCGTGCTTGCAGTTTGAATAAGCTCTTCAATATCTGCGATTGGATCAGCATTTTCGTAATCTGTCCACATAGCTTTGCCTGTGAGCTTTTTAAAATTTGTCTTACCCCACTCTCCGTTTGGATCGTAGTTGTAACTCATATCAACACCGTTTGCTTTAATACTGATAACAGGCGAACCTGTTACGGGAGCTAAGAGCTGCATTCTCATTCTTTCAGCAACAACATCTGCTCCCATGATAAGCTTTCTTGCATCGTCATAAAGCTCGTTTAGCGTTGCAGTAAGATAAGGGCTGTCAATGCTCTGTGCTTCGATGATCTTTCTTCTTTCCTTTTCGCCGATAATAAAGCTATCTCTGAAAAGTGGCATTTCATCGTTAAATACCGAAACTCCGATTCTGTCTCTGATCGTTACCTCAGAATCAAATGCAGACGGCATCAAAGCAACGGGAAGCCCCGCCTTTCCCTTTATAAATTCAAGCTTTAAGCTATCCTGCTTTTTATCCTCAAAAAACACCTGTCCGAGAAACGGCTGCATATTTGCTGTTTCAAGATACTTGTTATAGTTTGAAGCAATGGATTTACTTGTAAAAACCTGTTCTAAATTTGTAATTGGCATAAATTTCCCTCCTTTTAATCAACAAACGTAATTCTCGGCAGCGCCTTTTTAACCGCATCGCTGATAGTTACTCCCTTTTTTGTGAGCTTGACGTTGTCGATTGTTGCCTGGTAAACAATAGTTACCGCTTCATCGCCGTATGTAACATCCGCATCTTCAAGCAAAAGCCCCTTTACAGCAGATGCGCTTGGAAGAGGAGTTCCTGCGGGTACGATTTTTCTTCCATTTTCGTCAGCCGTAATATCAGCAGACTTGATTGTGTATGGCATTCCCTTATAATCCTTAAATTTTAAAATGCCTGTACCTCCAAATAAATTTTTAGCTATCATTTTTACCTCCGAAATAATAATCTCTTGACTTTTGAGAAGCCCCTGTCGCTGAAGCCGACCGCTCCGCCAATTTTTCTGCAACTTCTTCAGCCTTGGATTTTGTTTCTCCTGCTCTCGGCTGACCCTCGCCGCCCTGCGGTTTAGGATCATTTTTATAGAGCTCCGTTTTAACCTTTTCCATAACGCTTTCCTCATGCTGTTTAAAAATAGCCGCTAAATCGTTCGCACCGTCTATAGTTTTTTGCTCATCCTCATTCAGAACGTTCCCGATAAGCTTGTCTATTTCCTCGTTTGAAAATCCGGCTTGAGTAAAAACAGATCTTGCCTTAACTGCATTAAGTTCAATTTTCGCCTGTTTCTTCAGATTTTTTGCTTCTTCAAGTGCTTTTTTGGTTTTTTCCTCATCAGACAATTTTCCCTCTTCTAGCTTGTCATACTTTTCAGCTTTCTCCTTGAGAGTTTCATAATCAGACGGCGGTTCCTTTTCTTTTTTCGCCTTGCCTATATCGGCGGAGTTCTTGTTCAAAAGAGTGTCGATCTGCTCTTTTGTGGCATCAGGGAACAAACCTGTAATGTCTTCTCTTGTCATATTTTTTACCTTCCTTTCAACTTCGCTTTTTCTCGTGGTTGCGCCACCTGTTGACTGCTATTTCTCGCATAGCTGCAATATATCAAAAATCATTGCCGCTTATGGACTTTGATTTTTAAACAACATCTGCAATTAATTATTTCGCTCAGGTCAGCTCCTAAGCTATTATCCTGCGGAAACATCATTTTGTTTGTGCCTATAATAAACGGCTCATCAAGCTTCCTTATCTGACCGTTTGCTATAAGATGAGATTTTCTTGTTTTCTTGTCAATTACGCTGCACCACTCTTTATACTTATATCCCGACTGCTTTAAAGCTTCAAACGCAGCTAAACTGCAAACGGCAAGCATTTCGTTGCGTGCAACAAATATAACGCTCTTTTTAAGCTCCTCATCTTTGTCAAAATCTCTTTCAGAAGGCTGAACTGCTTGATTCTTTCTTTCCTCACTGTTCCTTTTGTAAATATCACAGGTGCTTTCGATTATCTTTTTGCAAATCTCATCTGTATGCCTGCTTATCCATTTTGCCGAAAATTCGCTTACCTCCGACTCAAAATCTTCATTGGTAAGCTCCGAGTTTACAAGCCTTACAAATTTATCAAAATACTCAACTACAAAAGACAGATATATTGCCTGTAAAACGTCCCTGTGATAAGGACTTTTTCGTTTGATATACTCATACATATCCTCTTTGCTTGCTTCGGCTTCATCAGTCTGCCATTTAAAGAACTCCCTCAACGCAGTTTTAAACTCTCTTATCATTTCAAGCCTTAGCTTAAACTGCTCATTAGAAATATCCATTACGCTAAGCCACACAGCATCTATTTCATCAAACGCCGCAGTTTTACCCGAAATTACCTGTCCGAGCTGTCTGTCATTATCATTCATCGCCGTTTGTCGCCTGTCTTGCGCTTATCGATTCAAGCGCCTTGACGATCCCGTTTTCTTCGGGAAGATATTTTTAAATACTCAGCGCTATCCGCCCAAACCTGCTGAGGGTCGGAAAACAGACCGCAGGTCGCTATCGCTGTTTTCGGGTGAATGCCTGAACTTAGCATTGTAGAGAGCGCCTGAGTTTTAGTAAGTATGTTGTCAGTTCGGTTTCTGGTAAATTTAACTTCAACATTTGATATATCAAGGTTCTTAACTTCCTTTGGAACTGCTGCGCTGTTTTTACATATTTCCAAAACATATTTCAAAAAGCTCTTTTCGGGATTATTAAACTGAAGCTCAAACGCTTTTGCATGACTCTCCGCCATCTGCCAACCCTGACCGATAATAAGAGCCTGACCGGTGTTTCCTCCCGCAGAAGCCTGACGATCAGGCACTCCGGCGATAACAAGCATCGTCTGATATATATCATCCTTTGTTATCTGTGTCTGCGACTGGTCAAGCTGTTCAGAAAGTATTTTAATGCTCGCCTGTTTTCCCTCTCCCGAAACCGTCTGAATAGCTCCGTGCTGTTTTAGCTGTTCATATTCCTCTGAATTTATCTCACAGTTGTTAAACCAAATAAGAGCCTGTATAAACTGCTCGATTCCATCCATGCGGTTGGAATTTATGTTGTTAAGTTCGTCGCACAAACCGATAACAGGCTCAAATGCGCCCATTTTTGCGGAGTTATTTCGATATTCAAAAATAGGAATTCCTTTATACGCTCTGTTTCGGGATTCCTTTATAGCATAACTACCCGATTTTTCTTCAATTAACCAGTAATGATCATAAGAATAAACATTTATCCTTCTACACTTAAGTTTTTTATTCTCGTCATAATTATCGCTGAACGTAATTCCCAAAACAGGACGTTCTCTGTAATCGCTGCTTTTTACTACAAATGTAGTTCTTGGATCAAGTATGTAAGTTTCAAAAACTTTCTTCGGATCATCTGCCTGAACGCATATCCTGTATCCTACTCCGCAGGTGAATATCCAATCCCCCAGCTCGACATCCTTTGCAGGCTTGTCATCGTTAAACATAAGCTGATTAAGCCCTACGATTCCCTTATCCTCAGCCTTGTTATCGGTATCGTTTATATCCTCGTCGCCTCGAGATATATACTGAACAGGCTCGCCAAACTGAAAACCGTTTTTAAAATTTTTAATTTCAAGAGCATGATTTTCAACTATAGTGTTTTTTATCTCCGGTCTGATTTCCTTTACCCTGTCCAAAATGGGTTGTTTCCCTCTGACATAGTCATAAAGATAGCTTATCTGACCCCTGTTAAAATCATGCTGGCTCATTGCTTCCTTTACAGCCGTTAAAATAGTTTCGTCTATGAATTCCGTAACAGACACATATATATCTCTGCGTCCGAACAGATTATTTTTAATATCACTAATCATATTAATCAATATATCTCACCCTTTTACAAAATAAAAAATGCCGACTGATCTTGACTAAAATCAAGAACAATCGGCACTTGGCTCTATGGCTCTGGGCTCAATAATTAAATAAGTGGCGTCGCCACGTCATGAGGCAAGTGAACGAGTGGCGAATCCACTTAGGATTTCAGTAGGGGATTTAAGCCCCTACTGAAAGACGTA
>OHQF01000862.1_pt1 | contig 17610 bp, 16 predicted proteins | sample 1578001 | NCBI WGS metagenome assembly OHQF01 (sample SAMEA3879538, study PRJEB24766) | human gut metagenome | biome: human-associated habitat; feature: feces | place: USA | collected 1985/1987 | reverse complement strand
TGAAGCGGGACAGCGGGCCGCAGTAGAACATCTGCCAGCACAAAGCCATCGGGAAATTGCAGCCGAACGTATGCACCCACGTACCGAAGCTGGGCTCCTTGAACAGCACCGTTGCCACAAGGCTCATGACAGGGCACATGATGCAGACGATCATCAGAGAGATGGCATAGGTGATGAACTGCGGCCGGTCGGTGGGGCGCATGAAGGTGAAGGCCAGCGCAGTCGCCAGCTTTTCCACCACGAAGAACTCCAGCACGAAGGCCACCGGCACCATAATGGGCATCTCATGCAGGGCCATGCCGAAGGTGGCGTTGGTCACGCCGCCGGTGGCGAGGGCGACATTGTAGACGATCATTCCATAGACCATGATAGCGGCCATAACGACAGTAAAGACGATTTTTTCAAGCAGAGTCTTAGGCATTTTTGATTTTCTCCTCATTTGTGTTGTGGGGTAAAGTCTTTCGGAACTTTCGCCGCACAAAAAAAGACAGACGAGGGCGGAACCTTCGTCTGTCTTTGCACGACTACCATTCATTGCCCGCTATGATAGCACAAACTCCCGCCCCGCGTAAGAGTTTTCTGCCGTTTTCTCCCGTTTTGCGCAAATCCTTCCACGAACGACCCGAAATTTTCGGGCAGTTTATCGCATTCCCGCCGTCCCGTCAATCACCCGGAGCGAAGTTTGGCAGTTCTTGTGCAGAGGTTTTCCACAAAAGGCCCTGCGGGCCGTCCAGACTGCGCAGGGAGGCTGTTTCAGTCGTGCGTTTGTATGAACAATACAGTTTTTTTGTCATTTATTGAAAAAATATATCTAATTCATTGTGCATTCTGCGAATGGACAAACCGCGCCCGCGCGTGTATAATAAAGCCAGAAACCAGAGAAGTACAGCAGAAGCTCAAATGAGAGCTAACCCCGCTGACTTTAAGCAGAAAGGAGCGAAGACCGATGGTCGATATGGAACCCGCACAGTACGCACAGACTGTCGGGGTTCGCTGAGAAGCAAAACAGAGGCTCACCACAAACGGGATGCTTCCCCCGTATAAAAACACAACAACAAGAGCCGTTCTTGAGCATCAATAAAGCGAATAACAGAACAGTCTGTGAAATAAAATCCCTCGCGTTCAAATAGATCCGCCGAAGGTGATCCCAATGAAGAAAGCTTTTGTACGGAACGTCTTATTTGAATAACTCTAAAGGAGAAACTCCGATGTACTAAGTAATGACACTCCCTTCGCAAATCTAACTCGAAAGAATGTGGTAATATGAAATTCATCTCTGTGATTCGTATCCCGCACTCCAACGGTTAAGAAAAGGGTCATTCCAATGTACTAAGAAATTCAGTCCCCTGCCAATCGTTCTTCACCGTTTCAAAGGAGAATCTTCTATGAAACGTCCGGTACAGACCGAAAAATGAAGAAATCGAGGTCAAGAGGCTATGACTCCGAAGAAGTAAGCATCCTGCCGACTGAGGGCTTGCAACCGCCTCAAGTCGGCAGGTTTTTTGTCTGATGTTTTCCAATGAAGCCTGCATCCTCCCGTTTTCCTGCCGGGAAGATGCGGGTTTTGTTTTGTCCCGAATATTTTGCGGCGGCAGGCGCAGAGCCTGTAGACTTTCGAATCTATTTCGTGTATACTTTTGCTCAGAAAGCAGCACTTACAAGGAGGCAGACCACTATGGCAAGCAATTTCGAGTTCTATTCCCCCACCCGGGTCATCTTCGGCAAAGGCACCGAGCAGCGCGTAGGCGCGCTGGTGCGCGAATACGGCGGCACCCGCGTCCTCATCGTCTACGGCGGCAAGAGCGCCGTCCGCTCCGGTGTGCTGGACCGAGCTGAAAAGTCGCTGGCCGAGGCCGGCATTTCCAGCTGGACGCTGGGCGGCGTCGTGCCGAACCCCCACCTCGACAAGGTCTACGAGGGCATCCGCATCGGCAAAGAGAACAGCATCGACTTCCTGCTGGCCGTGGGCGGCGGCAGCGTCATCGACACGGCCAAGGCCATCGCCTACGGCCTGGCCGAGCCGGAAAAGGACGTCTGGGAGCTGTACGAGCACACCCGCACGGCCAGGAAGTGCCTGCCGGTGGCCAGCATCCTGACCATCGCGGCGGCGGGCAGCGAAACGTCCAACAGCAGCGTCATCACTCGGGTGGACACCCACCAGAAGCGGGCCTACAACGACGACATCAGCCGCCCGAAGTTCGCCCTCATGGACCCTGAGCTCACCAAGACCCTGCCCGACTATCAGACCGAGTCCGGCTGCGCCGACATTATGATGCACACCATGGAGCGCTATTTCACCAATGGCGGCAATATGGAGCTGACCGACGCGCTGGCCGAGGGCCTGCTTCGCACCGTGATGAAGAACGCGGTCATCCTCCACACCGACCCGGCCAACTACGAGGCCCGGGCCGAGGTGATGTGGGCGGGCAGCCTGTCCCACAATGGCCTGACCGGCTGCGGCATCGCCAGCGGCGACTTTATGTCCCACAAACTCGAGCATGAGATGGGCGGTATGTTCGACGTGACCCATGGCGCGGGCCTCGCCGCCCTCTGGCCCAGCTGGGCGCGGTATGTCTATAAGGACTGCCTGCCCCGCTTCGTCCGCTTTGCCCGGAACGTCATGGGCGTGACCACCGACGGCACCGACGAGGAGATCGCCCTGAAAGGCATCGAGGCCATGGTGGACTTCTACCATAGCATCGGGATGCCCGCCAGCTTCCATGAGCTGGGCATCGACCCCACCGACGCGCAGATCGACGAGATGGCCCGCCGCTGCCTCGAAGCTTGCGGCTCCGCCCTCGGCTCGGCCAAAAAACTCAGCCTCGACGACATGATCGCCATCTACCGCGCCGCCAACCACTAAGAAAACTTTTTCCCTTCCGCCCGGCACAGGGTATTTTGCTTACTCTGTGCCGGGCATTTCGTTGTCTTTTGTGTGCTTCATCTCACTTTTTGGCAAAGAAGTGGAAAAGAGATGGGAAAAATAAGAGCATTTGCCTGAACTCGAAGTATAAACGAAGCGCACCTCTTCTCCACACAGAAGCAGAAGGGGTGCGCTTTTCTATGTCCGCCGAAAGTTTTCAACAACACAAAACTTCATTCTCCTATCACAAATTTCCATCTCCCTTTTGGGAGGAGCTGTCTGCGAAGCAGACTGAGAGGGCTATCCATTCTTATAAAGAATAGATGTCTATAAAATTTCTATATTTTACAAAGGTTTCGTTTTGTGGTTTGATGGAGCCAGAACGATTTGTTTTGCTGCATCGGGGCTGTCAAACCTGCGTGAATGGGGTCGTTTCCTGCGTGAATCGCTGTGTCTAAGCCCCGATGGTTATGTTATAATATGGTCATAAGGGAGGAACTTGAGGATGGAGCTTCGATTTGCGGTCGTAGAAGACCGCCTGCCCGACGCTCAGCGGTTGGAGAGCCTTTTGCGGCTGGCTTTCGGCGGCGGGCAACCATTGGTCTGTGACCATTATGAGAGCGGTGACGCCTTTCTGCAGGCGTTTCCCTCAAAAAATCATCAGGTCGTTTTTCTCGACATCTGCATGGAAGGCACCAACGGCATCGAGACGGCGCGCATCCTGCGCCGGACCGACCCCGACCTGCTGCTGGTGTTCGTGACCTCGTCCCCGGAATACGTATGGGACGCATTCCCCGTCCACCCCTTCGACTATCTGCTCAAGCCCTACCGGGAAGAAAAGCTCTTCCAGCTGGCCGACGAGCTGCGGCGGGTGCTCTTCCGGGCCGAACCGGAGCTGGAAGTCCGCATCGCACGGCAGCAAGTACATCTCCCCCTGCGGAAGATACAGTACGCCATGGCCCAGAACCACTACGTCCGCATCGTCAGCGACGACGGCGAGTGCCGGGCCGTCTCCACCTTCTCCCAAGTGGAGCAGCTGCTGCGGGCGCAGGAGAACTTCATCGTCTGCAACCGGGGCGTCATCCTGAACATGGACAAGGTGCTCCGGTTGGACAGCGACTGCTTCGAGATGCTGGACGGCACCTGCCTGCCCGTGCGTCAGAAGGATAAGAACACCCTGTTCGCCCAGTTCACACAATATCAGTTCCGCCATATGCGGCGGGAGCTATGACGCCGAGAGGAGGCCCGACCTTGGACTTTTCTTTATTTGGACGCTATTTTCTGGACCTCGCCGTCTTCTACCCTGGGGCATTCCTCTGTCTCGCGCCCCTGTGGGAGCATGTGAAGGCCCCCCGGCGCACCGCTGTGCTGACAGCCGCTCTCGTCACGGTCATCTGCCTTGCGGCGGCGGCCCTCTGCGCCATCTTCGAACTCGACAGCAACATCCTGCTTCTGCCCACCCTGCTGGCGGCGTTCTGGCTGCTGCGCTGGCGGGTGGGTCCGGAAGTTTCCGTGAGCCAGACTGCCTTTCTCTTCGCCGTCTCCTGCGTCATGATGGCAGTCTGCACCCTGCTTTCTGCGGTGCTCAATGCCCGGGCTGAGGTGGGCAACGACGCCCCGGCCTGTCTCGTCTCCACCTCTCTGATCAAGCTGGGACTCTCGGCAGTGCTCTGCATCATCTTCTGGTTCACCGCGGTCCAGTGGAGCCGCTGGCTGCTGCGGGAGTACCGGGGCGAAGCCTTCTGGCAGTCGGCCTGGCCGCTGCCCACCATCTACGCGGCTTTCCTCGTCTTCTGTATGCCGCTGGACCCGGCCGTCGTGCTCATCAACCGTCTGATGATCATTTCTGTTCTGGCCGTCTCCATCTCGCTGCTGGGCATCTTTTTGCTGCTGTACGAGATGTATCAGGTGGCCCGGGAATACACCCGCAGCGCCCAGCTCGACCGGGAAAACCAGCTTCTGGCCGTGGAATCCCGCCGCTACACCGAGCTGCGGGCCTATATGGAGCAGACCCGGCATCTCCGCCACGACTTCCGCCAGCATCTCCACGTCATCGCCGGACTCACCGAGGCCGGGCAGGTGGATGAGCTGAAAAACTACCTGCACCAGTACGAATCCGAGCTGAGCGAGGAGCGCCCCACCCTCTGCGCGAATCCTGCCGTGGATGCTCTGGCCGGTCACTACGACCACGAGGCCCACAGCCTCGGCGTGCCGGTGGACTGGCGGCTGGAACTGCCCCGCCAGCTGGCCATCCCGGAGGCCGACTTCTGCATGATGCTGGGCAATCTGTTGGAAAATGCTTTCCACGCCAGCCAGAAGCTGCCGCCCGAACAGCGGCAGGTGAAGGTGATGGCCCGGATGCTGAGCCCCGCCATGCTGGGCCTGCTGGTGGAGAACCGCTATGACGGCGTGCTCAAGCGCCAGCAGGGCACCCTCCACTCCACGAAACACGACGGAATGGGCATCGGCCTCGTCTCCATCCAGACGGCTGTTTCCAGATATGGCGGTTCTATGACCGTCGAGACCGAGAACTGTTTGTTCCGGGTGAATATTCTGCTGAACTTATAACCTCTCCGTCACGCCTGCGGCGTGCCACCTCCCCTATCGAGGGGAGGCTGAGAGGTCATGTTATCAAAAAAGGAGGACTCCACCATGAAAATGACCCGACGCAACTTCCTCAGCGCTTCCGCTCTCACACTGCTGTCCTGCCAGCTGGCCCCCGCCGCCAGGGCAGACTGCCTTCTGTCCGACCTTTTCCACGGCGCAGACACCGCCCTGCCGCCGAAGCCTCTGACGGCAAAAGTTATGGACGCCAACCCCTTTATGGGCCGCAGCGAGTCAAACATCCACCACGACTGCTACAACACTGACTCCACCGACGCCATCCTCCCCGTGGGCATCTGCCCCGAGGTCAACGTGGCAATGGAAAAGACGAACCCCAACGCCTCCCCGGCCATCTTCTTCGACAACTTCGATAACCCCGTCAGCCCGTTCCTCGGCGGTCTGGCCATCCGCGACCTCGACGCAGAAGAAGTCCGCACCATCGGCTTTTTCTCTCCCGCCAGGCACGACGGCGGCGGCTATCTCATCCAAAGCTCCTATTCCTTTGTGGACGGGCGCAACCTCATCGTCTGCCCCACCAGCCACAACCATGTGCTGATGCTTCGCGCCACCGACGAGAACGGTACGCCTCTGCCGGTTTTTGAAAAGGTACTGGACATCAACATCAAAGAGGCTGCCGAGCGGGTGCTTGGCCGCAGCCTCGAGCAGAACCTGCTCTCCATCGTCTTTGACTACGACGGCAACCTCTGGTTCGTCACCGGCGGCTTCCGCATCTACCCCAGCCGCGGCCAGCAGGGCGCGATGGGCTACATCTCCCACAATGCCATCGACGCCATCCTTGCCGGCGGCACTGCCGACCTCGACCACGAAGTCCATGTCTACGCTCCCGCTCCGGGCGAGGGTGCTGAAAACGGCATTGCCTCCTGCCGGGAGGGTGCGGTCATCCTGACGAACCTTGCCTGCTACCTGCTGCGTGCCAACGGCGGCGTTGAAGTCGTCTGGCGCACCCCCTACGACAGCGTGGGCGCAAAAGACAGCCGCGAAGGCGCTGCCACCACCGGCGGCGGTCTGGCATGGGGCGGCGGCTGCTCGCCCTCTCTGAGCCGGGAGCTGGTCTTCTTCACCGACAACCTCGAGACCGTCAGCCTGATGGCTGTGGACATCCACACCGGCGAAGTCGCCGCCAGCCACCCGGTCATCGACGAGCTGCCCGCCAACATGCCGGTGTCGGTGGAAAATTCGGCCATCGTCTACGACCACGGCAATGGCCGGGTCAGCACCATCGTCTGCAACTGGTTCGGCGCAGGCAGCCCCAACCTCGCAAAGCCCGACAGCGATTCCTCCATCCAGAGCTACGAGAACATCTATGACCGGAACTGGCTGCTCAAGGGCAACTGCATGATCATGCCCGGTGTCGAGCGTGTGGACACCGTCCGCACCGCCGACGGCTGGGCCATGAAGAGCATCTGGTGCCGCGACGACCTCAGCGACACCTCCATGATGAAGCTCTCCACCGCCACCGGCTATATCTACGGCTTCGTACAGGACGTGGACAGCGGCATGTGGCAGTACATCGTGCTGGACTTCGACACCGGAAAGACCGTCCTCACTGTGGACGTTGCCTCCCTCTACGGCTACAACAACATGGCCATCGGCATGTACGCGGGCCGTGACGGCAACAAGCTCTACTGCCCCACCGGCTACAAAGAGCTGCTCCGCCTGCAGGACCGCTTCGTCTTCCTGCCCGAGATGCCCTACCGGAAGGTCGATCTGGACAAGACCTCCCGCCGGGTGCTTTCGGCGGCAGAGTTCCAGGCCGCAGGCGGCGCCGGCACCCCCGCAAGCTGGCTCCACACCGCCACCCTCGACAACCTCCACCCCGCGACTACTGTTTCTTTCCGCATCAACGGCCTGACCGGAAATGCCGCCGACTATAAGCTCTTCGCCCTCGGCACGGATGGCCGCTACCACGAGGTGTCCGACTGGCACTTTGACGATGCCCCGGCCCGTCTCAGCGCGAAGAAGGTCTACACGATCTGCCTCACCGCACAGGACGGCGGCAGCTTCGACCTCTCGCCCGACGCCAAGGAAGTCACCCTTTCCATCGTTCTGGCCCGCTGAATCTGACAAAGCAGGAGGACTCCCGCCATGAAAATGACCCGCCGCGATTTCCTCAAGCTCTCCTCTGCCGCTGCCGCCGCCTGCGGCGTCACGCTGCTGCCGGCCCAGAAAGCCGATGCGGCTTCTGCCATCCAGACCCTGCTGGAAGAAGCTTATCTCTACGCCTTCCCGCTGGTGCTCGTGGACGCCACCAAGACCGTCTCCACCAACACGAAGACCGCTTCCGCCAGCCGCGCCCCCGTCAACCAGTTCATCCACGCCCGGAAGCTGCTGGACGCTTCCAGCCGCACGGTCGTCAGCCCCAATGTGGACACCATCTACACGCAGGCGTGGCTGGACGTCAGCGCCGAGCCTCAAATCTACGTCGTGCCGGAGGCCGACCGCTTTTTCAACGTGCAGGTACTGGACGCATGGACGAACACCGCCGCCGTGCTGGAAGCACCCGGGGCCTACGCCATCGCCTACTCGAGCTGGGAGGGCACGCTGCCCGAGGGCGTCCGGCGCATCGACATTCCCACCCGGACGGTCTGGACCATCGCCCGCATCATGCTCTCCGGGCCGGACGACCTGCCGAACGTGGCGGCGCTTCAGGGCCGGATGCAGCTGATGCCCCTCTCGGCCTACCCCGCCGGGCTGGCCGCTGCGCCGGAAGGGAGCTATTCTCCGGAGAACGATTTCGTCCCGGTGCAGAAGGTACTCGCCATGACGCCGCAGGAGTTTTTCGACACCGCCAACCGGCTGATGGAGACAGACCCGCCCGCCGAGGCGGACGCGCCTCTTCTCCGCAGCCTCGCGGCCCTTTCCGTCGGCCCGGGCCAGCAGTTCGACGCCTCCGCCCTCGGCCCTCTCGGCGGGCTGCGCTGGAAGCGGCTGCTCCTTCAGCTCAAGAGCAGCCTCCGGGCACAGGCAGCACGCTATTCCCGCCAGATGGGCCAGTGGATCTACTATGGCGACCCCATCGGCAATTTCGGCACCGCCTACGACTACCGGACGATGGTCGCCCTGATGGGCCTCGGGGCCAACACCACCGACATCGCCATCTACCCGCGCACCTCCACCGACAGCGCCGGGGCCGACCTTACGGGCCAAAAGACCTACACGCTCCACTTCGACGCCCTCCCGCCCACAGTGGGCAACGGCTTCTGGTCGGTGACGGCCTACGGCGAGGACAACTTCCTCATCGACAACCCCATCAGCCGCTACTGCGTGAACGATCGTTCCGGCCTCCATCGGAACGCCGACGGCTCGGTGGACGTTACCCTCTCCAAGGACGCGCCCGAGGACACTACCAACTGGCTCCCCGTCTCGGACGAAAAATTCCACCTTTTCCTCCGCATCTATAAGCCCGACTGGACGGCGCTGGACAGCTTCCCGCCGCCGGTCATCTCTGTGAAGTAGCAAAAACGCCATCTGCGTCTCGGCGCAGATGGCGTTTTCATCGTTACAGCGTTTTACAGGGTGCTCAGCAGGCGGTGGCCGCCGTTCTGGTCGGCGGCATAGCGGGTGGTGCGGTTGACCTGATTGTCCAGCGGCAGGCCCTCAGCGTAGCGCTTGAGGTTGTGGATGAAGATGTCCACGATGTTGTCCAGCGTCTTGGGCAGGCTGAACTTGCCGGAGTTGTGGGGCGTGATGATAGCGCCCGGCTCACCCCACAGCGGGTGGTCGGCAGGCAGAGGCTCCGGGTCGGTGACGTCGAGGCCCGCGCCGAAAATTTTGCCGCTGCGCAGGGCCTCCACGAGGGCGTCGCTGTCCACGGTGGTGCCGCGGCCCACGTTGATGAGGATGGCACCGTCCTTGCAGCGGGCGAAGCGCTCGGCGTTGAACAGCTTGTTGGTCTCAGGGGTGCCGGGCAGGCTCAGGGCGATGAGGTCGGCCTCGGGCAGCTCCTCGTCCAGCTGGCTCTGGGCCACCACACGCAGGCAGTAGTCCGGGCAGGGCGTGTCGGGGTGGACCGTGCGGCGGACGCCCACCACCTCAGCGCCCAGCATATGGGCGCGGCGGGCGAAGTTGGAGCCGATGTCGCCCATGCCGACGCAGAGCACCCTCGCCCCGGTGATGCCCCTCACGGGGCGGTCAATGGGAGCCCACTGGCGCTGGTTCTGGCGGTCGCGGTAGAGGAACATATCCTTCTGGATGCCCAGCCACATGGCCAGCATCCACTCGCTGATGGCCAGACCGTAGGCACCGGTGGCGTTGGTCACCATGCAGTTTTCGGGCAGGACGCCGGGCTTCAGGTAGGCGTCGGGGCCGGCGGAGTTGGACTGGAACCACTCGATGTGCTTGTTCTGGCTGATCATTGACACCGGTGCGTTGCCCAGCACGACATCGGCCCAGAGCACATCTTCGGCGTGGACGTCGTCCAGCGCGTTGAAACGGAATTCAAATTCCGGCACGGATGCCTCCAGCGCGGCGCGGTGGGCGTCGTTCAGGGGCAGACATACCAAAACTTTTTTGTGCATAAGGATACCCTCACTTCCTGTGTATTCTTCTATAAGAATACTCTCCCCCGCCCCGCTCCGCAAGAGGCAAAATGGCCGCTTTCTTAAGAATTCCTTAGGATTTTATCCCACAAATCCCAAGAAGTATGTGATAAGCTGTCCACAATGCAGAAAATCTGCTATACTGACACTATGCAATACAGGAAAGGAATCATAGACTATGCAGACCATCATGATCGTAGAGGATGACCCGGACATCCGGGACGGCGTGCGCATCCTTCTGTCCGGGGAGGGCTACCGCATCCTCGAAGCCGAAAACGGCCCCCGCGCCCTCAGCCTGCTCACACCGGAAGTCGATCTGGTCATCCTCGACATCATGATGCCCGGCATGAGCGGCCTGCGGGTCTGCGAGGAGATACGAAAGACCTCCACCGTCCCCATCCTCTTTCTCACCGCAAAATCGCAGGAATCCGATAAGCTTCTGGGCCTGACGGCGGGCGGCGACGACTATCTGTCCAAGCCCTTCTCCTTCGCGGAGCTGAGCGCCCGGGTCAAGGCTCTGCTGCGGCGCTACTGCGTCTATCAGGGCAAAGACCAGGTCGAACCTCACCACCCCAGGCCCGACGCCCAGATACTGGAGCTCCACGGCGTGCGCATCGCGCTGGACTGCAACCGGGTCTGGGTGGACGAGCAGGAGGCCGACCTGACCGAGACCGAGTACAAGATCCTCAAGCTGCTGATGCAGAGCCCCCATCGCATCTTCCCGGTGCAGGTCATCTACGAGACCGTGTGGGGCGAGCCGTATTTCTACGTCTCCAACGGCACCGTCATGGTGCATATCCGCAATCTGCGGATGAAAGTAGAGCATAACCCTCAGAATCCTCAGCGCATCTGCACTGTCTGGGGCAAAGGCTACCGCTTTGCGGCGCAGGACATTTCCGTCCGCTTCGTCAAAGAGAACGGCAAAGCCGGGCTTGCCTTTGAAAATGCCGTCCTCCCCGGCCAGCACCGCACCGACAGCACGAAGGTCGGCCTCACCAGCATCGAGACCATGATGGAAAAGATGCACGCAGCATGCCGCATCGAGCAGAGCGGCGAACGCTTTTGCATCACGCTGCTGTTTCCCATAGCCCTCTCAGTCACGCCGCAGGCGTGACTGAGAGGGTTTCATAAAAAATTCAAACCTCTTAAGTCCTTCTTAATAAATTTCTCGGGCATTTCCTAAGATTTGGAATGTATACTTCTCCCTGTCAGATGGGGAGAAGTGCTCCCCGCGAAATCTCTTAGGAGGGGCAAATCACCATGCTATCAAAAAAGAAACCACAGGACAAGGTCGATCCTGAATATCTCGTCGGTCTTGACACGGCCTCTGCCCAGCCGGCTCCGGCGGGCGTGAAGCCCTTTATCAAAAAGCACTGGAAGCCCATCACCGCCGCCATCTGCGCGGCAGTGGTGGCCGCAGCCGTGCTTGTCCCGAAGAACAGTGCAAAGCCCACTGCCGCCAGCGCCCAGTATGTCGAGACGAGACCCGAAAAGCGGAACATCGTCAACAGCTACAGCGCCGACGGCACCATCACCGCCGCCGACACCTACACCGTCAAGCCGATGGTCAAGGGCACTGTCCTGACCGCCGACTTCGAGGTGGGCGACACGGTCAACAAGGGCGATGTGCGTCATCTACGATTTGAGCTACCTCGAGATGACGCTGGACGTCGATGAGCTGGACATTCTCGACATTCAGGTGGGCCAGAAGGCCGAGATCACCGCCGACGCCATCAGCGACCGCACCTTTGAGGGCGTCGGCACCAGCATCTCCTCTGTAGGCACCACCAGCGGCGGCACCACCACTTACCCCGTCACCATCCGCATCGACGACACCGGCAGCCTCATGCCCGGCATGAATGCCACTGCCGCCCTTGACATTCCCCCTTGCCGGCGTTATGTTATTGTTAAGGCGACAGCCGGTTTCGCCGTCTTTCGCCTCATATTAAAATCGCTCTTGTTTTATAGCTGTCTGGACTTTACACAAAATTTGGGAAAGACCCATTTTTGTCTAACTTTTGGGGTTCATTTCAGTATCCGGAGTCTCTTTTTTGGCATTTTCTTCAATGTTTTTGCAATTGGAATCTATAGTTTCGATAGCTGTTTTCTTTCAACGACATGGATAAGCTAGGCCTTATTGCTTTGCAGAAACAGCGCATCACCCGAAATTTTAATTATTTTCCGCTCTGATTCTGATATACTATCGTTAAGACATCGATTTCGGAGGTCCACATGGATACAAGTATTTTCCGTTATGTGCTCGAGGTAGAAAAATACAGAAACATCACCCAGGCGGCGAAGCGACTGTTTATCTCGCAACCGGCACTGACCAAACAGCTGAATAAGCTTGAAAAAGAGTTGGGCTTTTCGCCTTTTGACCGCACGCACAGCCCGATCAGCGTTACACCACAGGGCGAAATTTTTCTCGATTTTGCTCGGCGCTATGTGCAGCTCGAAAGCGAGATGATGGATAGTCTTCGACAGTTTAATCAGATTCCAGCAGAGCCTGTACTGATTGCCACAACGCATCGTGGTGGCGCCTACGCTGCTGTTCAGGCAGCACCTTTCATGATGACACATCCAGAGATACATCTCAGTTACCTGAATCGCAACTCTCAGCAGTGCGAAGAAGAGCTGGAAAGCGAATCCATCGACTTAGCCATCTATACTGAACCTGTACACTCCGAAAACATCGAGTATATGCCAGTACAGGAGGATCCGCTCGTATTTGTCATTCCACAGGAATCACCGATTCTGGAGGACCTAGATATCTCCGATAATTCACTCGATCATCCGGTTGAAATCGACATCAGCCGTTTCCGTAATCCGTCACTCCGATATATTCTGGCGACGCCAGGTCAGGGGCTGTATGATGCCGAAAAATCTTTTTTCAGAAAATATCACATCACACCGATTCATCCGCAGCGCATTGATTATGTTGACACACGATATCTCGTTGCCTGCAGCGGCTGTGGCATCGCCCTGTTGCCGCACACGACGATTCGTAATTCATCTACTGGTCAAAACCCGGTCTATGGCACGATAAAAGGCGATACTCTGTATCGTTATGTCATCGTCGCCCGAAAGAAGGGCCGCAACTTATCCCCTTCTGCAGAAATCGTCTGGCGCTACATGATCAGCGCATCTGCTAAAAATCGATAACATTTTGGAATCAGGTTCATAACAGAAAAAGGAGAAGCATTCGTCATTCAATTTGCAGTACAGAGCGAGTGCTTCTTTTTCTGTTTTATGGCGCTATGTCCATTCCAAATGGTTATCGTCCCATAGAAGAATCGCCATTGTCACAGTCTTGCACAATTATTCCCATTTTTGTACAATACATTTATCAAATTTGCCGGCAAATAAAAGTGCTTTAAAAATTCTGTATCACTTTTTGGGAGGATTTACTGTGAATAAGTTAAAAGAAACGAAAATCCTTGGGTTCCCTCTGTGGATGTACCTTATATTCAGTATACTGATGATGGTGATGGCAGCCAATGACTGGATGCTGACCAACATGGTCGGCGCACTCGCCTTCGCGATGATCATCGGCACGCTGCTCGGCTGGGTCGGTGACCATATCCCGGTCTGGAAGACCTGGTTCGGCGGCGGCATGCTCTTCTCCTGCCTCGTAGCCGGCGCGATGAACACCTTCCACCTGATCGGTGAAGGCTCGATGGAAGCCCTGAATACCTTCAACGGCTCCACCGGTTTCCTCGATCTCTACATTCTCGTCCTGATCACCGGCTCTGTGCTCTCGGTTGATCGTAAGATGCTCATCAAATCCTTCGCCGGATTCGTTCCGACGATTCTTGCAGGTATTGCAGGTGCACTCGGCCTCGCTGGTCTCGTAGGTGCCATCACTGGCGTCGGCGCAATCGAGGCGATCGCCACCTATGCAATTCCAGTCATGGGCGGTGGCAATGGTGCCGGTATCACACCGATGAGCAAGATGTGGGCTGCTGCAACCGGCGGTGATGCCTCCTCCTGGTATGCATCTGCCTTTGCAATCATCAGCATTGGCAATCTCTGCGCCGTCTTCATGTCTGCACTGCTGAACAAGCTCGGCCAGATCAAGCCATCCATGACGGGTAATGGTCGTCTCATGGTCGGTGAAGAAAATGTCAGCACGAAGTCCAGTGACGTGAAGCTGACCGCAGCCGACTACGCAACCGGTCTCGCACTCGGTGTCGTATGCTTCAATGTAGCTAACCTCTACGCAAAGCACATCTCCATCATCAACCATGCAAACCTCGGCTTCAGTATTCATACCTTCGCTTTCATGGTCATCCTGATGGCGATTCTGAATATGACGAATATCCTGCCGGAAAACGTGAAGGCCGGCGCAAGGGGCATGCAGCAATTCTTCGTAAAGTATATGTCCTTCCCACTGATGATTACCGTTGGTATCGGTACGAACCTCACAGACTACGCGAAGGTCTTCACAAACCCAGCGTATATCGTCATCATCATGGCGACTGTCATCGGTGCGATGATCGGAACCTTCATCGTCGGTAAGCTGTTCCACTTCTATCCTGTAGAAGGAATGCTGACTGCCGGACTCTGTATGGCAAACGGCGGTGGTGCCGGCGACGTACAGTGTCTCGGCGCTGCGCACCGCATGGAGCTGATGTCCTATGCTCAGATTTCTTCCAGAATCGGTGGTGCCATCATGCTCGTCATCGCAAGCTTCATTTTCGGTAAATTCCTGTAATCCTGGAGGTACTATATGGCAAATCAGAATCCTTTGGCTACGAATCTCACGCTTGAGCAGCAGAAAAACCTGTTCGGCAATGCTTACTTAAATATGCTCTGGCACTGTCCGACCGACCTGCGTTTCCACTACTGGGTGCATCTCCCAGACTACTACTACGACGAAGAGGAGCATGAGTACTCTCTCCTCGTCATCATCCATGGAACCGGCTGTGCAATCGAAGAGTACATCAAGCAGGCGAAGGAACTCGCCGACAAATATCATATGGCTGTGCTTGCACCTATGTTCCCGGGTGGACTCATTCAGCGCGATGACTTCAACAGCTATAAGCTCCTCTCCTGCGACGGCATCCGCTATGATCTGATTCTCCTCGATATGATCGAGGATATGGCGAAGCGCTATCCAGGCGTTCACACAGATCAGTTTTTCATGTTCGGACACTCTGGTGGCGGGCAGTTCGTAAACCGCTTCCTGCTCGCTCACCCTGATCGTCTGAAGGCCTGCTCCATCGGTGCACCTGGCCGTCCGACCTTCCTGAATCCAGACGAGGACTACTTCTGGGGTATCCGTGATTTCAAGGATTACTTCGGTTATGATGTCGACCTCGAAGCCGTAAAGAAGGTACCCGTCCTCATCAGTGTCGGCGAGCTCGACAACAAGTTTATCGGCGACTCCCCGTATGGCGATAACCGCGTAGCCCGTATGAAGAGCCTGCAGAAAAATTTCCAGGAGCACGGCGTCCATACGGAGCTGACGATCCTTCCGGGCTTCGCCCATGAGGCTGGTGAAAAGGAACGAGTGCAGGCCGCGCAGAAATTCTTTATCCAGTATTTATAACTCAAACTACAGTTTTTTGAATTTCCTTTCTTTGTACCCTCTTTTTAAAAGAGGGTACATTGCGTATTTCTTGCTTTTCCTTCATACTTGCGTACTTTTAGCAGATTATGAAAGCAAGCAGAATTTCTATTCTACGGAATCAACTATTCTGCACTGGAAGCTGCCGTCCGGCGAATCCAACAGGATGTTGATTTCCTGATGAAGTATCTCCCCAAGGTGCCTGATGATGCCTATGTGAAAGTGGAGACCACGAAGATTCTCAAACAGTACAAGGCATATATGGCACAGTTTGAAGAAATGCTGAACGATTAAAAAATCGCATAACGACAGGCACTTGTATGATGAGCTGATTTCCTATGCTGACCTGTACGACAGTGCCAGTTTTGAAGCAAAGAAAATGATCGTCAATCAGCTTATCCGCAGGGTAGATGTTTATCGTGGGTATCCGCTCAACATTACCTTCAACTTCGACCTTACGCCGTACATTGAAGGGGATGATGCAGCAACCTGCTAAAAAACGGGCGGCAAACATTCCTTTTTGAAAACGGTGTAAAGTCAAAAGTTGGGGGTTGTATAGGAACTGCCTGCAAAGGCCTGAAAACGGTGCAGGCGAAGCAATGCAGTCCCAAAAATCGGCTTCAGCAAAAAGAAAAGCACCATACTTCACATGAAGTATGGTGCTTTTTTGGTGGAGAATAGCGGGATCGAACCGCTGACCTCTTGCATGCCATGCAAGCGCTCTCCCAGCTGAGCTAATCCCCCATAGCCTGTGTCGTTCCTGACGACATGTGTTATTATACCAGCTGAAAGGAGAGTTGTCAACAGCTTTTTTCAAATTCGTGCAAAAAAGTCCCGCCGGGTGCATTTCTGCCTCCGGCGGGACTTGCGTTCAGAAGAACTCAGGCTTTGGTGTACTGACGGTCGAAGATCTGGGGTGCTGCCTTGATGAGCAGCACAGCGCCCACCACAGTGATGAGTGTCTCCGGCAGCATGTAGCTGGCGTTGTACACGAGGCTGTAGGTCCAAGCGCTCAGACCCTCATTCAGGTTGCCCCAGACGAGGACGCCAGACAGGAAGCTGCACATGAAGCGCAGGAAGCCTGCGATAGCCGTACCGACGGCCACGCCGACCATCCGGTTCTTGAAGGGGCGGGCGAAGAACTCTGCGGTACCCAGAACCATAAAGGCCACCAGATAGTCCAGCAGGATCTCGCCGAGGAAGTAGATAAAGGTGGGCGTCGGGGGAGCCCAGAAGCCCAGCAGCATCTGCAGGCAGCCGTTCACCAGACCGGTGAACAGACCCCACTTGACGCCGTGGCGGAAGGAGACGAGCACGAAGGGCAGCATACTCAGCAGAGTGACGCTGCCGCCGTTGGGCATGGTGAAGATCTTGATGTTGGCCAGCACGGTGCCGATAGCCACCATCAGCGCGCACTCCACCAGCACCCGGGTCTTGGAGTAGGATTTCGACATGAGGATTCCTCTTCTCATAATAATAGTACACAAAAACAAAAATACGCCTGCTTTTGTTGGCAGGCGCACGGGCTGTTTGTGAAAATCGGGACCTTTCCGCAAACTACCTACGCCGGCATTACCCGGATCAGGTTCAAGGGTCTCTGCTTCCAGCAGATCTCAGCCTCACGGCGCCCCTGTTTTCATGTCCGCTTTCAGTATAGCCGCTCTCCGCCAAAAGTCAAGCCCCCGGCGGTATATCGGCCCGCCGGGTCACATATTCTGGAACAAGCACACTTTGGCGGGAGGGAGCAGTCATGAAAGGTGATCCGGAACAGCGGGCGCTGCTGCTGGGAGAGTACATCGTGGAGCATGGGGCCACCGTGCGGGCGGCGGCGCGGGCCTTCGGCTGCAGCAAGTCCACCGTACACAAAGACGTGTCGGTGCGGCTGCGGACGGTAGGCCCGGAGCTGTTCCGGCAGGTGCAGATGGTGCTGGCCCGGAACAAGGCCGAGCGCCATCTGCGGGGCGGCGCGGCCACCCGGGAAAAATACCACAAGCCTCGTTAACGGAAAGCGGCGG
>OHQF01000853.1_pt1 | contig 17672 bp, 17 predicted proteins | sample 1578001 | NCBI WGS metagenome assembly OHQF01 (sample SAMEA3879538, study PRJEB24766) | human gut metagenome | biome: human-associated habitat; feature: feces | place: USA | collected 1985/1987 | reverse complement strand
TGTCTATGAGCATAATTAAAGCTAGAAATGTTAAATACAAAGTTAGAATTAAAAATGAAAACAATGAAGTTATCGAAGAAAAGAGGATTCTTGATGACCTTAATATAGAAGTTGAGCCGGGTGACTTTATAGCAATATTAGGGCATAACGGTTCGGGAAAGTCTACATTTGCAAAGCATCTGAATGCACTATTATTACCAGATGAGGGTAACATTTATATAGACGGAGATGATACGAAAAGCGTTGAAGAATTATGGAAGATTCGTGAAAAATGTGGAATGGTATTCCAAAATCCTGACAATCAGATAGTAGGTGTGACTGTTGAAGAAGATGTTGGCTTCGGTCCTGAAAATCTGGGTGTTAAAACCGAGAAAATCTGGGACAGAATAAAAGATTCACTTACAAAAGTCGATATGTATAAATACAGAAAGAAATCGCCAAATCATTTATCAGGAGGGCAAAAACAGCGAGTTGCAATAGCTTCATCATTAGCAATGAAGCCTAAATGTATCGTATTAGATGAGCCGACTGCTATGTTAGATCCACAAGGCAGAAAAGAAGTTATGGATATAATAAAAAGTCTGAATGAAAATGAGAATATAACTGTAATTCTTATAACCCATCATATGAACGAAGCGATTATGGCTAAAAAAGTTGTGGTAATAGATGATGGTAAAATTGCATTGCAGGGAACACCTAGAGAAGTCTTTGGCAATGTAGAACAGATTAAGAAATTGAAATTAGATATGCCACAGATTATGGAATTGTCATACGAATTATATAAATGCGGTAAATTCGGCAGGTACGATATTCTTACGATTGATGAATTTGTAAAAGAGATAGAAAAAATAAGTAATAGCCAAAATGATAAAGATATAGCAGATAAAGAAGATGCAAAAGATAAAGAAGATGCAAAAGATACAGAAGATACAAAAGATGCAGAAGATACAGAAGATACCAGAAATAAAAGCATAGAACCAATTCTAAGTCTTAAGAATGTATGCCTAAAATACGAAGAAAATACTTCTATGGAGGTTAAGGCATTAGATGACATTTCCTTAGACATATATAATGATGAATTTATAGGAATCATAGGTCATACGGGTTCAGGTAAATCAAGTCTTGTACAGGTTATGAATGGACTAATCAAGGCAAATGGTGGAGAGGTAACATATAAAGGTGAAAATATTCAGGACAAGTCTTTTGACAAAAAGAGGTTGCATCTTGATGTCGGATTAGTGTTTCAGTATCCTGAGAGCCAGCTTTTTGAAGAAACTGTGCTTAAAGACGTTATGTTTGGTCCGCTTAACAAAGGAATGAGTGAAGAAGAAGCTAAAAAGGCTGCTAAAGAAGCGCTTGAAATGCTTGGTATAGGCGAAAATTACTATAATGATTCGCCATTTGAATTGTCAGGTGGTGAGAAAAGAAGAATCGCCATCGCAGGCGTACTTGCAATGAATCCTGAAATAATTATTCTGGATGAACCAACAGCTGGATTAGATCCGATGTCTAGAAATAATCTCTTAAATTCGTTGAAACGCTTACAGACAGACAAGGCAAAGACGATAATAATTGTATCTCACAATATGGAGGATATGGCAAATTACGTTGAACGTCTTATAGTTATGAATGACGGCAGAGTTGTATTTGATGATATTAAGAAAAATGTTTTCAAATATGTTGGGCAGCTTGAGCAAATCGGTCTCGATGTTCCGGAAGTTACAAAAGCTATGAATGTGCTTAAAGAAAGAAACTATAATGTAAGTGGAAATGCATTGACGGTAAAAGAGGCATTAGATGAAATGAAAGGAATAATATAATGCTTAGAGATATTACAATTGGACAATATTATCAGACGGACTCTAAGATTCATAAGTTAGATCCGAGGACTAAATTATTTGCAACATTTGCATTTATATTAATGCTTTTTATATGTGGAAATCCTTTAACTTACGGTATTTGTGCCTTGATTCTTGTAGGTGTGATTATTATATCAAAGATTCCGTTTGGCTTTATATTCAGAGGACTTCGAAGTATATTTGTAATTTTATTCATTAGTGTATTTTTTAATGTGTTTTTTACACCGGGAAGAGTCATTTTCGAATTAGGTTTCATAAAGATGACGTATGAGGGCCTGGTCAAAGCGGCATTAATGGGTATGCGTTTTGTATTACTGATTATTGGCTCATCACTTTTGACACTTACTACTACACCGAATAATCTGACAGATGGTTTAGAGAAGTCGTTAGGTTTTATGAATGTCATCAGAATTCCAGTACATGAAATAGCTATGATGATGTCGATTGCACTACGATTTATTCCTGTTTTGATGGAGGAAACTGATAAGATTATTAAAGCACAGACAGCAAGAGGTGCAGAGTTTGATAATGGAAATATAATTAAAAGAGCAAAATCAATGATTCCTATATTAGTTCCCTTATTCATATCTGCATTTAGAAGAGCAAATGATTTAGCGACAGCAATGGATGCAAGATGTTACAGAGGTGGTAAAGGAAGAACCAAAATGAAGCCGCTTAAATATAAAAGATGTGATTTTATAGCATATTTATGTATTTTTGCATTTATTGGAGGAATGGTTGCGATTAAGATATTAATTACTAGTATGTGAAATGAGGAAGAAAAATGAGTTCAGGTGATTGTAATTCATGCAGTTTCTATGTGTATGATGAAGATTATGAAGATTATATGTGTCAGGTAAATATGGACGAAGATGATGTTGTACGACTTATGAGTGATGAAAGTTACGACTGTCCATATTATCAGTTAGATGATGAATATAGAATTGTAAGAAAGCAGATGTAAATATCAGATATAATATGTGTTTATCTTATAAGCAGCATTTGTTATGAATAATAAGATGTGATAATTTATATTTGGAAATGAGGTTGAATATGGTAGAAGAACCAATAAAAAGGCGTGTTAAACTGATTATAAGCTATGATGGAACTAATTATTGTGGCTGGCAGGTTCAGATTAATGGAATAACCGTTGAGGAAGTAATCAATCGTGAATTGAGCAGAATGTTAGGTGAAGATATAGCGGTTATTGGTGCAAGCCGGACTGATTCAGGAGTTCATGCATTAGGAAATGTTGCGGTATTTGATACATTTTCAAAGATTCCGCCCGAGAAAATGTGTTTTGCACTTAACCAGCGACTGCCGGACGATATAAGAATACAGGATTCCTGCGAGGTTCCATTGGATTTTCACCCAAGATATTGCGATAGTACAAAGACATATGAATATAAAATTCTGAATAGAAGATTTGATAATCCGGTTATGAGATTGTATACACATTTTGTATATATGCCATTGGATTATGAAAAAATGCAGGAGGCAGCAAAATATTTAATCGGAGAACACGATTTCAAAAGCTTCTGTTCTGCAAGAACGCAGGTAACGGATACGGTAAGAACGATTTATTCATTAGATGTATCAAAGGAAGATGACATTATTAAAATCAGAATTTCCGGAAATGGCTTCTTATATAATATGGTGCGGATAATTGTCGGAACTCTCATAAAGGTAGGACTTAAAGTATATCCGCCTGAGTATGTCAAAGAAATCTTAGAGGCTTGTGACAGAAATGTGGCAGGACCAAAAGCTCCGGCTAAGGGTTTAACTTTGATAGGAATTGTGTATAACTAATTAAATTTGCAATAGCAATGTGGAAAAAGTTGGTTACAAGGGCAATCTTTATCAAAATATGGTTGACACAAAAACGGCATTGTTATATAATAATTAACTGTGACAGTACGTGAAATCTATTAGTCTGTCCAAAATAAGCAGGTAAATACTTGAGCCAAAGCCCCGGTAATAGTATTTATATATAAAAAATATTTTATTATCATAGGAGGTAAACCAATGAAGAGTTACATGGCTAGTCCAGCAACAATTGAAAGAAAATGGTACGTAGTTGATGCTACAGGATATACATTAGGACGTTTATCATCAGAAATCGCAAAAGTTTTAAGAGGTAAGAACAAACCAACATATACACCACATATCGACACAGGTGATTATGTAATCGTTATAAATGCAGAGCATATTAAGGTAACTGGTAAGAAGTTAGATCAGAAAATCTACTACAATCATTCAGATTATGTAGGTGGAATGAAAGAGACAACTCTTAAAGAAATGTTAGCAAAGAAACCTGAAAGAGTTATCGAGTTAGCAGTTAAGGGAATGCTTCCAAAAGGACCTTTAGGAAGAGAAATGATTACAAAACTTCATGTATACGCTGGTGCAGAGCATGATCACGCAGCTCAGAAACCAGAAGTATTAACATTTTAGTTAGAACCTGAAAGGAGGATATTACAGTGGCTAAAACAGAAAAATTATACGGAACAGGTAGAAGAAAAAAGAGTATCGCTAGAGTATATTTAGTACCAGGTAAAGGCGACATTACAATAAATAAAAGATCATTAGACGAATATTTCGGTCTTGAAACATTAAAGGTTATCGTTAAACAGCCTTTAGTTGCAACAAATACAACAGACAAATATGACGTTATCGTTAACGTACATGGTGGTGGATACACAGGACAGGCTGGAGCAATCAGACATGGTATTTCAAGAGCATTATTACATGTTGATGCTGAATTCCGTCCAGTTCTTAAAAAAGCAGGTTTCTTAACAAGAGATCCAAGAATGAAAGAAAGAAAGAAGTATGGTTTAAAAGCAGCTCGTCGTGCTCCACAGTTCTCAAAGAGATAATTTTTCTCATACAGAGAAATCAAGAAAAGCCCATTTTACAAGGGTTACAGAGGTTGTGGGAAGTTGTCAGATGTGTTGGAAATTACATCATATGCAACAGGAATGCAACAAATATATCAATGATATGTATAGGACATTTTCAGAGCAATCTGGGAATGTCCTTTTGCGTGTTTCTACAAGCGGTGCATCAGACAGTGAATACTTTGAGATGATGCTTGCATCAATCGAAAAGTATTTGCTGGGTGATATAGCGCGCCAGCGCGACATGAGCAAGATTACGAAGTAATCTGCGAATGACCGCTTGGAACTAAATCTTATTAATCGCATCTACTAACTCCTTAATATCAAAGTGGGTATATACTTTCTCTGTCAGAGTCATAGCTCCAGAGTGTCCCACGATCTTCTTAATAATCGTCTGGTCGACTCCAGCTTCTGCTAACATGGACACGCATGTGTGTCTGCAACAGTGAGGTGTGCGATTAATCTTTAACTGTTCCATTAATGGCTGGAAGTAGCTGTCATAATAGTTTCTGTAGGTGAAATGCTTTCCGTCTTCCGTATGAAGCAGATATTCACAGTCAGGGCATGATTCATACCAACTCTTGTAGAAGGGAAGAACCTTATCTGCAATGGGTACTTTTCGGATACCGTTTTCTGTTTTACTGTTGATTACATCAAAGTATTGTTCATCGAGGTGAACATGTTCCTTTTTCAAATCAAGCAATTCTGAAATTCTGACTCCGTTGTAGAGAAGCATTAGAACAATCTGATAATACTTATCGTCTTTTTGTTCCCAGATTCTCTCAATTTCATCCTTTTCAAATTTGTTTCTGTCATACTTATTCGGGTTGCGGTCTTTGTACTGTGCTACATCCACAAAACTTGAATAATCTTTGTTGCAAATATCGTTTTTCAAGGCATAATCGTAAAGTTGATTGAAAAGCACTTTGATTTTCCTGAGAGTAGGATAATTCTTACCACAGGTATCAATGACATTTTGCAAATCTACTAATCGAATATCCTTAAAAACTTTGTTGTAAAGGGTGCCGCAGGCTTTATAGGATGCGGTATATCCTTTGACATTGGATTCGGATACAGTAGGATACTTACGCTTGGACCATTCTTCATATACATCAGAGAAGATCATCTTGGCAGCTTTGGTATCGAATGGATTATTGTTGTACTCTGCAAGCATCTGTAAGCCTTCAGCTCTTGTAGTTGCATATCCAATTGTAATCATATCCTGAACCTGTCTGTCCTTTTCCTTATCATAATGCCAGCCTGTTGTCTTTCTGACCTGATAAGGCTTTCTTCTTTTTCCGGAAAGTTTTACAACGCTTCCGTATCCGTTGGGTAACTTCATAAGCACCATTCCTTTCGCTTTAAATTCAGCAAGCTGATAGCGAAACAGAGTAGTTGCTAATCATCGTGGATTGTTTTTGTTACACTTGGGCGTATGGTTTTCCAAATCTCATAATTATCTTCCGTCTGACTGCCGGATGAAAGTAATTCCTTCATTGCCTGCCAGTCTTTTAAAAATTGTACAAGACTCTTGTTGTCAAAAAATATTCCCGGTTCGCCATCTACCTCTTTAATTGATACATTGAATATTTCATCAATGGCAAAGAGGAGAGGGAGTACATCGCCATCAGTCTGAATGTCAAACTCAACTAATGAGTTTACATTGACATTAAGTGCTTCGGCAATTTTCCTAAGTTGTTCAGGTTTTGGAATATTCTTGCCTAATTCATACTTGCGGATGGCAACTTCGTGGATGCCACATGCTTCTCCAAGTTCTTTTTGCGTTAATCCTCGAAATGTACGGATTAGCTTAATCTTTTTACCTGTATTCATCTTACCAACCTCCTGTACAGTCAATCTAACATATCAAAAATGAATTGTCAACATTATTATTAACACTATCGACAGAGCAAACAAAGGTCTGTATAATACAAAACACAAACAGAGCAAGAAATGCTCTGCGGACAGGAGGTGGTAGAGATGCCAGAGGCACAATATAAGGTTGATTTACCAGCTTTTACAGGACGGAATGTGCCAATCAAAGAAATTGCGCAGGCAATGGGGAAGGATGCACAGTATGTAAGGGTTGGACTTCAACAGGGAATTCTCAAATTCGGAACCGCAATTAAAGTAGGTAACTCAAATGAGTTCAGCTACTATTGTCCGGATAAGAAGGTTTGGGAAGAGACAGGTTACTTCAGAGATGTATCGGAAGCGGTATAGATTAGGTTAGGAAAGGATGTGGTCGCGATGGATAGATATATCAGTATGGAAGGTAGCTAATATACACCGACGAAGTTTACTTCTTGTCGGTGTAACCCTCGGAGAGCCCCCGCAGATTTGACGCAGACAATGGCACATTGGATGTGACAAATCTGCTAGGGGGTTATCATCTTCGGCAGAGCCGAGATGATAAGCGAGCGGGAAATTTGATTTAAGAAGAAAGGAGAGGTGCCTATGGGTAATGTTTCTTACTCGGCACACATTAGCAATGGAAAGAGTGCCATAACAAGTAAGAGTAAATTGCTTGGAGTAGCAAAACACAATTTGCGGAAGTATAAATCGCCGGAATACAGTTCCGATAATATTTTACTTTTGAGAGGAACGGAAGATTTGTATCAGGATGTGAAGAATGTCTATCATCAGGAATTTGATGAAGCAGTACAACAATATAATCAAAAGCAAAAGCGGGCTGACAGACGGATAGAGGATTACTTTGAGCATGTAGCCAATTTGGATCAGGATATGGCAGTCGAGATTATTTTTCAATGCGGAGATAAGAAATTCTGGGAAGAACATACGGATAAAAAGGAAAAAATGTACAATGTGTATGCTTATCTGTTATCCACAATGGAAAGGCTTCTTCCGAATTTCAAAGTGGCAAATGCAGCGATACACTTTGACGAGGCAAGTCCTCATATGCATGTGGTAGGAGTTCCGGTATGGGAAGGTGCTAAAAAAGGACTGGCAAAGAAGGTGTCCAAGCGTAATGTATTCACTCCGGAAAGTTTATCTGTAATATTACAGGATAAATTAAGGGAAGAAGCAGGTTCGTGTTTCAAGTTCAATGTGAAGGAAGAACTTGCTGAGAAAAAGCAGGGACGGAATCATGATTTGTCGGTTATGGAATACAAAGTTGCCAAAGAAACTGAGCGTTTGGAAGAATTGCAAAGGGAAGTTGTGGATACAGATAATGAATTATTTGCATCAAAACTCGCTTACCGTCAGGTGCAGCGTGAGAATGAAGACGAGCTTAGAGAAATCAAACAAGAGATTTCTGAAAAGCAAAGTGAAAATCTGAAACTAGATTATGCGATTTCTTATAAGAGGGATAAGTTGGAAGAATACGAGGATGAGATCTCCAAGTGGGAACAGTTTAAGAATACACTGGCAATGCTTAAAGAGTATATTTCAGCATATCTTCCCCTGTCACCGCTAATTGAGGAATTTGCAAATTGTGTAGAGCATAAGAAGGATATTGAAGCCGGAAACAGTTTCAGAGGTCTGCTAAATGCATTGGGACAGTTCCTGAGAGCATTTAAAGAATTGATTGTTGATGGCGTGTGTTGGTTTCCAAGGCTTATGCGATGGAAAACTAGTAAAGGAGAGGTTGCACCAGTATTCTCGGACTATAAGAATGAAGGTTATGATTACCGATTGAAAGCATATATGAATGTTGTAACAAAAGAAAAGTACAGCATTGACAGCATTCAGGAAGAAATTAAGCCGGAAAACCGAATTGGAACGCTGGAGCAGTTGGAACAAGGGATTGTGGCAGTAGAGGAGATGGTACGAGAGATGGAGAGGACGAGGATACGGGAGAGGTAATGATAAGCCGGATACTATTTGTTAGAAGGTCAAATAGTGTTCGGCTTTTATTGTTGGAATATGTGAACACATGATGATGTATACAACGAAATACTATCAAATACCACGAAAACATATTGAAAGTGGCGAACATATGTGCTATACTGCTGATAGCGTTTTGAAGAATAGGAGATCTTATGTGATGGATAATTATATGGAAGATTGGATTGGAATTGAAGCAGCCGCAAATTATTTGGATGTGACGAAAGACACCATTAGAAATTGGATAAAGAAAACAGACATTCCTGCACATAAAATAGGCAAGTTGTGGAAGTTTAAAAGAGTTGAGTTGGATGATTGGGTAAAAAGTGGGCGCAGTGCAATAGATTAGGAATAAACAATCAGAAATATTAGAATAAAAGGAGACCAGCTAATATGAGCGAAGTAAAATTAGTAGTTATACCAGAAGGAAAAATATGTGATTATATTGATGGTAAATTTAGAAATGACACACCTGAAGAATATGTAAGACAAACGATTGAAAAGCGATTAGTTAATGAACATAAATATTCTCCTGAACAAATTTCAATAGAATATACGTTGCAACTTGGCTCGAAGAAGCCACGAGCAGATATAGTTATTTTTGATAAAGATTGTATTAATCAAGTACAAGAAAATGTCAAACTGATTATTGAATGCAAGAAAGAAACTGTAGATGCACGTAATGCTAAAGATGGTGTTGAGCAGTTGAAGTCATATATGTCGGCGTGTCTAAATTGTGAGTGGGGAATGTGGACAAATGGTAAGCAAAAAGAAGTTTTTCATAAATATGTGAATGATAAAGGTCAGATTGACTTTATGGATTACAATGACATCCCATCAGCAGATGGCAATTTGGATGATATAAATCGACCTAAGCGTACATCATTAAAAAATGCTTATGATGATAATTTATTGTTTGTTTTTAAAACTTGCCATAATCATATTCATATTAATGACGGATTGCAGAAGCAAGCTGCATTTTTTGAATTATTAAAAGTTATTTTTTGCAAGATAGAGGATGAACGTAACATACCAGCACCTCTGGAGTTTTACACGACTTCTGAAGAGCGTTCTAATCCGGATGGGCAATTAACAGTACGCAAGCGAATTTCAAAAATCTTTGAGAGGGTAAAAAAGAAACAAGGAAAAATTTTTGATGCAAATGATGAAATCAAACTTTCACCTCGTAGTTTAGCATACATAGTAAGTGAACTTCAAAAATATAGTCTTTTAAATACTAATATTGATATAAAAGGAAAAGCATATGAAGAAATAGTAGGTGCTAATTTGCGTGGAGATAGAGGCGAATTTTTTACTCCAAGGAATGTTATGAAGATGGTTGTAGAAATGATTAATCCGGCTATTGACGAAAAGGTGTTAGATAGTTCATGTGGTACAGGCGGTTTCTTGGTAACTGCAATGACACATGCAATCATGAAACTAGAAAAAGATTTTGCTACATCTATTGGAATTAATAAGGAAGATTGGGATAGTGATACCGTTCGAGTATTTCAGGATAAAATATCTGAGATGGCATCGTCGAACTATTTTGGATTTGATATTAATCCAGATCTTGTAAAAGCGACAAAAATGAATATGGTAATGAATAATGATGGAAGTGGAAATATTTTGCAGACAAATTCGTTGCTTCCACCACACGAATGGACAGAGGAGTTTCGTTCAAAACTGGCAGAAGCTTTAGGAATAGATAAAGCAGAATTGCGTAACCATAATACTATCGGTTTTTTTGATGTAATAGTGACGAATCCACCTTTTGGAAGCAAGATTCCTATTAAGGATAAGAATGTCTTGGAACAGTATGAGCTAGCACATATTTGGTTAAATGACAAAAAAACAGGAATATGGACGAAAACAAAGAAATTACAAACTTCTGTTCCACCAGAAATTTTGTTTATCGAACGCTGTACGCAATTGCTTGTACCAGGAGGGAGAATGGGAATTGTTTTACCAGACTCGATTTTAGGTTCGCCAGGGTTAGGATATATCCGAGAGTGGTTGATTAAGAATCATCGAATTATTGCAAGTATAGATCTGCATGCAGACACATTTCAACCGCGCAATGGTACGCAAACGTCAGTTTTGATTTTGCAGAAAAAAACTCAAGAACAAAAAGATGCTGAAGAAAAGAGTGGAATAATGGCAGATTATAATATTTTTATGGCTATGGTAGAAAAGATAGGTCATGACAAAAGGGGAAATCCAACTTTTAAGCGTGATAAAGAGGGAAATGAAATTCTAGTACCTGATACAAATAGTATTTTAGTCAAAAATCATAATGAGAAAAAGGATAATATCGTATCTCATGAGCAAAAGAAAAAAGTGGAAGATGATCAGACGCCAGAAGTTCCGGAAATTTTTAAGAAGTGGAAGAAACAGGAGGGGATAGCATGGTAGATATCGATAATGTTTGTAGAAGCAATGAAGCTAATATGAAATCTTCTTTGAAATGGTGTACGGTTTCTTTAGAAAATATCATTTCACGTGGAAAAAGGTTGGAAGCAAGTGTGTATGATATAGAAGCCAAGCAAGCACGCAAACTTATAGAAACTGGAAAGTTTCCAGTAACAACTATTGGAGGAGAAAATGGCTTAGCAACTTCTTACACAGGAGCACGTTTTAAACGTATATGGGTAGAAAAATCAGACTTTCCTATATATCAGCCGTCATCAATAGTGGATATTAAACCAATACCGGATGGCTGTATATCACATCTGACTAAAACTAATATAGACGCATTACGAGTAAAAAAAGGACAAGTATTAATGACTTGTTCCGGAACTATAGGAAAAGTGTCGTATGTTTCGGAAACGTTGGATAATAAAATTTTCAGTCATGATTTACTTAGAATAGATTGCAAAGAGGCTGTTGATCAAGGCTATATTTATGCATATTTAAAAAGCAAGATTGGAAATAAAATATTGTTGACTAATAGTTATGGTGCTGTTATTACACATATTGAATCAGAACATTTGGCAACAGTTCCTATTCCTAATGCATCGCATGACATTAAAAAGAAAATACATGATTTGATAGTTCGTTCTTTCGAATTACGTGATGATTCTAATAGAATGATTGATGATGCAATGAAATTACTTGTCCGTGAATTAAACTTACCGAAAATTGATGCGATGAAAGAACAAAGCCTCGAAGTTAATAAGAAAGTAGATTGCTTTAGTATTACCTTAAGCGAATTAGCAGGTAGGGTTGACGCTTCATACCATATTCCAATAGTTAAAAGAATTACAGAACATTTGGAAAAATATGCGAGCGAGGTGACAACACTTGGAGATCCTAATGTTTGTGCAGATATTATCTTGCCAGGAAGATTTAAAAGGGTTTATGTAGAAGAAGGGTACGGACGTGTTTTTATCGGGGGGAAACAATTAGGTGAATTAGATCCTTGTAACAAAAAATATTTATCACTTGTTCATCATAAGGAGAGAATAGCCAAGCAACTGGAACTTCACGAAAATATGACATTGATAACATGTAGTGGAACAATTGGAAAAGTGACATTAGTAGGCAAACAGTGGGAGAATTGGACGGCTAATCAACATATTATTCGAGTTGTTCCTGCGAGTAAGGCATTGGCGGGATATATATACATATTCTTATCATCGGATTATGGTCATGAATTGATTACTCATTATACATATGGCTCGGTAGTTGATGAGATTGATGATAACCATGTTCGACAGATCCCAATCCCTTTACTTAAAAATAAGAGTATTCAAGATAAAATTAATTCACTTGCGTTGTTGGCTAACCAAAAAAGATATGAGGCATATAAATATGAACAACAAGCATTGGAAATTATGGATAAAGAGGTTATATATGCACAATAGTATAATAATTTAACATCTCAAAGAGGCGGAGGTCTTGTAATGTCACCACAGGTAAAAGATAAACTATATGATATTTTCCTCAGTGAGCCAACTAAAGATAAGTTTACGACATTTGTAAAAAGCAATTATTGTGAGTTTGATGAGGTAGATTATAAGAAAAGAGAAAACTAGTAATAATTATTTTGACTATGGCAAATTCTTATGGTGGAATAATTTTTGTAGGTATTGAAGAACAAGAAGAAGGGGCTTTATTACCAATGAATTTAGAATGTTTTAGAGATAAAGCGGATATTAACAATAAAATATCAAAATATATTTCACTGGGATTAGGATATATTTGCTTTTTTATATGAAGATTCTGATTACAAACTTATGAAAAATTTGGTTGTAAGACATGTGGCATTATAGAGGGGTATAAAGTGAGGTTTAAGTGATTAGCAAAAAAGAGGAAAGGTGATTTCAACGTGGCAAAGAAAAAGAAGCGAAAATCAAATAAGAAAACATCTGTTGCTAAAGTTAATATTCAGGAACTACAGGAATCAAGAGATGGTGGTCAAATTGCATTGAAAGGATACTCTTATCAGTTTCTGTATTCGTGCAATTTAATTTTATCAGCCGATGCTAATACAACCTTTACTCTTGAAGGAATTGAAGATATCGACTCTGTAAAATATAGTGATGATAGTAAAATAATTACGCACATCCAGCTAAAGTACTCTACTCAACGGCAAGACGCAAGTTTTATGGATAGTGTATTAAAAAACTATCTTGAAGCATACTTGATTGATAAGAATAGGTACTTTAAGCTGGTGTATGATTTCTCCGTTGCAACCGGGAATTTAAGTAAATTGTTTTTAGGAAATCTTGATAAAAATTCTAAAGAATTCTGGAAAACTAAAATCAATGCCATAAAAAAGGAGACTCCTTTGTGGAATTGGAATGATTTTGATTTCGAAGATTTTATCAAACGGTTATCCTTTGAAAATGTAAAAAAAGATTTTCTCGAAAAAAGTATTGAGGATTCGTTAATAAAGAATTTTGAGATTAATACTGATAGTATTTCGTTATTCGCTAACAGTATAAAATTATTATGCTTTGATAAAATGGAGAATCGAGGAGAAATTTCTTATCGAGAAATAACGCAGTGTATTGAAAATGTAAAATTCGACATAAGTAAAGGACCTCAAAATCCAGCTCATGCGTGGATTCAAAGACTTCGATTCTCAAAATCTGATGAATATTTTTCAGACTACTATGAAGGAAAAAAAGCTACACCTTCAGATATTGCAAATAATTTACCTGTGGTACGACCAATTATCGAAAATGAAATAATTGATTCTATTGAAAAAAACACAATTACCATTATCAAAACATCCAGTGGGCAAGGAAAAACTACGCTTGCATTAAGAGCAATATCATTATTAAATGATGAATATACACCTTATCAAATTATAAGATGTAACAACAATGCGGAGTTAGGGCATATTGTTGAGTATTTTCGTATGCGTACGCGAATAGGTGAAAAGCCGCTTATTTTACTTGATAATCTAGATGCTCATTTAAGTGAATGGAATTTATTGGCTCAACTCATGCAAACAGGTGTAACATATCATTATAAATTACTCATTACTTCTCGCGAAAACGACTGGTATAATTATGGTGGTGACATAAGTAATCTTCATCATTTGCAAATTATTAAACCTATACTAAATGAAAAAGAGGCTGAGAACATATATAGTGTTCTCAAAAAAGAAGGAAAGTTGCATGGAGATATTACTGATTGGAAAAATGCGTGGTCAAAGATTGCAGGACGTCAACTTCTTATAGAGTATGTGTATCTTTTGACTCATGGCGAGATGATTAACGAACGAATTTCTGCGCAAATGAAGGAAATTGGTAACACATCGGCAGGAGGAACCAAATTTGAAATTCTCAGAAAAGTTTGTTTTGCTGATGTGTGTGGTATTAAGCTTGAAACAAAGTCTCTAATTAGCAATTTGACTGTTAAAACCGATTTAGATATTGGTGAGGTACTTAAAAGCTTGGCTGATGAGTTTTTGGTACATATTAGCTCGGATGGCGACTATATTGAGGGGTTGCATCCTGTACGATCGCAGCATATTATTAACCGATTACATGAATATATTCCTCTTGATGAGACAGCTCTTTCTATTGCAAAGATTGTATCTGATTCAGATATATCAGTTTTGTTTTCTCATTATCCGGAATTCGATTTTGACAAGAATAAATTTTATGCTAAAGTTGTTAATATGTGGTTATGTGAATCGGACTTATCATGTTTTGTTCAAGCAATTCGTGGTGCTTTTTCGGGAAGTGTAATGCGGTATTTTCAAACGAATAAGGCAATGTTTGATGACGCGTATGAGCATGGTGGATTAATACTTGTGGCAACAGAACTTTGCCCCTTTGCAGCCTTTAAAGATTATGAATACGAATTGGATACCCTAGAAAAGATGTCTGAAATGATGCCAGATAATACTAATATTCAGCACATGATCAAATTACGTGATTCAATCCCTAAATTTAGAACTTCAAAAACTGACATTTATTGCTTGAGTTCGGCCTTATATTTAAAATTAAAAGAAATTGATTTTACGCACATTGAAGATGTAGAATCGTATGCCGTTATTGTAGATTGGCTTTACAATATTGATCATTCGATGAATTTATCATCAAAAATCAATTTGAATGATTTGTGGGACAAGGTTGAAAACTATTCGATTAAAGCTGTATCATCATTAATGTATTCAACTTTTTGTGGAAATGAAGAAGAATACAACGAGTTTGTAAAAGTCAATTTTATGAGGATACTTGACTATCTCAAATGTAAAACCAATTCTCACAAGATTCAAGTTAGTGATGATAATAAAAAAATAAAGGTCGAGTATTTACTTAGAATAAGTGATATAAAAAAGAGCAATAATGAAAGTGTTTCAAGGCTGACAGATATATGCCGCACACTTCCCATTTTCGAAACATATTGTGTGGATGCTATCAAGCCTCAAATTGATTTACTGGAATCCTATCAAATTCCTAATGATGCACACAAAGAAATGCCCAAAAGGAACATAATTATTACTTTTCATCAAGAGTTTAATGGTTTATGGTTGAGAACTATAGAAAGCAATTATGAGTTTGATACAGTATATGCATGGATTGAACATTGGCTCGATGTTCGTAAATGTGCGTGTGATTTGTTGGCTGCAATTTCTGCATGTTTACACAAATTATTAGGTAATAGGAAACTTGGTAATGCTGCTAGTATATTTGACACTTTACATAATCGCTATAACAATATGATGGTTGCACATTTGTCATATCCGAGAGAAAATCGTCCGTTTGAAGAGAATCCTCAAATACCGAAGTTATTTACTAAAGCGAAACGAGATTACTTTGATGGCATCGAAAATTTTGCAGACCAATTAATTGGTTTTATAAAAAAAGAGGAACCGGCGAAGCGCTTGGTGATTTATAACTTAAAAAAAGCTCTAGCAGCGTTACCAAATGTTCAGCAATTTTTTGATGATATTACATTGGATGATGAACACCAGAGAAAACATATAGAACTATGTGCCCTTGAAGACAGAGTTGGTATTGAGGTATATATGTGTTGTGAATACTACTTATCTCATATGCCTAATAATAATTACAACAAATACCAAGTTAAAGGCTGGTTTTTATCATCCCGGAAAGCAGAAATAGATGAGGTCAATAGTGTAATGACAGAATTAACGAACTCATACGATGCTGTGTTACCTAAAAGTTCGCATTTTGACAATGCATTTATGTGTTATCCAATATTGCTAAGAAAATTTGACCCAGCAAATGAGGAGATGATGAATGATTTCCTAATTAATGCTATTCCATTTGCGGAATCACCATATGATTATTTGATCTTATTGCTGACAAACGATATTGGTGAAATTATCCCGAACGCACTTAAGTTTCCTAAAAAGGCATTTCAATATATTTACAATGCCATTAACTTAGGGGAGGAAGAAGAAATGGATCCTTTAGCTTCTCCATATCCTATTGAAGTAACGCAAAAGATGTTAGATTGCTTTGAAGGTGAATATATTCTTCAAAAACAGAAACCGATAAATATTTGGCTTGGTCGTATAGCAGATATAGGTGAGGAATTATGGATGTATTCTAAAAATCGCGAATATCTTATTGATGAAGAAGATAGGCAGTATCTTTCTGATAATCTTGATGAGATAAAGAAACAAATTGATGGAATATTAAAAGACATAGAACCAAATGTAAGTCAAGATATATTATCAATGGTAAAAGAACTGTGCTCCATGGTTTATCAAGGTAATTTGTTCGATGATAAAAACTATAATCAATTGATATCATATATTCAAACAATTGGTGAAATCTGAATAAAACTACTGAATTTTGACCACAAAAACAATGTTGTTATTGGTTCGAATAATTATTTATCCTCATGTATACTCCTACGTTTAAGAGAGAAAAATGATGGGAATTTTAGTGATGTGCCATAGAAACAACAAAATATAGAGATTTAAGATGACTTTGCAGGAAAGTTATATTTTCAACTGAGAATTTTTTATATGTAAAAGTGTCTTGGGAGTTTGAAAAATAGGAGATTGAAATGAGAATCTCCTAATTCCACTCCCCCATCGCCTCCACATACCCCTGCAATCCATCCTTCCTTGATGCCAAACTGGCATAGAATCCCGGTTCCTCTCTCGCAAGACGGATAAGATAAGCAATATCAAGCGGGTCTGCCAATTTAACCTGCGAATTGCAGTTTTGGCAGTTGAAGGTAACATGGAACTGATTATCAAGGGTGACTTCGACACAGTCAGTTTCGTGGTTATACAGTGCAGATATTATTTTACTCATAGTCATTATCCTTTCTTTGAAAAGCGTTATTGGTAGTTGTGGGCAGAAATGAGTAGCCTACCATAAGATTCAGGTATGCAACATTTATTGTCCCCAACCCCGTATTTCCGGGCTTTTCAATCTCTCAAAATGTTCTCAAAGAGATAATATTAAGAAAATTGATATTTCAAAAAGCCCCGAAAAATCGGGGCTTTCTTTATTCCCAAAATTAAAAAATAAGCATTTTTTTGAATAGTAGCCACATTGTAGACACACAGTAGCCACACCCAAAAATAAAAATCAATTTTCTAATATAAAAAAGTCATATT
>OHQF01000833.1_pt1 | contig 18053 bp, 18 predicted proteins | sample 1578001 | NCBI WGS metagenome assembly OHQF01 (sample SAMEA3879538, study PRJEB24766) | human gut metagenome | biome: human-associated habitat; feature: feces | place: USA | collected 1985/1987 | reverse complement strand
TGCACGTCGAGCTGCCTGCTCCTCAGCAGACGAAGGCTTTGCCTGAGAACCCGAATCTGATTGCAATCGAGTAAAACGCCGGTCGTGTGCGCCAAAGCACAACGCACACAGAATGCCCCCGGAGAGCTGCGAAAGGCCCTCCGGGGGCATTTTTGCGCACAGAAAACCCCGCCGCATGGGAACAGGAGCGTGTCCGGTGCGGCGGGGCAGAAGAGGACGATGGGGGCAGCTTACAGGGTGGAATAGCCGAAGCTGTTGACGAGGGCGTCGATGCGCTGGCCGGCCTTGCACAGGGGGCAGTCGCGGGAATCGAAGCTGGCGTAGTCGGGCAGGTTGGACGGGTCGAAGATGGACGTGACCGGGATGCCCAGGCAGTCGGTGGCGGTGGCGAAGATGGCCGACAGGCCCGCGACCGTGCCGCCGTAGTAGTTGACAGCTTCGATGGCGGCCTGTGCGGTGTAGCCGGTGGTGATGGAAGCCGCCAGAATGAGCACATGCTTGCCCTTGACCATGGGGGCCAGATTGTCGCGCAGGATGATCTGGCTGCCGGTGGTGTACTCCGGCGTGATGACATAGATGGTCTGGTGGGCGTTCATGTTGGCGAAACCGTCTTTCGTGAGCTCGTTGGCCAGGCAGGTGCCGATGACCTGGGTGCCGTCCAGGCAGAGGACGGTATCCACGATGGTGCTATGCTGATAGGCAGCCACCAGCTCCTTTGCCACGGCCTTGGCCTCGGACAGACGGGATTTCTGGGTGGTCACGTCGATGTAATAGTTGATATGGCTGTGGCTGGTGGCAAAATGCCCCTTTGCCACGCGCAGGAACAGACTGCTCTTATTGGTGGGTAGCTTTACCATGTTGATCATAACTGCAACACTCCTGTTCATCAAAAGTCCGGACTTCCGGTTCCGGGCGGAAAACAAACAGCGCGGCGGCATGTTCTGAGCCGCTGCGCTCCCATCCTTTTCCATGACCCTATTGTAAAGGAAAAACACCCTGTACACAAGATACAAAACTGCTGAAAATCAGAGGGAAAATTGTGACACCTTGCCAGAACACGGGCAAACAAAAACCGCTCGGAACCAGTCCGGGCGGAAGATGCGGAACAATTGCGGAAGATCAGCCCTTTGCGCGGGTGGTCTTCCAGTTCAGGGAGTACTCGTTGTACTGCAGGTCGGGGCAGTAGGTCAGCACAACGGACTGGCCCGGTTCGAGAGCAGCACTCAGAGTCAGGGTGACATTGCCCGACACGGAGGCGTCCTTCTTCAGGTTGGTATCGCACAGGGAGGCATCCGGGGTCAGGCCGTTGGAAGCTGTATACTTGGCGATGACCTCGTCTTTAGCGTTCAGAACGGTGGCCTTGAAGTTGTTGGGATTCACATAGATGGGGTTGGCGCGGCCATTGGTGATCTTAAAGGGGAAAGCAATAGTCGTACCGGTGACATCCGGTGCGGTGTAGCTCTTGCTGGCCTCCACATAGGTGCCCATGGCGGCAGTGACCTGCAGGACCGTGAGCTCACCGGGCGTCGTGCGGAGCACGTTGTAGGAGTCGCTGGTATCGACTTTGCAGCCGGTGAACAGGCTGGCACCGGCAACGGCGACAGCAGCGACGGCAGTGTATTTCAGGAACGAGCGGCGGGAAAATGCGAAAGACATGATGGTTCCTCCTTTGTATGGGATCACATATCATTTTGCCAAAACGGCCTTGCCTATACAATAGGCGAAAACCGGGCGGATGTCAATGCTTTTCACAGATTTTTTGAGAAGATCTCACCCGAAAAAAACAGAGGTGAGACGAAATTTCGTCCCAAAAGGTCAGTTGTTCTTCAGGTCGGAAGCGCTCATCACGAAGGTGATGCTCTTGCCGGATGCGAAGGTGGGGTTGTAGGTCACGGTCATCTGCTGCCAGCCGGCGGGCACCATGCAGACCAGCTCAATGTAGCCGGTGCCCTGCGGGGGCAGGCTGGGCACATCGGAGAAGCTCTCCGTGGCGGCGTCGTACAGGGAGACGTAAGCGCCGGCCTCGGCAGCCTGGCCGTCCACGGTGACGGTGAAGTCGGTGGTGGAAGCGGACAGCGCGTGGAAGTAGGGGGCGGTGTTGGCGGCGCGGGAAGCCTCATCGGTCAGGGGATAGGCGGCGTCGATCTCCGCGATGTTCTGTGCGCCGATGGCCATGCTGTCGGTCTTGGAGCGGTTGACAGCCGTGACCAGAACGGCGACATACTGGTGGCCAGCCACATCGGGTGCATCGGACAGCGTGAAGACGCTGGACAGCTGGACGCCCAGGTTGTTCCAGTTGCTGACCTTATCGCCGACCTTCACCTCGACAGAGCCGTTGGAAGACTGGCAGCCGCCCAGCATGGATGCGGCACCCAGTGCAAGCGCGGAAACGCCGGTGACCTTCAGAAAGGCGCGGCGGGAAATCTTGTTCGACATAAAACTGCCTCCTTAATTGGCATAGTCTTTTTCTTCTATGGTTCGTTTATAACATCTTTTGCCGGGAAGTGCAAGCCTTTTGCGGAAAAATTAACACGAGTTTCACACAGGGGCTTACTGCTCCGGGCCGAGGCCCTTGACGCGGGTCTCGCTGGTCTTGACCAGATTTAAGAGGCTGGGGGTATAGAGCGGGAACTCCCGCGTCAGGCTCTCGGTGGTCATGGAGAGGCAGGCCGGGTCCTTGACGCCCTCGCCGACGCCGACGTTCTCACCGGCCAGCAGGGCCTCCACATTGGCCTCGTTCATCCGCATCACGGCCTCGGCATAGCCGGGCCAGCGGCGGGCCTCCACGCTGAACAGGCTCTGGGCGTTGTGCGGCTCCGCAGAGTAGAGCAGGCGGAACATCTTGGCCACGGCCATCATCAGGTAGCTGCTGACCTCGGTGGTCAGGGCCTTGCTGTGGCACTCGCCGATCTTGGCGTACAGCACGTTCAGGCTGTTGGAGATCAGCTTTTTGTTCATGGTGGGCAGCACACTGCCGTGATAGATGTTGTCCTTCATCTTGTCGGGGTTGGGCAGCTCATCGGCGGTCAGCATCATGCCGTTGCGCTCGGCCGAGCGGCCCAGCAGATAATCGCAGGACACATTATAGTAATCTGCAACACGGACCACGAAATCCAGACCGCACTCGCGGATACCCTTTTCGTAGTGGGAGAGCAGCGCCTGTGAGACGCCGAGGTCTTCCGCTGCCTGTTTCTGGGTGATGCCGCGTTCCTTGCGCAGCAGCTTGATGATACGATTGAATTCCATGATCTTTGGCTCCTCAGTGAAAAATGAGACTTCTTTGATTTTTGGTTTACAGCATGTTGATTATACACAACGGAAAACGACTTGTAAAGCAAGCAAAATGACGGAATTTTTTGACGAATTTCGTCATTTTTGTCAAAGCTCTTGCTCTGACTACCATATCTATGCTAAACTAAGGGGCAACTGGTATATATTTTGTGCCGCGCCGGGATCGTGAAAATTGCGCCCGGCGTGAAGAAACGGGCACAATGAGACGATCTTTGCGAAAATCGAGGTGTTTTGACCCATGAAAACATTCAAACTGCATCTGATCCGCCACGGCATCACGGCGGGCAACCTCCAGGGGCTGTACATCGGCAGCGGAACGGACATCCCCCTGTGCGACGAAGGCCGCGCCCAGCTGGCCGACCTGAAGGAGCGGTTCGAGTACCCCCAGGTGGACACCGTGTTCTCCTCGCCGCTGATGCGCGCCGTGGAGACGGCGAACATCCTCTTCCCCAACGCGGCCCATCAGTTCTCGGTCCACGACCTGCGGGAGGCGGGCTTCGGCGTCTTTGAGAACCACCCCGTGAAGGAGCTGGTCAAGGACGAAGACTTCAAGAAGTGGATCACCCCCGGCTCCGGCTTTGTGCCCGAAGGCGCGGAGCCGACCGAAGCGTTCCATGCCCGCTGCTCGGAGACGCTGCTCAAGCTGTTTGAGTATATGATCCGGATGGACGTTACCGAGGCGGCCTGCGTGACCCACGGCGGCGTCATCATGAGCATGCTCAGCCAGCGCGCCGTGCCCTCCCGCCACCCGGAACAGTGGATGGCAGACCCCGGCTGCGGCTACACTGTCCAGACGGACGTTCAGCTCTGGATGCGGGACCGTCTGGTGGAGGCCATCGACATCGTGCCCTTCGGCTATGCCGATACCCTGCGCGGCCAGGCGGAGTCCGAGGAAAACGAGGCATACGAGTAAATACACGGTAAAATTCCGGGCAAAGACCTTGACAGGCTGTCCGGAATTTACTATTGTATAGAGAGAACTATTTTTCCGCTGTTAGGAGGAATCCCCGATGTCACAATCTCTGTCCCGCCGCTCGTTCCTGAAATGTGCCGGCTCTGGTGCAGTCAGTCTGGCGGCTGCCCTGCTCACCGGTGTTTCGGCTGCGGCGCTGGCCCCCTGCTACGAGGGCGAACCGGCCCTGCTGGACGGCAAGGCCGCTGTGGAGCTGCTGGGCTATGCCCCTGCGCCGGAACTGGGCAGCACTCTGGTGTATCTGTCGGTGGAGAACCTCTCGGCAAAGGCGCTGGCCGTGGGCACGAGCTATCTGCAGAGCCGCGAGATGACCACGACCGAAGAGCTGTACCGCCTGGGCACCGGCTTAACGGCCGTCTGCGACGGCCATCCTGTGCGCTGCGGCAGCTTTGCAGCCCCGCTCTATGGCGAGAACGCGGCAGATGCCTCGGCCTTTACGCTGAATCTGGCCGCAGGGCGCGGGGCCATGCTCCACTGCTTCTGCGAGACGCCGGAGGACTGGAACACGCTGGAGCTGACCTACCAGCCCGATTTTGCCTCTGGCCAGACGATGCACTTTGTGGTGCGCCGGGACATGGACGAAGTCCAGCTGGGTGCGGTGCCCACGACCCCTGCCGAGGTCGGCAGCGTCGTAGACCTGTAATGAGATGACAAAAAAAGATCCCTCGTGCATGGCACGGGGGATTTTTGCTGTCTGTCAGGGGGCCGATGCGGCGGTCAGGGCTTCCCCGGCGGAATTGGTCACGGTGAGTTCCTGACCGGTCAGGCTGGAAACGAGGGCCAGATAGCTCCGGCCAGCCAGCAGGTTGAAGGGCCGGCCGTCGGCGTCATAAAAGGCGAAGGTGGAGTCGCTGCCCTGAGTCCAGGTCAAGGTCCACAGATGCCCGCCGTTGAGCCAGACGCCGCCGCCCATGCTCAGGTCGTAGTCCAGCGTGAGGCCATCGTCCCGCAGGGAAGAGGCGCTGAACAGGATGAGCAGGTTGTCAAAACCGGCCTGCTGGCTGTTGTTGGCATCCAGCTGGGGGGTGCCGTCGGCATGGAGCATTTTGTAGGTGCCGCTGTCAGCGTCGTAAACAAAGCCGGTGGCGTTGTCCGCACCGAACTGGACCTGAACGCGGACGGCATCGGCAGCGGAGGCGTCGGGCAGCTTGCCTTCCGTCTGCTGGGACAGCAGCGGCGGGACGGACAGGGTGGGGGATGCTTCGCTCTCCCCGGCGGCGCTGGAAGCGGCGTCGGTCAGGCGGGACTCCGACAGGGCGGAGGAGATGTTCAGGCTGCGCAGCACCCCGGCCAGCGCATTGCCGCTGGTGCGCCACAGCGGGCGGCTGGTCCAGGTGGTGTCGCAGGTGAAGGCGTTGGTGCCCACTTCCAGCGCATCGACCGCGCGCAGGGAGTAGTAGTCCAGATAGTTCTGGTCAAAGGCGCCGCCGCCGCGCTGGACGGGCAGCACCTGCTGCCCCACGAGCAGCCGCCAGTAAAGGTCCTGCCCGGCGGCCACCGGGCCAACCTGCGGCACGGCATCCACGGCCGGGTAGACCAGGCACAGGCTGGTGGCGCTCTGGGGCTCGGTCAGAGCTTCCAGCACCAGAGATGCCGAGGAAAGCCCCCACTGGGTGGTGCTGGACGTCTCGTTCTCGATCGTGACGGCCACCGGGCGCTGCCCCGGCCAGAGCGCTTCCTGCCCGGTGAGCGGGTCAGTGGGAGCCGCCGAAGAGGCGGTGTCCGCAGCGGGAACGCAGCCGGTCAGCAGCGCGGCGCAGAGCGCAAGGCACAAAGCAGTCCGCTTCCAAAATTTCATCTTGTTCCTCTTCTGTCCCGCAGCGCGGGGCTGGTCTTACTGATAGCTGAAGTTGCTCCACTCATCGTTGTCCACAAGAGCGAAGTAGGTCTTGCCCCGGTTCAGGGTCATCTCTTCGCCCGCGTCGGTGTAGAGCCGGATGGGATGGGTGGGATGCCCCTTCTCCCAGCGGCCCGTCTGAACGCCGCCGCTGGTGAAGAGATAGGCCTGTCCGCCCTCGACGTACTGGACTTCCTGCACATCGTGGGAGTCGCCTGCGTAGGCGGCGATGTTGGCAAAGCAGACCACAACGTTCGCGAAGGTCAGCTGTTTGCCGGTCAGCTCGTCCACCGCAGCCTCGAATTTCTTGGTGCGGCTGCTGTACATGGACATCTTATAGTTCCGGTTCCAGCTGTTGTAGGCAAAGCTCGTCTTATAGCTGGCCGAGTGGGTGATGAGGATGCTCCGGGCCGAGGGCGCGTCGGCCAGGTCGTTCACGGCATCGGTGCGGTAGTCGGCAAAGCGGAAGAAGGTGCCCTCGTACGGATAGGTCAGACCAATGCCGGCGTCAGCAGCCGCCTGTTTGATCTCCTTGGCCGAGGTGAACTCGGTGTGCTCGTAGGCGACGTTCTCATTTCGCTTGATGCGGTGGGCCACATGCGGATGGACCGGCGTGTTGAAGTAATTTTTGCCGCCGATGTTCAGGCCGGAGTAGTTGTACACGTGGATGAACTGGGTGCAGAAGATGCTCTCGCCGTCGTGGTAGTACAGTGCATTCCAGGGCATGAGCAGCTGCAGGAACTGGTCGCGGCCGGAGCGGATGGGGCCGATCTCCGGGATGTTGTTCACATTGGAATAGAGCGCGCAGAAGCGGGTGATGCCGCCCTCGACCTTGCTCTCGATGAGCAGGTCGGCCGAACCGATGCCGCGCTGCGGGCGGGCGTTCTGCCGCTCGGAATTGCAGATGTTGTTGACCATGACGCCCACGATGCGGCCGTCGGTGCTGCGGGCCTCGCCGGTCAGCGGGTCGGCGTCGTAGGCAGGCAGCGCGCTACCCGCGGCCTCCGGCTGTTCGACGCCCGGCAGCGAGGACGCCGCCAGCTCAGACGATGCAGCGGCCTCGCTGGACGCCGCCGAAGACGCTGCCGAAGACGCTGCCGAAGAGGCGTCAGACGAAGGCACACGCAGCACCTTTTTCATCCAGTTGGGCAGGCAGCCGCCAAGGCTCGCATTCCCGGTGGGGGCGCAGCCGGTCAGGGTCAGCCAGGCCGCAGTCAGACCTGTGTAACGAAGTACGGACCGTCGAGAAATTTTCATCAGAAAAAGACCTCCTATCGCAGCGGCCTGTGTGCACACGGCACGGCCGGGACCATCGTGAACGATACTTGATTTGATTGTACTGATTCTTACCGGATTTGTAAAGGGAAAGTTTGCGTCCGGCACGGCCCATTTTTGTGAAAGAAAGTTTTTTGCCGCGAAGCCTTGCTTTTTGGCCGCAGTTGTGGTAATATTATACGGCAATATTTCTGATATTGTACAAATACTGTATGCGCTCGTAGCTCAGCCGGTAGAGCATCTGACTTTTAATCAGAGGGCCAGGGATTCGAGTTCCCTCGAGCGCACCAAAATCCCACGAAGAATCGTAAGATTCCTCGTGGGATTTTCTTTTTATACGCCATTTGCACGGTCTCTGCACGGTTTTCACATCACCGCCGAAGATCATCAGCTGGTAGGTGGCGCTGGAATGCCGCAGACCATGGAACACGATGCGGGTGAACTCCGGGTGCGTATGCAATAGCGTTGAATTGCATATCGCAAATATGCTGTTTGAATGTTTCTTGCCTTGCGATCAAGAAAGCATTTCCGCTAAACACTCTACATTGAAAATGCAACCGTACACTGCTATAATAAAATTGTGATATTATCACCAAAAATTCAAGATGCAAAGCGTTTGCGATTAGCAAACATTCAGGAGGAGCGCATGGTAACAGGAGCCATTAAAAATAAGGTAGACAAGATCTGGACGGACATCTGGGCAGGCGGCATCACCAATCCGCTGACCGTCATTGAACAGCTGACCTATCTCATGTTCATCCGGTCGTTGGACGAGAAAGAGCTTGCCACCGAAGATTTTGAGAACATGGCGGGCGAAAAGATGGAGCACATCTTCCCGGCCGGCGAAGCGGGACAGTCTATGCGGTGGAGCCGCTTCAAGGATAAAGATTCCCGCGAAATTTTCCTGACCATGCAGCAGCGGGTGTTCCCTGCCATCAAAAAGATGAAGTATGGTCGTCTGCCGGATTTTGATGCAAATGGCGAACTGGTGGAGATCGAGGACGACCCCACCCACCCGGACGAGGGAAACACCGCCTTTGCGCGGTATATGGACGATGCCATGTTCCTGATCCCCACGCCGCAGGTGCTGCAGAAGATCATCACCGGGCTGGAGGATCTTTACACCCACGACATTGCCGACCTTGATATGCAGGGCGACCTGTATGAGTATATGCTGGGCAAGCTGGCAACCGCAGGGCAGAACGGCCAGTTCCGCACGCCCAAACACATCCGCGACATGATGGTGGAGCTGGTGCAGCCCACGCCGGACGACTTTATCTGCGACCCCGCCTGCGGCACGGCGGGCTTTCTGGTGTCCAGCGCGCAGTACCTCCGCGCCCACTACGAGGACAGCATGACCCCGGAGCAGTGGCAGCATTTTGCCGGCCCGATGTTCACCGGCTTTGACATGGACCGCACCATGCTGCGCATTTCGGCCATGAACCTGATGCTCCACTCCATCACAAACCCGGAGATCGACTACAAGGACAGCGTGTCGAAGCAAAACTCCATTTGCAGCAAGTACACCATTTGTCTGGCGAACCCGCCGTTCAAGGGCACTGTGGATGCCGAGAGCATCAACGACGACCTGAAAGCCGTCACCAACACCAAAAAGACAGAATTGCTTTTCCTTGCGCTCTTCCTGCGGATGCTCAAAACCGGCGGACGCTGCGCCTGCATCGTGCCGGATGGCGTGCTGTTCGGTTCCAGCAAGGCGCACCAGAGCATCCGAAAGGAACTCATTGAAAACCACCAGCTGCGGGCGGTCATCTCCATGCCCTCCGGCGTGTTCAAGCCCTACGCAGGCGTGTCTACGGCGGTGCTGGTGTTTACCAAGACCGGCGCGGGCGGCACCGACAAGGTGTGGTTCTACGATATGAAAGCTGACGGCTTCTCGCTGGACGACAAGCGCACCGAGGTGAAGGAAAACGACATCCCGGACATCATCGCCCGGTTCCATAACCTTGACGCCGAAACCGACCGCAAGCGCACCGAGCAGAGCTTCTTTGTGCCCAAAGCGGAAATTGCCGCCAATGGGTACGATTTATCCATCAATAAGTACAAAGAGACCGAGTATGTGCCGGTGGAGTATCCCTCGACCACGGAAATTCTGGCCGACCTGCATGAGCTGGAAATGGAGATCACCAAGGGTCTGGCAGAGTTGGAGGAGATGGTGTGATGGAAAAAGGATTATGTGAACTGTGTAATCCCAAGCAATGGAAAACAGTCTCGACATCTGAACTTACATCGACTGGCTACCCTGTTTATGGTGCGAATGGTGTAATTGGTTACTACAGCAATTACAATCATGAAAAAGAAACTCTTTTGATAACATGCCGTGGAGCAACTTGTGGCACGTTGAATATTTGCAAACCTTTTTCGTATATAAACGGAAATGCAATGGCATTGGATGATTTGTCGGATGAGATTGATATAAAATATCTGTATTATTTCTTGTTATCTCGTGGTCTAAGTGACACAATCACCGGTTCTGCCCAACCGCAAATCGTCAGACAATCGCTAAAAAATGTCAGGGTTATATATCCGGACTTGAATGCTCAAAAACGCATTGTATACGTCTTGGGTAAAGCGGATAGGCTTTTATCTATTCGCAAACAGCAACTTGCTAAACTGGACGAGTTGGTAAAGGCACGGTTTGTGGAAATGTTTGGAAATCCAATAGAGAATACGATGAATTGGCCAAAAAAGCTATTGCGAGATATCACAACAAAAATCGGGTCGGGAGCAACGCCAAAAGGTGGAAGAGAAAGCTATCCCAATGCGGGAGTCTCTTTGATTCGTAGTATGAATGTATATGACGGACAATTTCTGTATAAAGACCTTGCACATTTGACAGACGAACAAGCAACGCAGCTTAATGGAGTAACGGTTGAAGTGGAAGATGTCTTAGTTAATATTACAGGTGCGTCTGTTGCACGGTCATGTGTGGTTCCGAAGGACGTATTGCCTGCTAGAGTAAATCAGCATGTGGCAATAGTTCGGTGCAACAGAGAACTATTAAATCCTATTTTTACAAATAAAATGTTTATAAATAACGAGTTCAAGAAAACACTTTTAAGCATTGGTGAATCTGGTGGAGCAACAAGACAGGCGATAACAAAGAAACAACTAGAAGAACTCTCAGTTGTTGTTCCTCCTCTTTCTATTCAAAATGAATTCTCCACCTTTTCGGAGTGCATAGACCAGCAGAAGCAGACCGTACAACAGAGCCTTGAAAAGTTGGAACTGATGAAAAAGGCACTGATGCAGGAATATTTTGGGTAACTCCCCCAGTCGCCTGCGGCGACAGCCCCCTCACGGAGGGAGCCTTGACGCAGCCGCAAGGCAAAAGCCTCCCTCCTTGAAGAAGGTGGCACGGCGCAGCCGTGACGGAGGGAGTCACACAAAATCGGCTAAAATCCTGAATTTCGCGTTGAAACAAGAATTATTTCCTACAAAAGATTGATGCAAGCACGACTTTATGCTACAATAAGGAAAAAATTGGAATTTATTGATGTGAAAGGAGTCCTCGCTATGAATCCGTACAGCAATCAAAGTTTTAATCCGATTTACGGTGGTTCGAGTTGTCATCCATCAAATCAATCAATAAACCAAGACGAAGAAGTTAAAAAAGCCGTAAGGCTGATGTGTGATCTTGTGGATTCGATGAATAAGTTGGATTCAAATCATCAGCAACAGGCATTGAGTGAATGCGTGAAAATCGAGATGCTAAAAACCATCCTGAAAATGTAACTGAGGATAAGTTTTAAGAGGTAGCATAATGACAGAAGCTATTTGGGTTGCGATTATTGGAGCTGCTGCTGTAGTTGCAGCGGCAGTTATTGGGCTGTTCAAAAAAAGTGATAAGGCAGAATCGAAAAAGAAAGCAACTGTGAATCAATCTTTTAATGTGAGCGGGGATCACAATACTGTTGTCGGAATTAGAAACGATAAAAAGGAGAAATAAAATGTGTGATACTGTGAATACAAACCAAAATGCACAATTCGGTTCACATGACAACAGTTTTATCGCACAACAAATTAATAATTATGGAGTTCCGGCCGAACAAGTACCTGGAATGATAATAGATGCAACATTTAAATTGTTTCATCAGTATTTTCCTCAACTGCAAAAAGAGGCATTAGAGGAAGTTCACCAAATGCTTGAGACAAAATTAAAGAGTATTCCTCCAGAAAATATTGTTCCGCCAGCGGCAAGAATTGCGATTCCAGCCTTACAAAACGCAAGTATTACAGAAGAACACAACATTAGAGAGCTTTATGCCAATTTGCTTTCTAATTCTATGAATAAGGTTGTCAAGGATGGTGTACATCCCGCGTATGTGGAAATAATCAAGCAGCTTTCACCTGATGAGGCCAAAATTTTATATTACATGAAGAATCATCCAACGATTCCAATTATTAGTATCCGTGCGGAAAACAAGGAACATGGAGGAGTTACAGTCATTAGTAATTTCACTAATGTTGGAAGTCTTGTAGGATGTGAAAATTCAAATCGAACAGATGAATATTTAGATAATATCGAACGTTTAGGATTGGTGAAAAATATGGGAGAGCTCGCTTCTCTTACAGATAAGACCCTCTATAAGCCCTTAGAAGAAGACCCATATATATTATGGCAGATGGATGAAATAAGAAAAAATACAATTTTAAATATTCCCAAAATCAAACAGGGATATGTAGAACTAACAAATTTCGGAAAATCTTTCTGTCAACTGTGTTGCGCAATTAACAATGTGATAACCGTTGTAATTAAATAAATTGGAAAGGAGCCCTCCCCATGTCCAACTTCTCCTATCTCTCCACCCACCCCGAATATTCCCTTTTCGCCAATTCTGCCATCGAGGCCGAGAAAGTGTTCTCCACCTCCCCGGCGATGTGCGCGGTGGGGTGCCGGAAAGCGTTGGAGCTGGCGGTGAAGTGGGTGTATGCGGCAGACAAAACCATCACGATGCCCTACAAGGACAACCTGCAATCCCTGCTGCATGAGCCAAGTTTCCGGTTCGCGGTGGACCGGGACGTGTGGAGCGTGCTGCCCAGCATCGTGAAGGCGGGCAATCTGGCGGTACATACAGGGCATAGTGTGTCGGCGGCGGATGCAGTGTTCAGCCTGCGCGGGCTGTTCGACTTCATCCAATGGGTGGATTACTGCTACGGCACGGACTATGTGGAGCGCTCCTTTGATGAAACAGCCATCCCCGGTGAAAAGGTAACACTGGACGAAAAGAAGATCCGGGAACAGGAAAGCCTGCTGACCCAGAAAGATGCCGAGCTGGAAGCGTTACGCAAACAGGTGGAGAGCCTTTCGGCGGCGTACACGGCCAGCAAACAGCAGAACCAGCAGAGCCGCAGTTTCACCGCCGCCGACCTGACCGAGGCCGAGACGCGGCAGAAGATCATCGACATCGACCTCAAGGCCATGGGCTGGAAATTCACCGGGCCGGACGCCGATGTGCGCACCGAGTACGAAGTGGACAACATGAACGGTGTGCTGGGGCAGAAGGGCTATGCGGACTATGTGCTGATGGGCAAAGACGGCTTGCCGCTGGCGGTCATTGAAGCCAAGCGCAGCACCAAAGACCCCAACATCGGGCGCAAGCAGGCTCAGCTTTATGCAGACTGTCTGGAGCAGAAGTTTGGCCGCCGTCCGATGCTGTTTACCACCAACGGCTACACCACCTATTTCTGGGATGAGCAGAGCGGCCCGCAGCGTGCTGTGAGCGGGGTGTTCTGCAAGGACGACTTGCAGAAGCTGATGAACCGCCGCACCGAGAAAAAGCCGCTGGACACCATCGAAATTGACGATAAAATCACCGATCGCTACTACCAGAAAAATGCCATTCGGGCAGTCTGCGCCCACATCGCACAGGGCTTCCGGCGCAATCTGCTGGTCATGGCGACAGGCACAGGCAAGACCCGCACCGCATCCAGCCTGACCGATGTGCTGAGCCGCGGCGGTCATGTGACCAACGTGCTCTTTCTGGCCGACCGCACCGCGCTGGTCAAGCAGGCAAAGGACGACTTCAAGAAGTATCTGCCCGACCAGTCGCTGTGCAACCTGTGCTCCTCTAAGGACGATAAGGCCGCGCGCATCGTGTTTTCCACCTATCCCACCATGCTCAACGCCATCGACAACGCCAAGACCAAGGACGGCGTGCCGCTGTTTTCGCCCGCCCACTTTGACCTTATCATCGTGGATGAGAGCCACCGCAGCATTTTCAAAAAATACCGCGCCATTTTTGATTATTTCGATGCGATTCTGGTGGGTCTGACCGCCACCCCGAAAACCGATGTGGACCGCAACACCTACGACTTTTTCGAGATGGAGCACGGCATCCCCACCTACGCCTACGATTACGACACGGCGGTCTACACCGACCATGTGCTGGTGCCTTACTACAACTACGAGGTCAAGACGAAATTCACAGAAGAGGGCATCCACTACGACCAGCTTTCACCGGAGGATAAGGCCCGCTACGAGGACGATTTTGCCGAGGACGACACCCTGCCCACCTTCATCCCGTCCGAAAAGCTGAATAAGTTCATCTTCAACGCCAACACCGTGGACACGGTGCTGCAAGACCTGATGGAACGGGGTATCCAGACGGCGGGCGGCGACCGCATCGGCAAGACCATCATCTTTGCCCAGAACAAGCGCCACGCGGAGTTTATCCGGGAACGCTTCGGCAAGCTCTACCCGCAGCTGGAGACCCAGTATCCGGGGTTCATCCAGCGGGTGGTCTGCGATGATGCCTATGCACAGTCCATCATTGACGATTTCAAGCAGCCGGACAAGCCGCCGTTTATTGCGGTTTCGGTGGATATGATGGACACGGGCATTGATGTGCCGGAGTGCGCAAATCTGGTGTTCTTCAAAAAAGTACGCAGCAAAACGAAGTTCTGGCAGATGATCGGCCGTGGTACGCGGCTCTGCCCATCCCTTGCCTGCGTGGATGCCATCGACGGCGAATATACGGGCAAACGGCGTTTTCTGATCTTCGACTACTGCGGCAACTTTGAATTTTTCCGTCAGAAGCCCAACGGCTATGAGGGCACGGACACCCAGAGCCTGTCCGAGAGCATTTTCTGCAAGCAGGTGCGCATTGCTGCGGCCTTGCAGGATGGAGCCTATGCGGACGAAAAACACCAGAACTGGCGTAAAATTTTAACAGAAACCTGCCGTGCCGAAGTAGGAGCGTTGAACCCGGAACTGGTATCTGTGCGGCTGCACCGACAGGCCGTGGAACACTATCAAAAGCCGGAAGCCTTTGTCCGCCTGACCGAAACGGACAAGGGGACGCTGATGAAAGAGGTGGCACCGCTCATCTCGCTGGACGATAAGGACGAGGCCGCCAAGCGATTCGATAACTTTGTGTATGGCTTGCTGCTCTGTGAACTGGAAGGTCTGCCGGGGCTGGGCCGCGCCCAGAAACAGTTGCGCAATACAGCGGCATTGCTGGAAGGGAAGGCTACCATCCCGCAGGTGCAGGCAAAGCTGTTCCTCATTCGGGAGGTGCAGACAGACGAATTTTTGACCTCGCATGATCTGCTCCGCTTTGAGGAAATGCGGCAGGAACTGCGGGAACTCATCAAGTTTCTGGTGGAGGGCGGCGAGGGGCAAAAGCCTGTCTACACGGCCCTTGCCGACCCGGTACTGGAACAGACCGAGGGCAAAACGCTGGATTCCGGCTACGATTTCGGCGAGTACCGGGAACGTGTGAACCGCTACATCATGGAGCACCGCAGCGATACGCTGGCCATCCACAAGCTGACCCAGAACATTCCGCTTTCTCAGGGTGACTATACCGAGCTGGAACATATCTTTACCTGTGAGCTGGGCAGCAAAGAGGACTATGCACGGGAGTTTCGGGATACACCCTTTGGTCTGCTGGTGCGTAAAGTGGCAAAGCTGGACCACGATGCTGCCATGCAGGCATTTTCCAAGTTCATCAACGATGAATCGCTGAATGCAAAGCAGATCGCATTTGTGCAGAAGGTCATTCATTACATCGAGCAGAACGGTTATGTGGAAAGCAAAGCGGTTCTGATGAAACCACCCTTTGACCAGCCCATTTTGTTTACCCGCCTGTTTGATGGCAAAACGGGCGGAGAACTGATGGATACGATCAATTCGGTGAAAGAGAATGCCACCCATGTGACCGCATAAAGCGGTGGAATGTACTGATAAAAACCGGTATAATACGCTTGAACTATATTAGGACTTAGAGCGTCATGTGGAAGTAGCCCAGAAGCCGACTTTCTACTCAGATTCGGATTTCTTTATCGTTACGCTGCCGAATAGAAGTGTAGCGACTCCGGCACAGATCAGTATGGAAAGTGTGGCAAGTGGTGCGGAAAGTGCGGAAACCTCTGCGGAAAGTGCGGAAACTTCTACAATGCTCCACGGAATGAGTACGGATGCCGAAGTGAGTGAACTTTGCAATAGGCTGGATAATACCAGGCTGACTGCAAGTACAAAAGAACGGGCGCTTGAACTTTTCAAGAGATATCGGTATCAATATCAGTTCCGCAGCATAAACGTTGCACAGCTATATGGCGTTCAGAAATCTCGTGCATAGGAAAAAGCAGTCTTGAGCATGGCGTGGACTTCCCGGATGGAAGCACCCGTCAGAAACTGCCGCTTCTGCTTGTCGGTGAGCGTTTGCTTGACACCCTGCTTATACAGCCCGCGCGGTGTCCGGCTCAGCGTGGCGTAGAACTGTTCAAGGTCATGCGTCTGAACCTTCTGAATCTGTTTCTTGCCGAGATGCGACTTTTTATGCTGCTCTGCTTTTGAAGAAAGCGGCCGTGACTACCGTGCATACCAACGTTCTCGAACGCTCCTGAAAAAAGAGCGTGTACATATCAAAACACAGGACACGGTGGTTCTGTATGAACGCTTGCCGAAAAATCTCGATTAACAAAACGATGCCCACTCACTCATGGAAAAACCATGGGCGGGTGGGTATCATTTTCTTTGCAAATAAAAGGGAAATCTACAACACCGTGGTGCTGTCCAATGTTCCTTGCGACTGATTTTATCGTTGTCCGCCAACCTCAGGCTCCTATGTCCTGCATCGCTTTCGGGTTTTATCGCTGCTCGCCAGCCTCAAGCCCTTACGTCTTGCATCAGATCGGATTTTAGGTGTCAGCCACACCAGCGGAGTGACGTCCGCTTTCCTGTTTATAGTATATTCGTGCTGGCCGTCGATCTGCCCAGCGGCATCAACACCGATACGGATGAGGCCGCCGAGAGAGCCGTCCGCGCAGACCTGACCGTGACGTTTGACAGCTGCAAGCCCCTGCACACAGCTCCAAGCTCCGCACCCTTCTGCGGTGAGATTGTCTGTGCCGACATCGGCATCCGGGACGAATGGCACCCGGCAGGTCTTGCACAGCTTTAAACGCGGAATTTTGCCCTTACAAAAAGCACTTTCCCTTATTTGCATTGCAAATAAGGGAAAGTGCTTTTGTCTTGAGTAGCTTGAGCGAGTGACAACCACCAGCTAAGCTGGTGGAGTAAAAATGCTTTAGCTACAAGATTCGAGCGAAGCGAGATGACAAAGAAATTGTCATCTTAGAAGATGCACTTTATGATACTGCTCGTTAGAGCAGTAGGGCAGGTAATGCAGATGAAAGAGCTTGATCGAGGCCCCTTGAGGGGCTTTGCCAGTAGGATGCCCTTCTAGGGCTTACTCAAGCCACCGGCTCAGCCGGTGGTTTTGACTTCGTGAGCCAACGCTTATAGCCAATGCCCTTGCCCTCGGTCATCCTCGATTGGATGTCAATCAGTTTCCCGATGGTATCCTGCTTGGACTGTACCTTGGGTTTGCGTTCAGTATTTGCCTGCAACGTGGCAAGCACTGCCGCCTTATCGAACTTGTCACCGAGATGTTTCGCTCGGATAAACTTCGTTCTGCCAGCGGGCAGATAGCTCAGACACCCACGGCTTTCCTTGACGGCAATACCATACTGCTGCATGAGCCTGTCAGAAAAATCTTCAAAACTCGTTGTGCGGTACAACACCGAAGAAATCTGTTTCCGCAAAGTGTCCTTCACGGTTTCAAACTTCTTCTGCTGGGGCGGCTGTCCAGCTGCGGTGAGGGCTGCGTTCTCACGGTCAAGTTTCAACTGACCACGCCTACGCGCCCAATACTCAGCTTCGCTCACGCGCTCTTTCGAGCCGTTGAGCAGGTCGATCTGGTACAGTCCGGCACCCTCGCACAGTTCCATGACCTCAACACGCAAGTGCCGCATGGTCTGGGCTGTGCTGGAGTGCTTCATACCCTCACGCCAGTCACGGGGCTTTTGCATATAGGGCTTACGTTCCACCTCTCGTGTGCGGATACTGCCGATCACAATGTGGACGTGGATGTTTCCCGAATGGTTATGCCCATCCGGGTGAGTGCAGACGATGGCGGGGTGACCGGAGAAGTTTTCTTCGCAGAATTTCAGGCCAAGTGCCTGTGCTTTTTCCATGGTCAAGCCGTTGTCGGCTGCATCTCTGGGGGTCGAAGCTGATGATATACTGATGGCTCTTAATATCATCGCGTTGGGTGTTCTTGCCATACTTGCGGTTTGCCAGCAGACAGGCCGTTGCGAACGAGAAATCGCCGCACTCAAGGGTGTCGAGCAGGTACGAATCCCGCAGCTTCG
>OHQF01000825.1_pt1 | contig 18217 bp, 20 predicted proteins | sample 1578001 | NCBI WGS metagenome assembly OHQF01 (sample SAMEA3879538, study PRJEB24766) | human gut metagenome | biome: human-associated habitat; feature: feces | place: USA | collected 1985/1987 | reverse complement strand
GCTTCTCCAGCTATATAATTAAAACATCACTATGTTAAAGGAGAACCTACTATGTTTGATCTGAATTCAAATATCCAATCGTTTCTTGATTATTGTAAAAACCGGAAAGGATTGAATGAAAAAACAACCAAAGCCTATAAAACTGACCTCCAACAATTTGCAGAATATTCCTGCAACAATCTTTCAAAAGAAGCTATTTGTCTATATATAGAGGCACTACATCAGAAATTCAAGCCCAAGACAGCAAGAAGAAAAATTGCTTCTTTAAAAGCCTTCACTCATTATCTGCTTGTTGAAGAAATAATCGAAACCAACCCTTTTGACAAAATAATAACGTCTTTTCGGGAACCTATGATTTTACCCCGAACTATACCGCTCTATGTAATTAACAACATTTTAAGCTGTGCGTATATGCAGCTTGAAAAATCCGAAACTGATTATCAAAAGCGCTGTTCATTACGTGATATCGCAGTACTGGAAATTCTTTTTGCCACCGGTGCCAGAGTCTCTGAAATTTGCAACCTCACGCTAACTTCTGTTGATTTAAAAAATCATACAGTGAAAATCCTAGGTAAAGGCTCAAAAGAGCGCATCATTCAAATTGAAAATGCTGATGTTTTAGAAGCATTACACTCTTACTATGAATTACATCACAATGAAATCCATTCATGCGGTTACTTCTTCGTCAACAAGCTGCACCATCGATTAACCGAACAATCTGTGCGAGCAATAATTTGCAAATACGTTAATATGACCGGATATGGCATACACGTTACTCCTCATATGTTCCGTCATTCTTTTGCCACTCTGCTCCTTGAAGAAGACGTTGATATACGCTACATACAAAAATTACTTGGTCACAGCTCAATCACCACAACTCAGATTTACACACATGTTGCAATGGCAAAACAAAAGGAAATTCTCATGACCAAACACCCACGAAACCGAATCAATATATAACCTAAGTACAGATGTCACCCGCATTAGAGGTGGTGACATCTCAGTGTAAGTTTAATCTTCCACTAAACACTGAAAGGAGCTAACGCTCCTTTTTCACAGGTTGCAATCTGTCGCAAGCTCTGCTCCTTGCAAGCAAAGCAGACGCTTGCTCCGATTTAAATACAAAAAGACGATAAACAAATTACCGCCTTTCTGCCACATTATTACACCCTAATTCAAAAGCCAATCCAAAACGTTCAGCTTTTTGATGCCGTTATAATCCGCAGTACCGAATATTTCATCGAGGGTAAGCAGATATTTCGGATAATTATCACCCACTCTTTTGAATGGCGCAAGCTCACGAGCAAGAACACTTTCATCAAGCGTAGTTGCGGCTACCTGATAGTATGAAATGTCCTCTCCGTTTACCGCAACAAAATCAATCTCACCGTCATCAAGGTGACCTACATACACATCGTAGCCCCTGCGCTTCAGTTCGAGAAAAACTATATTTTCAAGAATATGCCCGATGTCACTCTCACTGCTTTTCACGAACATATTTCTCAGCCCAATATCCACAGCATAATATTTGCTGTTGGTTTTAAGGAACATCTTGCCTTTAAGGTTATATCGCTGTGCCTCATAAAGCATAAGGCTGTCGGCAAGTCCTCGCAGATACTTGTCAATGGTTTTCTGGTCTGCACCTTTCCCCTGAGATTTCAGCGTATTCGCAATCTTTGTTGCAGACGCAATGTTGCCTATATTATGCAGAAGAAATTTTGTGACATTTTCAAGCGTTGTAACATCCGATACTTTAAGTCGTGCAACTATATCTTTGAGCAGAACAGAATTGTAAATATCACGCAGATAATCCCTTACCTCGTTTTTACTGCGCTTATATTTCACTAAATACGGAAAAGAACCCTGTTCTATATACAGATTGAACTTCTGTGCATTACTCATATTTTCGGAATTTTCAAGTCCCGAACAAAACTCCTTGAATGATAACGGCAGCATTTTTAGCTCCACATATCTTCCTGTCAGAACAGTAGCAAGCTCGCCCGACATAAAATAAGCGTTAGAGCCTGTAATATATACATCGCAGTTATCTTTAAGGAACAAGCTGTCAACAACCTTCTCAAACTGATTAACGTGCTGAATTTCGTCAAGGAAGATATAATTCATCTTGTCGGTTATAAGCCGTTCCTTGATGTATGAATATAATGCATGATAGTCGGAAAGATGTTCAAATTCAATGTCTTCAAAATTTATGCTGATAATCTGATTTTTCTCTGTTCCGTTTTCTGTAAGCCAATCCTTGTAAATTTCAAACAGCGTAGATTTACCGCAGCGTCTTACGCCCGATACAACCTTGATAATCTGTTTTTCTCTCCAGTTTTTCAGCCATTCAAGATATTCCGTTCTTTCAATACGATTATGCATATACAAGCCTCCCTTACAGTCTTATTATATACATTATACTCCTAAAAATCCATAATGTCAAGATTTTAAGGATTGTATTCCGATATTTTTGAAGAATGTTATTTTCCCTGCGTAGCATTCATCAATCTTTCCATTACATGTCCTGCTTGAAAAACAGGGGTACGCTTGCCTTTCAGGTCGGTAACAACCGTAAATGTTCCGAACCCTCCGATTTCAACTTCATCATTTGAAGCAGCACTATGCGTATGGTGTCCATTACACCATTTACATATCTATATGCTACGTCATGACTCAAGCCTTTTCTTTTTGCAACCTCATCAACAAATTCTACTCGGTTCATATTATAGCTTCCTTTCCGATTTCAGCAAATCTATTTCCCTGCGTATAAATGTAATGTATCTTTTTCGGGTTTTACCTATACGCTTCTGTGGACGGTATCTGACCTCTCCCGATAAAACCCAATGCACCTTTATTAAATTCATACGGAAAAGATTATTTAGAATCTTCTGCATACTGAAGCTATTCTGCTTATTCTGCATAAGGAAAGTATCGCACTTCCCGATTATTACACTTGGGATAAAATATATGTATTCATCATCGTAATATCCAAGCAGCACCTTATTCTCCCTGATGTCTGAGTAAGATTTCACGGGAAGCAGATAATTATTCCTATCAACAACAAATTGATGAAGAATGTGCATAAAACAGCAAGTCTGCTTATCATCAAAAATCATTTTCGTCACCCCTCTTTGAAGCAATAAACAGAGCAGTTGTAAATAAACCAACAGTACCCCCGATTACTAATCCTGCAATAAATTGTAACATATAATAACCTCCACTTCAGATAACTTTTCTTTTTACAGAACGCTGATTAACGGCGAGCTTATCAAGGCGTTCCTGTATTTTTCTGATTTCGTCAGCATTCTCCTTGTAAAACTGTTTCTTTTCTTCGACAGAGCCATGAGCCAATATGTCTGCGAGATATTCTACATAATCTCTTTTCATAAGGCTTTCAACAAACAGGGGATGAAGCTGCTCCCATTGATTTTGGGGAGCATAAATTTTTCTCCATTCTGTAAGCTGCCGTAAATACTCAGAAACAGCAAGGTTGGCTTTTCTCAGCCAGACATGAAAATCATTTTCAGACTTCAGCTTCGGATTAACGGGAACGGCAATTTCCCCATTAAAAAGGTGCAGTCCAAAATCATAACTGATTTTCTTTGCGGCTTCAATCTGTGTAAGTCCAAAGAGCTTTGCGGTAAAGCCTGTGCAATCTCCCGTTTTTCCACATCCGAAGCAATAAAAATGGTCATCATAAACTTTCAGGCTTGGTGTCCTGTCCTCATGAAAGGGACAGTAAGCCATACCTGAACGGCTCATCTGCAAGCCGTAGAATTTTGCAACATCCTGCATTGACACCCTGCTGCGTATTTCATCAAAAATATTCTCAGGCATAATAACCCCTTTCATTTTGTAATTTGAAAGGGGATGAATTTTTTTGGCGAGGTTCAGAACAATGCGGCGAAGAATCGTTCTGAGAATCAGACCCTTTCACCTATAAGGAAAACTAAAGGTACTTTTTTAGGGTAGTCAGAACTACTTTTCACATTTTCTACTTTTCGCACAAAAAATATTATCAGCTAATATTGCACATATACGAATTATCACGATTTTCTTCTAGCACCCCTAAAATTTAACGTGATTTTTTCCTTATATATGAGAGGGTAAAATAATTTCTGCTGTTCGCCGTCGCAGAAATTTTAAGAGGGGGTATCACTATACAGTGAAAACCATCAAAATGATGGTGTACGTATTTTTTTGTTTTAGGTATGCGTAGCAAGCACAGAAAGAATACGTATTCTTTCACGAATCGCCGCATTTTCGAGGATTACCCCTACAAAATGCACATTCAGGGAACCCTTACCCTGAATGCGGCTCTCTTATTATTTAGGCTCTGCCTAAGAGCGAAAACAATAGTGGAGGTGTGTTTTTGAGAAAAACAAAACAAATTAAACGCAAAGAAGTAATATACAGCATTGAAGAATGGGAAGAAATAAAAAGGCTTGCCGAAATCACTTCGCTAAAAACAGGTACATATATAAAGCGAATATCCCTCAACGGAAAAATCAACGTCATTGACCTGAATGAAGTCACTCCCGTTATGAACGCTTTGCGTATTATCGGCAACAATATCAATCAGATTGCTAAAAAAGCAAATGAAATCAACAGCATTTATGCAGGAGATATTGAAGATTTAAAGGAGAACTACGAGGATATATGCCATACGTTAAATCTATTCCTATCCACTCTACCGTCAACCGCAGCATAGCCTACATATTAAATCCCGAAAAGACGGAAGATATGGTTTATACTACTGCTCTGAACTGTATGGCAAACGCTAAGGACGCATATAACGATATGAAAATGGTATATGAATATTATTCGGGCAAAAAATATAACGCCCCTCCGCCGATAGACGGTAAAGGAAGCGTTAAAGCTATTCATTATATCCAGTCCTTTGACCCTAATTTTGACCCTAATGAAAATATCACTCCCGAACAAGCTCACCGAATTGCAAAGGCTTTTGCAAGAAAGACTTTTGGTGATGATTGTCAGATAGTAATTGCCACACATCTTGATAAAGGACATATCCATTCGCATTTCATTCTAAATAGCTACTCTGTATCGGAAAAAAAATTTTATGATAATCAAACATCATTAAAAAAGATACGGGAATATTCAGACAGGGTATGCCTTGCATTCGGCATTCAGCCTATAAAGGAAAACAGAGGGCAACGCAAAAATATTACTTACAACGAATGGGAACATAAAAAGCGTGGTACATCGTGGAAACAGAAAATCCGTCTTGATATAGATAGGCTAGTAGCAACTGCAAAAAATTTAGATGAGCTGTTATGCGAACTTGAACTAATGGGTTATACTATCAAGCGTGGTAAATACATTTCAATAAAAGCCGAGGGGCAACAACGGTTTGTCAGAACAAAAACGCTCGGAGAAGATTACACAGCAGAAAGCCTTATTTCCCGTATTCGTTGGCATGACGTAGGGGCAGGTATTACCTTGAACGGAGAACCTGCTCCGCTTCGTTCAGATTATATCAACACTATTGATGAAGTGACGCAGCTTGCCGCTACGGGCAAAAAGGTTCAGAGAAAACGTGACCGCAATGTGCCATACTCCCCTGATAATGATATAGATATTTACAAGCTGTCCGCCCAGCTTACTATTATAAATCGTGACAATATCCATTCTATCGGAGAGTTGGAGAGCAAGATTGAAAAACTGACAGCGGAATATGAAAAGGCAAGGAAAAAGCTGAACCAACTTACAGCCAAACAGGACAGTATGGACAGCCTTATAGAACAGGCTGAACGCTACTTTGAGCTTGCTGAAAAGCCACAGCTTACACTGTCAGAAAAGCTGAAATTTAATATTTGCAAGCAGGCTATAAACGCCACCAACATTCAGAGCCGTGCTGACCTTGAACACATAAAATCTGTCAAGCAAGAAACGGACAAAAAAATGGCAGCTCTCATATATAGCTTTGAGAACTGCAAACAGTTATATGACGTCTATTCGGATATTGCCGATACTTACCGTAAGATTTCTTCGGGGGATTATATTTCAAAGCTCGTTGAAAAAGAACAGCAGAAGCAAAAGCATGAAGATCATCAAATCAAGAAAAATAAATTTATATAGCTAAATTTAGGCTAACCCAATTGGTAGAGTGAGTCTTGGGGTAAGCCTTTGTAATATGTATAACGCATTGCGTATTTTTCTTTGGTGCCCGCAAATACTCTCTATGGTTTCTTTTCCTTTTTCATAGAGTACTTTGTATTTAGGCGTATGACGAACATCCTCAACATTTTCAAGATATTCGCTTCATAAATGTTTGATTTCTGTCTTTTCACATTTTGAGTTTTTTGTACATTGACTTCATGACGGACATTTTTCACAAATATAGCTTCCGTACAAATGATGTATCAACACCATTTTGAACAGTACCACAGGGTCTACGCTTGGTCTGCCATTGTTCTGACAATACAACTCCTCCACAAATTCATATATTTGTGAATAGTCTATTGCTTTGTCTATTTTCCGCAGCAGATGGTCACTTGCACTAATTCATCCATGCAGATTATCTCTGACTAATATCTTTCTCATTTTTCCTTTTTTATCATCTTTTTTCACTCCTTTCATTATACCGCATTTATGTGAAAAAGTTAGCCCTTCGGCTAACTTTTTCGACAAGCTGTGACAGCCCATTAAAAGTGGCTGTCTGTAAATCAAATGCGGTTAGCAGACTGTTCAGAACACCTTAGAGGGTGAGTGGTCATACTAACCCTTTAAAGACTTTTGCAAACCATCCGTTTAACGGGTGGTTTTGTTTGCCTGAAGATGAAAAATTTCTTATGTTCTGAACGGTAGGCGCATTAGTACATTGATGCTGTGGTTTGGAATGAGTTATCACTGTGATTGAGAGATTGTAGCATCAGGACCGATTGGGATAATGCGTGCACCCTTTTGAGCACGTATATCATGAGAGATCAGGAAAACTGTTTTCTTGCAGGTATGCAGATAATCCATTAACAGTTCGGTTGTTTGCTGATCTAAATGATTCGTCGGCTCATCCAGAATCAAAATAGGTGTATTTTTCAGCAATGCACGGGCAATCGAAATCTTTTGCAGTTCACCGCCAGATAATTCTGACTCTGAGTTTATTTCCTTCTCACATAATTCAAAAATATCAAGGAGCTGTGCGAATCTATTGATTTCATCTTCACTTGCAAGCGGATTTCCGATTGCAATATTATCTCGCACTGTTCCGCGAAATATATAACTTTGCTGCGGTGCATAGGCAATCAGGCTCCGGTAACTATCCGGTTCTATCATGCGAATAGGGACATCGTCCAAAAGGATCGTGCCAGAATAGCTTTGTAATTCTGTATTCAGTGCACGCATAAGTGTCGATTTACCAGAACCGTTTTCCCCAGTCAGACAAACTATTTCGCCTTGATTGACTGAAAAAGATACATCTGACAAGATTTGCCGATCTTCAAAGGAAATGCTGATATGATCAAAAGTGATTTTGGAAAACGAAGTTTTATTTTCGCCACCGGTTGGTTCTGCATTCCGATAAAAAGCACTGACACGTTCTGTTGCATTACGCAGAAGGGGTTGCTGCTGTATAATTTCGCTTCCATATTCCAACACTTTTTGGACAGCACTGAAATATACCATCATAGATATGATCTGACCGACAGTCATCTTTCCATTTGAGATTAGAATTGCACCGAAAACAAGCAAAATCAGTTTTGAGATAAAATCAAAATACATCCCCATATGCTCCAAAATTGACTGAAGCCACATATATTTATTTTCGTATTGGTTGCGATATTGTGTATAGAGCTGCTTCATGTGTGAAACCATTTTATCTGCAATGTGATAAGAACGGAGAAACGCTGCATTTGACATGGCATCAATTTCAAGCGAATACCGTTCACCGTGGAACGCTTTATGTTTTTGGTCATAAAATGCAATTCGTTTTTTGAGCAAAACCGGAATGAGCAGTTTTGTGCAGGATAGCAGGAGCATCATCACAGTCAAAAGCAGATTAATATGAAGTGTTTGTGATTGATACAGCAGATAAGCAATACTAGCTGGAATAATAAAAACATTGCCATAAATGACAACCATGCTTATGCGCATGGTATTGGGCGCATCTTCAAGCTCATATATTGTTTTTCCGTAATCTGACGCCGCAGATTCGATATACTTTCCGAGAAAATGTGAGAAAACAGATTTATCGTGTTTTAATGCATATTTTAACATCAAGCAGTCGTTCAGCAAGTTCAAAAGCGGGATGACAATGATGCTTGCTGTTGTGCAAAAAACAAGCACCATAATTCGATTGATACTGACATACCAATTAAGATTAAGTGCAGCATCTGAAAACTCTCCAAGGATGCCTGCGGAGAAAATTAGCAATAGTTCGTCGCTGAGTTTTGTTACAATATATGTGAAGATTGGAAATCCCATATAGCGAAGGCACTCTTTTTTTACTTCTGTTTTACTCATTCGTCATCACCCCATCTTCTATTCGGATAATATGCGGTATAATTTGACGCAGTCTTTCATCATGTGTGACCAAGATAATACCCTTTTTTTTGCGGAGCAGCTCTATCAAGCACATAACGCTCTGCTCATCCAGATGATTGGTAGGTTCGTCCAGTAACATCCATTGCGGTTCCATAGCAAAGGCAAGTGACAAAAACAGTTTTTTCCTTTCGCCACCAGAATATGTGTTGATTCCTTTTCCGACCAAAATACAGCTGTCCAGACCCAGCGACTGCATGATTTTTACTGCACGTTCAGTATAAGATGCATCCTCAAACAGACCGAAAAGAGTCTCCGCGTCAAGCGAAAATACGGGCATGTTTTGCGGTACAAATGCAAGTATATCAGCACTGATTCCGTTGTAATCTGCATTATGATCCAGTAAGATTGTTCCACTTTGTGTTTTTATTTCTTTCATAATTGCATAAAGCAACGTAGATTTACCACTACCGTTGCTGCCAATGATGCAGTATTCCTGATCGGCACGAAAATTACACTGAATATGATGAAAAACCTCTTTTTCATCATAAGTTATAGAAACGTCCCGAAACTGAATTTGAGAAAACGGACTCCGAATCACACAATCATTGCCCAGATTGGATACGTCTGTCCATTTGCACATCCGGTTTTCGGCAGTTTTGCGTAGTGTAGCATGTGGAATATTGTTCGCTATAGTATTGATAGCAGAGAACAATCCAGACGAAAGGTATAGCACCTGAACACCGCATTCAAAAGAACAGACCTGATTCAAGATAAATAATCCCACAATGATATAGCTACCGAATCTTAAAACGGTTTCAGTGCAACGTAAGAGTGAAGAATGTGCAGCAAGTGCAGCGGAGGAACGGTTTCCGACTTTATAATATTTCCGGTATAAAACAGAAAGTTTTTCAATCCATGTGTCTTTCAGTGCGTAGAGTTTGATGAACGGGAAACCTTTGACTGCTTCTGAAAGATGATCTGTGATCTCTTCCTCTAGTTTGCTGCAATTATCATAATTGATTTGGATGTATTTTCGCACAATGAACGGCGGAAAAAGTTGAAAAAGACCCAATCCGAGCAAAGCAAATGCAACAAAGGGCTGCTGTAAGATCATGAATACGATATACGCCATGACCGTAATTGCATTGGAAATTATATCCGGATAAACTTGCGTATAACAGTTGATGATCGTATCCAGATCCTTATTAATATTTTGAATGAGAGCTCCCTTACTGACATCATGCAGCATATCTGCCGGATTATGAAGGAAAATACGCATGAAATCCGTCCGAAATTGGCTGCTCCTATTAGCATTCAGCTGTTTCAGGTAACAGTCGCTCGTCAAACGAATCAAAATGGTAGCTGTAATCATAGTTGCGGAATAAAGCACAGCTTTCAAAACAGCTTCCGTATTCCCTTCCATTGCCAGCGTCATAATATGAGAAATTAGTGTTGCAATAAACATCGAAAAAGGAAGTGTCGTTAATTTCAGCAATGTATTTCCAATACAAATTGCTTTGTAGTTAGTAATAATCTTAATATGCTTCATATTATAATGATGCTCTTGTGTAAGCGGAATTTAATCCTGTACACGGATCTGTTTCGCCCCATTTCAACTTGTTTGCTTCATAATACTTGCGAGTGTTTTCAGAAAGCTCACGCACATGAAAATCGCCGTTGATATGCTCCTCGAGTGCATGAGCAGATTTATACGAGAAGGTTTCTTCCGAAAGCAACTGACAGGGACGCAGTTTGCCATCCTGAGAAATGACCAAGTATTCCGAGCCGCATCCGCAATCCATCGTATAGCGATAAACATGATCGGATACATCTTCATGTGAACCAATGTGCTTTGTTGAAATATTTGGCAGATGAATCAACATTTTCCCACGATATTGATGTTTTAGTTGGCAAATAAGTGTCAACGCATCGTCAATTTTCTTTTCTGTTGCAATCGGATGCTCCTGCAAATAAATGCCACGTCCAAACGAATCCGCTAGTCCAACAATTAAATCAGAGATGTGGAAATTCGCAGCAATCTGCACCAACTCCTCAACGAAATCAATAGTCTGTTCACAGAGTGTAATAGATGCGGACACCGGTATATTCAATTCCTGCGCTCTGCGGATAGACTTGCTTAGGCGATCAAACCCATCAGCGCAACCTGTCATTTGCTTGTATTCGTTGTTATTTCTCCCGTAAATGGAAAACTGTACAATTGAAAACTGTGTGATAACGCTGGGATTCATACTATAAAAAATGCTCCCATTTGACACCATGCTAACTTCTGCAAATTCAGTAAAAGTATCTACAATGTTTGCAAAATCCGGATGTAGGGTTGGTTCACCGCCAGTCAGCATTATTCTTTTGATATTTCCCCTTGCAATATCCGCAATTTTGGCAATGTTCTCACCGCTGATAAAGTGTCCCTTTACAGAAGCATTTTTATAGCAAAACGGACAATAGTAATTACAAGTGTTTGTCAGTTCAATCGCAAGCTCCTTGGGATAATATTTTCCCAGTTTGCCACTGATATGCAATGTGCTGTCAAACGGTTCTCTGCTGAATACCAGTACACCCTTCTGATAAAGCTTTCCAATCGCCATTTCTGCTGTTGCAGAGGTGTCTGCATAGCGACATTTCAATTCTGAGTATGTAAGGCTCTGCCGACCAATCTGTTTGATAATCTCCAATTCAATATCGGAGAAAAAACCGACGGTTTGTGAAAGATAATCCGCAAGAACGCCGTTTCCAAAATAATGAAACATTACCTCAGGCCGGAGTCCGAGATAATATGAATCATCCAAAAAGTTTAACATAATCTTCCTTCCTTTTCAAATAATCTGATAACTGCTGATATAAATCGGAATTGGTGTTTTGCATTTGCAGACATAAGAGGATGCTTTCCTCTATAATATGTTTTTGCAATTCACAAAATTGTTCATCCGGTTTGTCAGGCTTTCCGTTTTTCATATATGAATTATAGTAGCAGTCGCCACCACAGAGATATTTCAGCAAACAGTTCCTGCATTGTGAGATATCGTCAATGGTAATGTTCTGATAACGGTTTAGTTCCAATCTGGCATCATGAATATTACCCATACAGTATTCTTTGATGCCTACAAAACTGTCACATGGGTAAACAGATCCATCCGGACAAATGGCAATTTTATTCATGCCTGCATAACAGCGACGAACAAGAAAATGATTTAAAAGAATTCGTTTTAGGACCTTTCCATACTGATCGTTATCGTTCAAAATCATTTTGAGATATGACAGCTCCCCGTTGGAAAACTGCTCCAACAGGAAAACACTCAATTTAGAATATTCCTTCTTAATTGTATCCAAATCATATGCCTCACGGCTGCGGATTAATCTGATCTGGATATTCAGAAATCCAAGTTCACGCATATGCTGCATGATATCTACAAAATTGCAGTTTTCATTAGTTGCAGTGCATAAGCCCCAAAGATTTTTCATCCGTTTGTTTGTGCGTGACCTAACCAACGAAATACCCTGATATATGCGATCATATGTACCCAACCCATCAGCATCCACTCTGACTTTATCGTTTTTCTCTTTTCTCCCATCGATGCTGATTCCAATCGAAATGTTATGTTCGTTAAAAAATGAGACAATTTTATCTGTTAAAAGCGAACCGTTTGTGCATAGCCAGACAGAAACCTTTTTATGAGATATCTGCTGATATTCTTCGATATATAAAATTGCATCCCGAATGATCTGAAATCCTAACAGTGGCTCTCCACCACTCACGAAGTCCAGTCTGTATTGCCTTGCATTCGGAAAGGCTTTCTTAAAAAAGAAATCCAGCATATTGTACAGTGAATGCTGTTCAAAGGAACGCACTGTACTCTGATATTTATTGCCAAATTCTCCAAAGCAATATTTACATCTGAAATTACAGCCGTATATCGGAGCAAAGGATAAATAAGCAGTTTCAAGTGCGGTCTGTGAAGATGAGATTTCAATACTCTGAAGCAAGCCATTTTTTTCAAATATATCAATAATTTTTCTGTTTTTCTCAGCAATTGGTGCTTCATTTTGATACTGCAGAAGGGTTTCATATACACCGGCTTGTAAAGACAAGATGAGCCCTGATGTGATGCTGTAAAAAACAGAATTTCCTTCTCTACGAAAAAGATAGAACCCGTTATTCATTGTGATTCATCCTCGCACGGTAATTGCATATATAATGGTACAAATCACCAATTGTATATATGGTAGTATCAAAATCGTATACAATGTCATATTCGGTTTCAACCATGACGAGAAAATCGACATAATCAATAGATGAAAGCGGAAGACAGTTTTCACCGACACCGTTTACAAGATTAGTCTCTAAGTCGATTGGCATATTTAATTCATCAACTAATATGGCACGAGCCAAAAGCTCTTTCATTTTTTGAATAAATTTTTCTGTGTTCAGTACGGTATTCATGATTTTTCTCCTTATTAGTTATACAAAGCATCAGCATATTCCTATGCTGATGCTAGCATATTCCTATGCTGATGCTTTGCCTTGAGGGATTAGCAGCCAGCAGGCTTTGCCGCTGCTACGTTCGTGCTGGTAGAAGCCGTTTTTTTAGAGCCGCAGCAACAGTAAACCTGAATCACATCAGCCTGCTTCAGCTCTTCGATCACAGCAACAACTGTTTTCTGATCTGTCATGATTGCCACCTCCTTGCAACATTTGATGATTATAATAATGCCGTAGCTGTCACAGACTTAGTCTCCCCAATATGTATTGGGGAAGAACCGTATATGGATCTGCACTGCAATTATTATCCCCTTTTGTACGAAAAAATAGCCTTCCTGATTTGGAGCGAATAATTTTTATGATTCGATGGCAAACAATCATTTCGTCAATATAATATACGATGATGTCTCCGACATCCAGTTCAAAGCTATTCACAGGCTCTGCCGTGTAAACAGAACCTTCTGTCAGTGTTGGAAACATACTGTTGCCTCTAGCGATTACTTGCATAGTTTCTCTGTTCCTTGTTTTGGATGTAATGATTAATTTATGTTGTGAACAAAGTGTTCAGTATAAAGTTTCAAAAGATTAGTCTGTGTTGCAGATACTACTGATTAAAATAAATCCAAAAGTGAAAGAAAACGCTGATAGCATTTTCGCTCTGTTTGCTGCATTTTTAATAGGGTTTGCTCAATCAGAGTGATGACATCGGCATGATCGGAACGCAAATTCTTAATGTTCAGCATCATCACCTTATAGGCAGACGTGCACAGTTCGTCGAGTTCCTGTTTCATGGTACAGAAAATGCTGTCGGGAATGATGCCCATTTCATATAGATAAGCAAAGCGCTGCTTCATGCATTGTTTATGTTCATAGAGCATATACGAAACGCGAATATCATTGAGAAAGACGGAGCGTCCAGTCGGATCGTACAGAAACGCCTGATATATATCAATCCCGAAAATGCCTTTTTCTGTTTCACTTAGATAAGCATGATCTTCAGAGGAGTTCCGACCATCAAGATAATCGCTTAGACGGCTGTAGATATGAAAAATATCCAGTTCATATGGCTCAAAATCCGGTTCAAATTCCATGCAAACTGCCGGCATACCTGTATAGGCTTGCAGCAATATTTCCTTTGTGATTTCCCGTTTTACCGGTTTTCCTAGAGAAATGTGAATTATGGATACTGTTTTTGAATCATCGTTATAACCGTAAAAGAGATTTTCGTGTAAAAAATACTGTTCCTGATAGGAATCTGAATCTGGAATGTAGTATTCATTCAGATAAAGATGTACATAGTATCCATGGCGTAATTTTGTCAAAACATAATTCCAAATACCATTGTATACAGACTGAATTAAATCTTGCTTATCTTCTGTAAACTTTATGAAAGGATGAATACTATATGATTTGTAATCTCGTTTGATTAAGTCGATGTAATTGGCAGGAGCAGTTTCTTCTGGATTGAATTTGTATTGAATATAATTGTTTGCGATCCATTTGAAATACTGGTTGTTTTCCTGACAGGAAATACAGCCGGTCGAAACTGTATCATCCAGAGAAAATAACGGATGTTTGCTTTGATACAGCATAATCCATTCAGACAGATTTGTGCTTGCTTCTACAGAAAGATACCCATTTCTCAAGCAAAAGCGAAAATGCTGGTATGTATTTTTATCCGGCTTCCCGATCCATTGATATTCGCCCTTAGAGAGAATAAAGCAATCGCCGCTGGAATAGCGCCCCATCACAAAAGACATTTGCGGATAATCATTTATTTTATCAACCGTGCAGTCTCTATCCGCAAAAAAAACAACGCAGTCCCACCGATTTGTATACTGCTGCTGCAAAATACGGTATTCTACACAATCACTAATTATGGAAAACGGTCTGCTCAGGGCTTTTGTTGACTCAATATCAAATCCTTTTCTAATCATGCGGATAGTATGCTCCGACAAGTCAACCTTAGAATTGATTTCGTATATAGACCATTGGGGACGATCAAATGGTGAAATGGAAATGGTTGCAAGACAAGGATCTGTTGTTTTGTTGCAATTGATAATTGCATCCGTAAATAAGTATTCCGGATATAAGCGTATAAACGGATATTCATTGATTGGAAATTCCATAAAGCAGACCTCTCTATGTTAATAATATTTGAAAGTATTAGATGATGATAGTAATCAGTATGATACAAATCCATCGAATTTCATCAGAGATGGTGTGCATGGTATTATGATTGTGGCAATTTATATCAGACTGTTAAAAGATTGTGTAAACTCGTACTAGTATCTTGTTAAATCTAGAACTTGTGTAGATTTGAAAGAAGTGCTATAATAATCTTAACCAATGCAAAGGGGGATTATTATATGCCATCATTCAAGTACATAATAGATCTTAGTGAACAGGACAGAACCGAGCTTATTGATATTGTTACCAAGGGTTCGAGTTCAGCGCGAAAGATTCTGCGGGCAAATATACTTCTCGCTTCGGATAAGCGAAACGAAAAGTATATGACTGTTGCTGAGATCGCCGAAGCTTATCACACTACGCCTACAACTGTTCAGACTGTTAGAACAACATATTGTGAAAACGGTCTCGAAGCTACTATCAACAGAAAGAAGCGTGAAACACCACCTGTTCCTGCAAAGGTAACAGGCGAGGTTGAAGCACACATCATTGCTCTCGCTTGCAGTGACCCGCCCGAAGGATATTCAAAATGGACACTCAGGCTTCTTGCTGATAAAACAGTAGAGTTGGGATATATTGAATCTATTTCACACGTTACTGTTTCAAGTGTTCTTAAAAAAATGAATTTAAGCCTAACCTGAAGAAATGCTGGTGTATTCCACCTGAGCAAAATGCTGCCTTTGTAGCTGCTATGGAGGATGTTCTTGCAGTGTACAGCCGTCCCTACAATAAGGCATATCCTGTTGTCTGTATGGATGAAAAGCCGATACAGTTTTTTGCTGATTTCCGTAAAGGCTTTCGTTCAAAAAGAAACGGCATATCATATGAAGATTATCAGTTATCCGTAATGGCACAGCCTGCATCTTCCTTTTTACTGAACCGTTATCAGGCTGGAGATATCCCGATGCTGAAAAAGTCGTTCTGGTCATGGATAATCTGAACACTCACAGCATCGCTTCGCTTTATGCGACTTTTCCGCCGCAACACGCAAGAGAACTCGCCGAGAGGCTTGAGATACATTACACGCCAAAGCATGGCAGCTGGCTGGATATTGCTGAGATAGAGCTTTCTGCTCTCGGGCGTCAGTGTATTGCGAACAGCAGGATACCTGACCTGCCTACACTCAGAGCATTGCTTGTGCCATGGGCTTCGGCAAGAAACAAATTGCAGAAAGGCGTTGATTGGCAGTTTACTACTGACGATGCCAGAACCAAGCTCAAACATCTGTATCCCGTTATTAAGATTTAGGGTTTACAGAGTACTAGTGCAAGTAAAGCATCGTTTTTTAAGAATAGATTATTTATAACAAACTCGTTTTCCTTATATTCAAAGCACACATTTTTAAACTCGATTGAACGGATTTTTTGCTGGGCACGCCGTCCTGATTTTCAGGAATTTTCTCCTTATACTCCATAAAGGTGCGGAAATATTCAAGGAACTGTTCGTTTTTGAGTACCTCAGTACAGTTATTGAAAAAACCGATTAAAATCCACGATGAGGTTGACATTGCCGTAAACATAATCACAAGCTCGGCAAGTCCCATAGTCTGCGATACGGTATACGGTATGCGGCATAAATCATAATCCCCTCAAAATAAAGTGCAAAGGTTATTACGTTCTGCATCAGGTGTAAGCGATAGCCTTTTTGCCATTCTTGTCGGCAACCCTCATATTAACGTCCATAGCATCATTATAGCGTTTCTTCATAAGTTCGTGAATACTCGAATAACGGATTTACTTTGCATATTCCGCAAGTTGCATAATTCAGTTTACATACTCTGCAATATGGTTTTCTGTGCATAGAAATTGTTTATAAATATTTTTGTTTTTCCTGTATTCATAATTAAATTCACTCAAACATCGTGAAATATAGGGGATATATTGTTTATATATACCCCTATTTCTCAATCACTTTCTTTTCAAAACTTTTGGCTGTTTCGGCTGATAAATAAAACAAACGCATGCCTGATTGAAGTCATTTTGTGTTTGCTTAACACCTACTTTTGCTGCCATACTTGCCATTTTCTTTTTGAGATTTGATTTTTTCATAATCATAGACCACCTTTCAATTTTATTGGTGCTTTCAGTATAAATCATTATATGTATAATTTCAACAGATTCGCCCTGAATGCCAAAATACCGCCCTGAATGCCAAAAAAAGAGTTGAAATGACAATTTCAACTCTTTTTCTCTACGCCAAAGGGATTAACGCTTTAGCCTTAAATATATTTTCATCGTGTTCTATAACAAGCGTTCCTTTGTATTTCTCTACAGAAGATTTTATTATTGATACACCCACGCCTTCATGTTGTTCTTTGGTTGACAGTATCTTTCCATCATGTTCGTTTACAATTCCGTCAAAAACGTTTTCAAAGTTTATAACTACAAAGTCGTTCACTCTTCCTATTATTATATTTATAAATCGTTCTGATGCTTCAACTTTACAACAAGCCTCAATTGCATTATCCCATAAATTTGCAAATATAGCAGTAATATCGATATCGCTAATAAAATCAAATTCAATATCTTCCACCTCAGTAACTACCCTTATGCCTTCGCTTTCTGCCGTCATAATTTTTTGGCTCATGATTATACTGAGTATTTGATTAGAGCACCGGAATTCACTAAGCAGAGAGTCCACCTCATTTTCAATGATTCTTCTGTATTCCCCTGCTTTTTTATTTCCTTCAATAGCCGTTAAAGATTCAAGTACGCTCAAATGTTTCTTTATATCGTGAATAACCCTTCTGGATTCTTCGTATTTTCGATTGATTTCTGCATAATGTTCAAATTGAATCTTACTTTGAGTGTGCATCAATTCAGATTCATATTTTGCATTGTAAGCCTTTATAATTTCCCCTGTAAAATAAACAAGAAATATACTTAAGAACAGAAAACCTATAAGAACACAAATTACAATCAATGCGTCTTTGCCACTATTTATTCTAATCGCAAAATTATATTCTACAAAAACCGCAAATGTCGTGAAAGCAGTCAATAGTATTATCTGTTTGTGTTTTATGATTGT
>OHQF01000824.1_pt1 | contig 18220 bp, 19 predicted proteins | sample 1578001 | NCBI WGS metagenome assembly OHQF01 (sample SAMEA3879538, study PRJEB24766) | human gut metagenome | biome: human-associated habitat; feature: feces | place: USA | collected 1985/1987 | reverse complement strand
GTCCCTTCAAGAACCACCCCTTCAAGGTGACGGATGATGAGCTCATGCAGCAGACCATCGACAGCATCATGCAGGTGGGCGTCCTCAACCCCGCCATCATCCGCCCCGCACCGGAGGGCGGATACGAGATGGTAGCCGGACACAGGCGGCTCCATGCCGCAGACCTTGCGGGGCTGAAAACCATACCGGCCATCGTCCGCAATCTTGACGACGACGAGGCGGTGATCCTCATGGTGGACAGCAATTTGCAGCGGGAAGCCATCAGCCCCATGGAGCGGGCGCAGGCATACAAAATGAAGCTGGAGGCGTTGAAGCATCAGGGAAAACGGGTGGATTTGGAGGGAAAATCAACTTCTGTTCAAGTTGGACAGAAGTTGCCGGGAAAGACCTCACGCGAACTTGTGGCTGAAAACAGCCCCGACAGCGCAGCACAGATTCGCCGCTATATCCGTCTCACCGAGCTTCTGCCGGAGGTGCAGAAAAAGGTGGACAGCAAGGAGATCGCGTTCAGCCCCGCCGTGGAGCTGTCGTATCTCACCCATGACGAGCAGAAGCAGTTTCTGGACGCAATGGACTATTCCCAGAACACGCCCTCGCTTTCCCAGGCGCAGCGGCTTAAGAAGCTCAGCCGGGAGGGAAAATGCACGAAGGAGGCCATGCGCTCCATCATGTCCGAGGAAAAGAAGGAGGAACAGGAGCGTATTACGCTGAGCAGCGATACCCTCCGCAAATATTTCCCCCGAAGCTACACGCCCCTGCAAATGCAGCAGACAATCATCAAGCTGCTGGAGCAGTGGCAGAAAAAACAGCAGCGCCGGAACGAGCGCTGAGAAAGGCAGGTTTATCCATGAATGTAACCATCAATATCTACGGCAACGTGCACATCAATTGCGACTGCGGTGAATATGCCGACAATTTCGAGGATACCCTCGAAGTCCCGTATGAGGCTGAGCCGGACGCAGAGAACAGTGAAGAAATCGAGCTTTCCGAAGATGAAATCGAAGCCGTGGCAGCGGCTATGACTCAGATCCTCTTGTCCTTTCTCCCGGCTGATCTCGATGAGTGAGGTGGGACGCATGAAGGAATTTGACGTGACCATCACCGAAACACTGAAGCTCACCGTGTCCGTGGAGGCTTCTTCCAAGGAGGAAGCCCGGCAGATGGTAAGCGACCAGTGGCACGCCGGGGATCATATTCTGGATGCTGACAATTTCGTGGAGGTGGAGTTTGAGAGCAATGACGGCAAGGAAATCTCCGCCAAAAGAGCGCCGGACAACACCATCGAGGTGCTCATGGTGGAGCCGGGACAGTACCCGCGCGTGGAGCGCATCGGCTCAGACCTCGCTTCCTTGCAGAAGGCGGTGGACGGCTATATCGAAGCGATTTACCCATATGACGACCCCGTGGCGCTGATCTGCGGGGAGGAAGCCAAGCTGGAGGGCAAGCCCCTGAACCGCGCCCTGCGGGACGGGGACGGCGATATCTACGATATTGTGGCCGGTAGGTTTTTCGTCTGCGGTCTTGGAGATGAGAGCTTTGCGTCTCTCCCGAAGGAGCTGCAACAGAAATACGAGGAAAAGTTCCGTCAGCCGGAAGCCTTTTTGAAGATGGGCAGCAAGATCATGGCGATCCCTACCGAGCCTGCCAAGACTGCGGGCAAGGGCAAGACCGCTCCGGTGACAGAGCGATGATACCATCACTCCCAATGCGAACGGAAGGAGGAAAAACTCATGCAGGAAGAAATTGAAAACAGAACTGTCACTCTGATCATCTCCGCCGTCAAGCTGACCGCACGGGAGCTGAAGGCCGGGATGGATAAATATCTTTCCGAAAAGAAGAGCAAAGCCATGGAAAAGGCGCGTGCCGCGCCTGAAAAGCCCAGCGGCAAGCAGACGGTGAGGCAGCTCATAGGGCAGAATCAGGGTGTATCCAACATTGAGATCACCAACAGCAATATCAAAGGCTTTGAGCGCATAGCCCGGAAATACGGCGTGGATTTTGCCGTTAAGAAAGACCGCAGCGCTTCACCGCCGAAATACTTTGTGTTCTTTAAGGCGAGGGACGCGGACGCACTGACGGCGGCGTTCAAGGAATACACGGCATATGAGCTTAAACGCGCCGCCAAAGCGCAGAACCGTCCCTCCGTGCTGGCGCATCTGCAAGCACTCAAGGCGAAGGTTCAGGCTATTACGCCGGGGAAATCCCGAAATCAGAACAGGGGCATCACGATATGAAGAAACCTCTGAATATCAAGAAGTTCCTGCTGCCCAATATCCCGTATGTCTTTATCGCCCTCTTTGCCACCAAGCTGGGACAGGCGTGGCGGCTTGCCCCCGGCATGGATTTCTCGGGAAAGGCGCTGCACCTCATGGAGGGCTTTGCCGCCGCGTTCCAATCGGCGCTGCCCGGCTTCCACCCCATCGACCTGTGCGTGGGCGTCGCTGCCGCCCTGCTCATCCGTCTGGCGGTGTATGTCAAGGGCAAAAACGCAAAGAAATTCCGCAAAAATCTGGAATACGGCTCTGCCCGTTGGGGCAAGCCCGAGGATATCGCCCCTTACGTCGATCCGAAGTTTGAGAACAACGTCATTCTCACCCGGACAGAACGGCTCATGATGTCCAACCGTCCCAAAGACCCCAAGACGGCGCGGAACAAAAACGTGCTGGTGGTGGGCGGCTCAGGCAGCGGTAAGACGCGGTTTTTCATTAAGCCAAACCTCATGCAATTACACAGTTCATACGTTGTCACCGACCCGAAGGGCAGTATCGCCGTGGAGTGCGGAAAGCTCATGCTCCGCAATGGCTACAAGGTGAAGATATTCAATTCCATCAACTTCAAGAAGTCCCACCATTACAACCCCTTTGCGTATATCCACAGCGAGAAGGATATTTTGAAGCTGGTCACGACCCTCATCGCCAACACCAAGGGGGACGGGAAATCCGGGGACGACTTCTGGCAGAAGGCCGAGACGCTGCTCTACACGGCGCTCATCGGCTATATCCACTACGAAGCCCCCGAGGAGGAACAGAACTTCGCCACGCTCATCGAGTTCATCAACGCCATGGAGGTGCGCGAGGACGATGAGACCTTTGAGAACAACGTGGATCTGGCCTTTAAGGAGCTGGCAAGCCGGGAGCCGAATCACTTCGCCGTGCGGCAATATAAAAAATACAAATTAGCGGCGGGCAAAACAGCTAAGTCGATCAATATTTCCTGCGGTGCGCGCCTTGCGCCCTTCGATATTCAGGAGCTGCGGGAAATCACCATGTACGACGAGCTGGAGCTGGACACCCTGGGCGACCGGAAAACGGCGCTGTTTCTCATCATGAGCGACACCGACAGCACCTTCAACTTCCTCATTTCCATGATATACAGCCAGTTATTCAACCTGCTGTGCGAAAAGGCCGACGACGTGTACGGCGGCAGGCTCCCCGTCCATGTGCGCTGCCTCATCGACGAGTGCGCCAACATCGGGCAGATACCGAACCTGGAAAAGCTCATGGCTACCATCCGCAGCCGCGAGATTTCCGCCTGTCTGGTGCTGCAAGCCCAAAGCCAGCTAAAGGCGCTGTACAAGGACAACGCCGACACCATCATCGGCAACTGCGACAGCTCCATCTTTTTGGGCGGCAAGGAGCCCGGTACGCTGAAGGAGCTGAATCAGGCGCTGGGGAAAGAGACCATCGACACCTTCAACACCGGCGAGAGCCGTGGACGGGAGGTGTCCCACAGCCTGAACTATCAGAAGCTGGGCAAAGACCTTGTCACGATAGACGAGCTGGCGGTGCTGGACGGCGGCAAGTGCATCTTGCAGCTTCGGGGCGTGCGCCCCTTCCTCTCGGATAAGTACGATATCACCAAGCACCCCAATTATAAGTATCTGTCGGACGCGAACCCAAGGAACGCCTTTGATATCGAGAAATACCTCTCCACAAGGCTGGTGCCGAAAGCGGATGAGGTCTACGAGGTGTTCGATGCGGGCAGCGTCTGAGCGCACAAGCCCGCCGCCCTCATGCGGCGGCTTTTCATATAGATACGGATGAGAAAAGACGCTTCCTCGCTTGCAGGGTCGGAACGAATCCACGAACGAAAATTTGAAAGGAGAAGCCGGAATCGGGGCTGCATCGCAGCTTTCGCTCCGGCTCCTGCTGTATCCGCGAGATTTCAACACAACCAACACCCAATGATTCCGGCAACACAAATATGGAATTTTTCAACTCTGCTGTCGGCGTTCTCCAGACCCTCGTCATCGCCCTCGGTGCCGGCCTCGGCATCTGGGGAGCCATCAACCTGCTGGAAGGCTACGGAAACGACAACCCCGGTGCTAAAAGTCAGGGCATGAAGCAGCTCATGGCGGGCGGCGGCGTGGCGCTCATCGGCGTCATTCTCGTACCCCTGCTCTCCGGCCTGTTCGGTTAATCGCCCGCACAAATCCTTCGCGGCGTCCGCCCCCCGGGGCGGGCGCTGCGGGAAAGGAGGGTAAAGCCCATTGGATTTGATATGGCAGAAATTCACCGAATGGCTGAAGGAGCTGCTGATCAGCGGCATCATGGACAACGTGAACGGACTGTTTGACAACGTGAACAGCCGCGTGGCGGGCATCGCCGGACAGGTGGGCGCAACGCCCCAGGGCTGGAACAGCAGCATCTACGGCATGATCCGAACGCTGTCGGACAATGTGATTTTGCCCATTGCGGGCGTGATCCTCGCCTTTGTCATGACGCTGGAGCTGATTCAGCTCATTACGGAAAAGAACAATATGCACGACGTGGACACCTGGATGTTCTTCAAGTGGATATTTAAGACCGCCTGCGCCGTGCTCATCGTCACCAACACATGGAACATCGTCATGGGCGTGTTCGAGGCTGCTCAGAGCGTTGTCAACAGCGCGTCGGGCATCATCATATCGGACACGTCTCTGACGTTTAACGAGCATATCGCGGGATTTGAAGCTGCGCTCGCGGAAATGGAGGTCTGGTCGCTGCTGGGGCTGTGGCTGGAGTCCGTGGTCGTGCATCTTTCCATGTGGGCGCTGACCATCTGCATTTTCATCATCTGCTACGGCAGAATGATCGAGATCTACTGCGTGACCTCCATCGCGCCCATCCCCATGGCGACCATGGCCAACCGGGAATGGGGGCAGATGGGTCAGAATTACCTCAGAAGCCTGCTGGCGCTGGGCTTTCAGGGCTTCCTCATCATCGTCTGCGTGGCGATTTACGCGGTGCTGATTCAGAACATCGTGGTGGAGAGCAGCGTCTCGGCAGCCATATGGACGTGCATGGGGTACACGGTGCTGCTGTGCTTCACGCTGTTTAAGACAAGCTCCCTTGCCAGGAGCCTGTTCCACGCTCACTGACGGAGGTGATGAAATTTGGCATACGTTCCCGTACCCAAGGACTTGAACGCGGTGAAAACCAAGGTCATGTTCAATTTAACAAAACGCCAGATTCTGTGCTTTGGCGGCGGCGCGCTCATCGGCGTACCGCTTTTCTTTCTGCTCAAGGGGCATATCGGCAGCAGCGCGGCGGCTCTTTGCATGATGCTGGTCATGCTGCCCTTCTTCCTGCTGGCCATGTATGAAAAGAACGGTCAGCCGCCGGAGAAGCTCATCCGCAACATCGTGCAGGTGTGCTTCCTGCGCCCCAAACAGCGCCCGTACAGGACGAACAATTTCTACGACCTGCTGAACCGGCAGGATATTTTGGATAAGGAGGTCTACGCGATTGTCCACAAACAAAACCCCCGCAAGAAAGCTCACACGAGCCGAGCGAAAGCAGATCGACGCGGCGATTGCAAGAGCAAAGCGTCAGGATAAGCGAAAGAAGTCCGCCCAGGACAGCATCCCCTTTCAGCGGATGTACCCTGACGGCGTGTGCCGCGTGACGGACAATTACTACACGAAAACCGTGCAGTTTCAGGATATCAACTACCAGCTCAACCAGAACGAGGACAAGACCGCCATTTTCGATGGCTGGTGCGACTTCCTCAACTATTTTGATTCCTCCATCCGCTTCCAGCTCTCCTTCATCAACCTCTCCGCCACGCGGGATACCTACGCCCGGCGCATCGCCATCCCCTTGCAGGGCGACTGCTTCGACAAGCTACGCACCGAGTACACCGGGATGCTGCAAAGCCAGCTTGCCAGAGGCAACAACGGGCTTATTAAGACCAAGTACCTGACCTTCGGCGTGGAGGCGGACAGCCTGAAAGCCGCAAAGCCCCGATTGGAGCGCATCGAGACGGATATCCTCAACAACTTCCGCCGTCTGGGCGTGACGGCGGAGAGCCTGAACGGGATGGAGCGCCTGCGCCTGCTGCACGGGATGCTCCACATGGACGAGCCGCAGCCCTTCCGCTTTTCGTGGGACTGGCTGGTTCCCTCCGGGCTGTCGGTGAAGGACTTCATCGCGCCCAGCGCCTTCGAGTTCAAGACCGGCAGCAGCTTCGGCGTGGGCAGCAAGACCGGCTGCGTATCCTTCTTGCAGATTTTAGCGCCGGAACTCAACGACCGGATGCTGGCGGATTTTCTCGATATGGAAAGCTCCCTTATCGTCAGTATGCACGTCCAGTCCGTGGATCAGGTGAAGGCCATCAAGACCATCAAGCGCAAGATCACCGATTTGCAGAAGATGACCATTGAGGAGCAGAAAAAGGCGGTGCGCTCCGGCTACGATATGGATATTATCCCCTCCGACCTCGCCACCTACGGCACGGAGGCGAAAAAGCTCTTGCAGGAGCTGCAAAGCCGCAACGAGCGTATGTTCCTTTTGACCTTCCTTGTGGTGAACGTGGCGGACAACAGGCAGCGCCTCGGCAACAACGTCTTTCAGGCGGGCTCCATCGCCCAGAAGTACAACTGCCAGCTCACGCGGCTGGACTTTCAGCAGGAGGAGGGCTTCATGTCCGCGCTTCCGCTGGGATATAACCAGATCGAGATCCAGCGGGGGCTGACCACCTCCAGCGTGGCGATTTTTGTGCCGTTTACCACCCAGGAGCTGTTTCAGGACGGCAAGGAAGCCCTGTACTGCGGGCTGAACGCCCTTTCCAACAACCTCATCATGGTAGACAGAAAGCTGCTGAAAAACCCCAACGGGCTGATCTTAGGCACGCCCGGAAGCGGCAAGTCCTTCTCCGCCAAGCGGGAGATCGCCAACGTGTTCCTCGTCACGAATGACGATATCATCATCTGCGACCCGGAGGCGGAGTACGGCCCGCTGGTGGAACACCTGCACGGGCAGGTGGTGAAGATCTCGCCCACCTCCACCGACTACCTGAACCCCATGGATTTGAACCTGAATTACAGCGACGATGAAAACCCGCTGAGCCTGAAATCCGACTTCATCCTCTCCCTGTGCGAGCTGATTGTGGGAGGCAAGGACGGCCTCATGCCGGTGGAAAAGACCATCATCGACCGCTGTGTGCGCTCTGTCTACCGGGAGTACCTGAGCGACCCACGCCCGGAGAAGATGCCTATCTTAGAGGACTTGTACAACGAGCTTCGCAGGCAGGATGAAAAGGAAGCGCAGTATATCGCCACGGCGCTGGAAATCTACGTCACCGGCTCCCTCAACGTGTTCAACCACCGCAGCAACGTGAATATCGAAAACCGCGTGGTCAGCTTCGATATCAAGGAGCTGGGCAAGCAGCTCAAAAAGATCGGGATGCTGGTGGTGCAGGACGCGGTGTGGAACCGCGTCACAATTAACCGGGAACAGCGCAAGTCCACCCGCTACTATATCGACGAAATGCACCTTCTTCTGAAGGAGGAGCAGACCGCCGCCTATACGGTGGAGATATGGAAGCGCTTCCGCAAGTGGGGCGGCGTTCCCACAGGCATCACCCAGAACGTCAAAGACCTGCTCTCCTCCCGCGAGGTGGAGAACATCTTTGAAAACTCCGATTATGTGTATATGCTCAACCAGGCTTCCGGCGACCGGCAGATTCTGGCGAAGCAGCTCAACATCTCGCCCCATCAGCTCTCGTATGTGACCCAATCCGCCGAGGGCGAGGGGCTTTTGTTCTACGGCAGCGTGATCCTGCCCTTCGTAGACCGCTTCCCCAAGGATACGGAGCTGTACAAAATCATCACGACAAAATTGTCCGACCTCTCCGAACAAACCGGGGAGGAAGCGAAGGACGCAATTACAGTGTAAGGAAGGAGAAAAGACTATGGATAACCACCTTATGATTTTTGAAAGCGCAGATTTTGGTCGGGTGCGTTCCGTGCTGAAAGACGGTGCTCCTTGGTTTGTTGCGGTTGATGTGTGCAAAGCTCTCGGATTGAACCAGGTTACGCGCGCAATGTCCAGATTGGACTCGGATGAAGGTGGGTTACTTAAAGTACCCCACCCCCAGAACGCCGATAAGACGATTGAAATAAATGCAGTAAGTGAAGCCGGACTCTATCATTTGATCCTTTGTTCCAAAAAGCCGGAAGCGAGAGCCTTCAAGCGCTGGATCACCCATGAGGTCATTCCCTCCATCCGCAAGCACGGCGCGTATATGACGGACAGCCTGTTGAATGCGCTGGAGGCGCACCCCGAGGCCGTGCCGGAGTACCTGAACCGCCTGCGCAGCGAAAACGCCCGAAACCGGGAGCTGACCCGCCGTCTCCGGCTTGCCCTCCCCAAGGCGGAGTATTACGACGCCTTTGTTGATCCTGCGGACTGTACCAACATCCGCACCACCGCCAAGGAGCTGGGCGTTCCCGAAAAGCAGTTTACCCGGTATCTGGAGGAAAAGAAGTATCTGTTCCGGGACAAGAACCGCAAGCTCTTTCCCCGTGCGGTCAAAAAGAGCGCCGGTCTGTTTCTGGTGAGGGACTTCTACACCGAGCGCGGCAAGCTGGGACACTATACCCTCATCACCCCGGCGGGCAAGCGGCATTTTCTGGAGAGAACGGATGAAATTCTGTTTGAATAACGCTTTTAATCCATCAGCAGTCCCATCAGGAGGTGATAAATATGGCAAAACGCTCGCCAAGGCTGATTTTCACCGAGGAAGAACGCGCCCTGCCGGAGCTGGAACGAGCTGTCCGCAAGGCGGACAGGGCGGCGGTTAAGCTGGAAAAGGCCGAAGCGAAAATCCCCAAGAAAACCGTTAAGGTCAAAAAGCGCGTTGTGGACAGTGAGAGCGGCAAGGTCACGACGCGCCTTTTCTTTGAGGAGGCGGACAAAAAGCGTCCGCCCTCCAAGCTGGCGCACGCCGCAAGGAAAGCTCCGCTGGATACCGTCCGCAGCGCAGTCCACCGCAAGCTCCGGGAGGAGGGCGATGACAACCCCGGCACGGAGGCGGCGAACACCCTGACCGAGACGGCGGAGCGCACCCGGCGCATTGCGGAATCGGCGCACCGCTCCCATGCGGAAAAGCCCTACCGCAAAGCGGACAAGGCGGAAGCCGCCGCAGACAAAGCCAATCTCAAGGCGCTGAACAAACAGTACGAGCAGGAATACGGCAGGGCTTCCAACCCCTATTCCCGCTGGCAGCAGAAGCAGGCCATTAAAAAGGAATACGCCGCCGCAAAAGCGGGAAACGGCGCGAGGAATACCGTCAAAGCGTCCGAGACCACCGCGAAGGCGGCAAAGCGCGCCGCCGAGGGAAGCAAAAAGGCCGGCAGCTTTTTTGTCCGGCACAAGAAGGGCTTCCTCATCGCGGGCGGCGTCGCCGCCGCGATACTGCTGCTCATGACCTGCATTTCCTCCTGCTCCACGCTGTTTCAGGGAGGAATATCCGGTGTTGCATCCTCCACCTATCCGCTGGAGGATGCGGATATGCTGGCGGCGGAAGCCGCCTACTGCGCCATGGAGGACGAGCTGCGGGAATACCTGAACAGCTACGAAAGCACCCACGATTACGACGAGTACCACTTCGACTTGGACGAGATTGAGCACGACCCCTATGTGCTCATTTCCATGATTACCGCCCTCAAGGGCGGAGAATGGACGATTGACGAAATAGGCGGGATTCTGGAGACGCTGTTTGAAAAGCAGTATATCTTAACGGAAACCGTCGCCACGGAAACCAGATACCGCACCGAAACGCATATCGGCTATTACACCGACGAAAACGGCAACCTGCAAAGCTACGAGTACGAGGCGGAGGTTCCCTACACCTGGTATATCTGCCATGTGGAGCTGGAAAACTTCAACCTCTCCCATGTGCCGGTGCATATCATGTCCCACGATCAGCTCTCCATATACGCCGTGTATATGAGCGTTCTGGGCAACCGCCCCGACCTGTTCCCCAATTCCCCGTATGTGAACCGGTACTACCACACCCAGTATGAGAAGTACGAGATACCCCCGGAGGCGCTGGCGGACGAGCAGTTCGCCGCAGTTATAAAGGAAGCGGAAAAGTATCTGGGCTACCCTTACGTCTGGGGCGGCAGCTCGCCCGCCACCTCCTTCGACTGCTCCGGCTTCGTTTCGTATGTCTACAACCACTGCGGTCTGCATTGGAGCTTCGGCAGGCTGGGCGCGGAGGGGCTGCGGGGTATGTGCACCTATGTCTCCCCGGAAAGCGCCCGTCCCGGCGACCTGATATTCTTTGAAAAGACCTACGACACCGCAGGCGCGTCCCATGTGGGCATCTATGTGGGCAATAACAGGATGCTCCACTGCGGCGACCCCATTCACTACGCTTCCATCGACACGAGCTACTGGCGAAGCCATTTTCTCCAGTTTGGCAGATTACCTTAACAACAACCATATCAACGCAAAAAGGAGGATGTTATGAACCCGCGACTTGAAAAGCTGCGTCAGGAGCGCGAGAAGCTGGCGGAAAAGCTCACATCGCTGACCGCACGACTCAAAGCCCTGGACGAGCAGATTCTGAAGCTGGAAAACACGGATATTGTGGGCATCGTCCGCGAGAACGGGCTGACCATCGAGCAGCTCGCGGCGCTGATGGCGATGCTGGAAAAGCGTCCCACGGCGGCGCTGCCCGACGAATACAGAAAAACGGAGGATTTTGTGGATGAAGAATAAATGGAGAGTTTTTGCCGTGATGATGGCCGTCGTGCTCTGCATGACGGTCTTTTCCGTTACGGCCTATGCAGGCGGCGATATGGTCGATTCGACAATGGGCGACCCGACCATGGAAACCCCAACTGCAACTACACAGCCGGAGAATACGAATACCGGTGAGCAGACCCCAAACGGACAGACACTGACCGTGATTGTGACCGAAAACGCGGACGGAAGCCGTACCGTGACCATCGGGGATCGGAGCTGGACGCTTCCCGCCAAACGGGAGCAGGCCGGAAAGGTGGTCAACGTCCGCACCTATTTGAACCTGCGCACCGGCCCCGGCACGGATTACACCGTGATCGGGCGTCTGCTCAACGGCGCGGAGGTGAAGGTGCTGGAGGAAAGCAACGGCTGGTACAAGGTGGTCGTTCCGGAGCAGACCGGCTATGTATACGGCAAATACCTTGAGGTTCTCAACACCTCTGCGGGAGGCGGTGAGAACGACACGGATACTGCGGGACTGCCGGAGCTGCTGCTGCAATATTACGTCGCTGCCGGAGGCTCCGCGCCCCTGACCCCGGACGGCAACCTGACGCTTATGGACGACATCGGCTCCGCTTTCGGCGCAGGCAAGCAGTTCATCACCGTGACGACCAAGGGCGGCAACACCTTTTATCTCATCATCGACCGGGACGATAAGGGCAATGAGAACGTCCATTTCCTGAATCTTGTGGACGAGGCCGACCTGCTGGCGCTGACCAAGGACGGCGAGAGCATCGTCCCCGCCTGCGCCTGCACGGACAAATGCGCCGTGGGCAAAATCAACACGGGCTGCAAGGTGTGCAGAACCAATATGAGTGAGTGCGCGGGCAAGGAGCAAGCCGCAGAAATTACGCCCCAGCCCGCCGAGCCTGCGGAGACCGCGCCCGAAAAGAGCGCCAACGGTGCGGGGCTCATAGTGATCGTCCTCCTGCTCCTAATGGGCGGCGGCGGTGCGCTGTACTGGTTCAAGCTCCGCAAGCCCAAGGCCGACACCCGTGGGGCGGACGATCTGGACGATTACGACTACGGCGAGGACGAGGAAGAAGAGGATTACGAGTTTGAAGATGAAAACACTGCTGACAGTGAGGAGGACAAAAACCAATGATGAATACGACCTGTTACCGGCTTGTTGTGTGTGAAAAGCCCTCCGTGGCAAGGAGCATTGCCGCCGTTCTTGGCGCAGGCAAACGCGAGGACGGTTTTCTTTCAGGCGGCGGCTACCTCATTTCCTGGTGCTTCGGGCATCTTGCGGAGCTTTCGGATGCGGACGCCTACGACGAAAAGTACGGCAAATGGCAAAGGGAGGACTTGCCCATTCTGCCGGAAAGCTGGCAGTACACCGTGGCGAGGGACAAGCAGAAGCAGATGAACACCCTGCGCGCCCTCATGCACAGGGAGGACGTTTGCGAGGTCGTCAACGCCTGCGACGCCGGGCGCGAGGGCGAGTTGATCTTCCGCACGGCGTATAATCTCAACAACTGCCGCAAGCGCGTAAAGCGGCTCTGGATCTCCTCCATGGAGGATGCGGCGATTCTTCAGGGCTTTGACAATCTCCGCGACGGCGCGGAGTACGACAACCTCTACGCCTCCGCCCTCTGCCGCAGCAAGGCGGACTGGCTGGTGGGCATCAACGCCACCCGCCTGTTTTCCGTGATGTACCACCGCACCCTGAACGTGGGGCGCGTGGTATCGCCCACGCTTGCGCTGCTGGTGCAGCGGGAAGCGGAGATCAATGCCTTTCAGCCGGAGACCTTCTACACCGTCCATCTGGACTTTGACAGCTTCTCCGCCGCAGGCGGGCGCATGAAGGAGCAGGCAGAGGCGGAGCGGCTTGCCGGGGACTGCAACGGCAAAGCCGCCGCTGTTACCTCCGTCGTGCAGACAAAAAAGACGGAGAAAGCCCCGGCGCTCTACGACCTGACCACGCTCCAGCGGGACGCGAACCGCTTGCTTGGGTACACGGCGCAGCAGACGCTGGATTACCTGCAAAGCCTCTACGAAAAGAAGCTCTGCACCTATCCCCGCACCGACAGCCGCTATCTCACCGACGATATGGAGGGCGGCGTAAACGCGCTGGCGCTGTGCTGTGCGGGTATCTGCGGCACGGAGCCGCCCGCAGCCGTCTGTTCGGGGCAGGTGTGCAGCAGCAAAAAGGTCAGCGACCACCACGCCGTCGTTCCCACGATGGCAGCGGGCGAAACGGACTTGGAGGCGCTGCCCGCAGGCGAACGGGAAATCCTGCGCCTTGTTTCCCGTCAGGTGCTTATGGCGGTCAGCGCACCCTTCGTCTATCTGGAGACCGAGGCAAGGCTGGACTGCGGCGGGAACGCCTTTGCCGCCAAGGGGAAAACGGTGATTCAGCCCGGTTGGAAAGCATATGCGGATGCGGAGCTTACGGACAAGGCCCTCCCGGAGCTTTCCGAGGGACAGTCGCTTTCCGTTTCCTCCTGCGCGGTCAAAGAGGGCAGAACGACCCCGCCCAAGCACTTCACCGATGTTATATGCTATGAAAGGGGGATAAGAAATCGCCCATAGAAAGGAGAATTGACCCATGAAAACAAAGCAAACAGGAAGCGGAAAAATCACAGCCCTTTATGAGAGGTTGAGCCGCGACGACGAACTGACAGGCGACAGCAATTCGATTATCAATCAAAAGAAGCTGCTTGAAGATTATGCAAAATCGCATGGCTTTACTAACTGCGTCCACTTTACCGACGATGGGTGGTCTGGGGCTAATTTTGACCGTCCGAATTGGAAGCGCATGATTGAAAGCATTGAAAGCGGCGAGGTTTCCCATGTCCTTGTAAAAGATTTAAGTCGCGTCGGTAGGGATTACTTGCAAGTGGGATTTTATACCGAAGTGATGTTCAGAGAAAACGGCGTGCGCTTTATCGCCATTGCCAACGGTGTAGACAGCGACAAACGGGAAAGCAGCGAGTTTGCGCCGTTTTTGAACATTATGAACGAGTGGTATGTTCGTGACTCCAGCCGCAAAATCACAACTGTTTTACGGGCAAAGGGAATGTCCGGCGCACATTTGACAAACCATTGCATATACGGCTACAAGAAAGACCCGAATGATAAAAACCATTGGATTATTGACGAGGAAGCCGCCGAGGTAGTACGCCGGATTTACCGAATGGCGATAGAGGGCAAAGGCCCGTATGAAACCGCCCGTATTCTTGCGTTGGAAAAGATAGAAAGACCGTCCTACTATCTTGCACAGCGCGGCATGGGAAATCACAAGTCAAACTACAATTCAACCGAGCCTTACGCATGGCGCGGCAATACAATTTCCGATATTCTGTCAAAGCCGGAATACATGGGGCATACAGTAAACTTTCGGACTTACAAGGAAAGCTACAAGGACAAACGCTCCAAAGCGACACCCAAAGAGGATTTAGTTATCTTCGAGGACACACAGGAAGCCATCATTGACAAAGAAACATGGGAGCGCGTACAGTCATTGAGAAAAACAATCCGCAGAACTGACACCATCGGAGAAGCCAACCCCTTAACCGGCTTAATGTTTTGTGCCGATTGTGGGGCGAAGATGTATAACCATCGAGGGAAAGCGGGAAAGGCGCGGGATTGGGCGGGGCGACCAAACGGGAAAAGGCGTCCAGACCGCGACGAATACAACTGCTCCCGATACGATTTAGGAAATCAGCGATATGACACCTACTGCACCACCCACCTTATCCGCACCGTTGTTGTAAATGAACTGCTACTTGAAGCGATAAAGGAAGTATGCAACTATGCGCAGAACAATGAAGCCGCCTTTATTGAACAAGTCTGCTCCGCTTCCGGGGAACGGCAGAAAAAGGCTATCAAGACCATACGGCAGAGGAAACAGCGCAGCGAGAAACGCGCCGATGAATTGAGCCGCTTGATACGAAAGCTCTATGAAGATAATGTCAATGGGAAACTTTCTGATAAGCTCTTTGAGCAAATGCTACACGATTTTGAACTTGAATTGGACGGGCTGAACACAAGCATTACCCAAGACCAACAGGAGCTTGACCGTATCAGCAGCGAGAGCGTCAATGCGGAAAAGTTTATCGCTCTTGTGAAGCGGTACACAGATTTTTCCGAGCTTACCCCCGCCATGATAAATGAGTTTATTGAAAAAATCCTTGTCCACCAAGCGGAGGGCAAAGGGGCAAGCCGCACACAAGAAATTGAGATTTTCTTTAACTTCGTGGGCAAGGTGGAAATCCCACACGAGGAAGTGGAACTGACGGAGGAAGAAATCGCCGCGATAGCCGAACAGGAACGCCGACGGGCAAAGAAAGCCGAGTACAATCGCCGCTATATGCAGAAAAAACGCAAACAATGGAAAGAGCAGCAAGAACAGGCACAGGAGCCGCAAGAGCCTATCGAGCTTCCTCTTGTGCAGGACGAGAAAGGAGCATTGAGCGCATGAGAAGATTGATTGACAACGGCGACGCACCCGCCAAGAAAAAGCCCCCTATCGGGCATTACGGACACTTGCGGAAAGCCTACCTTGAGGGCTACCGCCCCGACCTCTACACCGCCCTTGTCGCAAGCGAAACCCTCTATGAGCATTGCGCCGAGATTGAAGCCGCCGTCCGTCGCCGCCTCGACCTCATTATCCCGCAGCTTGCCGAGGGTGCGGGCGCAACCGAGGAACTGAAAGCCGCAGACCCCATGCAATGGGTGGGGCTGATGAACACCTGCAAGGCGCAAGCGGAAGAAATCGTCAAGTTTGAGCTTATCTATGTATGAGCGTCAAGAGCCGGAAAAATCCCATATTTCACGATAGAAACGCCCTGGACGAGGAATGTATCGCCGGAGCGTTTTCTATTTGAAAATCCTCATTTTCCCCAAGTCAAGAGCCGGGAAAAACACCCGAAAAATGCCCCTATTGCGTAACAGGGGCGCAGAAAGGAGAGTTTATGAGAACAGGGCTTACAAAGCAGGAAAAGACCACCGATATATGGTTTGACGAGAAAGACCCGTTAATCCATATCCGCACCCACAACACCGCCTTGAAGAAACGGCTGCTTGCTTACAGCCGCCGCTACCCGGCGATCTGCCAGCAGACAGACGCAGACCCGGAAACGGGCTGCATGGAGTTTGACATTGAGAAAGGCCGGTTCTCTTTCCGCCTGACCGCCCCATACAGCGAGGAACGCCGGAGAGCAGCCAGTGAAGCGGCGAAAGCTGCCGCGAGCAATCTCACGCGAAGTATGGTATAATTTTTTTGAAAAAGTTTTGGATTTGATGTAGTATTCGCCGCGAAAACCGTAGTATATAAGTGAAGCCGGAAAGGAGGCGGTGAGATGATAGATGATGAAAAAATCATAGACCTGTTTTTTGAGCGTTCCGAGCAAGGCATACGGGAGCTGGATAATAAATATGGAGCAGTCTGCCACAACCTCTCGTATAACATCGTGAACAACAGGCAGGACGCGGAGGAATGTGTCAACGACGCTTACTTAGGCGCATGGAACGCCATTCCCCCGGTACGCCCTAACCCGTTGCTCAGCTACATCGTGAAAATCGTTCGGAACATATCGCTCAAAATCTATTGGAGAAAGGAAGCAGCCAAACGAAGCGGACACTATACGATTGCCTTAGAGGAAATCGAGGGCTATATCGCAGACCAGAAAACCGTGGAAGATGAAATTGAAGCCAGAGAATTAGCCCGTATCATTGGAGAATTTTTGGACACGCTGACCCTCGAAAACCGAGTTATCTTCATGCGCCGCTATTGGTTTTCCGACAGCTATAAGGACATAGCCGAGTTTATGGGGCTTTCAGAAAAAAACATTTCTGTCCGGCTGACCCGTATCCGCGAGAAAATGAAGCAATATTTGATTGAAAGAGAGGTATTCGTATGAATGCAAAGAAGTTTTCCGACGCTATGAGCGAACTTGATACAAAATATGTTGATGAAGCCCTCAACTACAAAAAGAAAGCAGGAAAGAAAAAGAAGAAACAGAATTGGACTAAGTGGGGAGCTATGGCAGCTTGCCTATGTCTTGTTATAATCGGTGCATTTGCACTTCCCCGATTCATTGGAAATGATACCCCTGACACCCCACCCGCTATAGAAGAAAACGCCTATGGGTTTACAATGGAAGGAAGCGATGTTCTTTATTCCCCGATTTCTTTTTCTGAACGAAAAATTTTCGGAATTATAGATGAAAATGCAACAGGATTGACTGCTGAAAACACCTATAAGATTACCGCAGATGATTTAGGCAATGTTATGGGTATTGTGGGGGATAGCGAAGATGAAAGAATGATTGGAGAAACGGTTTACCATTTTGTCAACTTCCCTAAAGATGACGCTATTTGCATTGTAAAGGTAAACGGGACATATCAGTTTTATGTCAAAGAGGGCGTAGAAAGAATTGAGCAAAACAACATTCCCGATATAATCATTGACGCGCCTGTTGATGAAGATACCTACCATGAGGTAGGTTCCGATACTCCTGCTGAATATGGAACAGGACATGATGATATGGAAACTTCTAATGGAACCATCACATTAGAATATATCACTGAATTACAAGCTAAAGTCAGCACTGCCATGAGTAATGGGGAGTTACCATTTGTTTCTTCTTCTGCTGTATATGAAAATCCATATCGACTTCATATTATTGTAACATCAAACGCAGAAACGGATTTGTCAAAACTAAAAGCATTTGATACGATTGGCGGAGCTTTAGAAATTGAGTATGACGCAAATCACATTTCCGCAGTAGAAGAAATTTTAACAGAATAAGAGAGAAAAAGTTTTTCCCCACAAGGGCAGCCGAGAAAATCGACTGCCCTTTTTCTATGCCGACAGGCAGAAAGGAGCGACCAACCATGACAAAGCCAAGAGAGAAAACCCGCGAGGAGCTGCAAGCCGAGATTGAGGACGGAAAGAAGAAACTCCGGCAGCTTGAAAACCGGGAAAAGATGTTACGTCAGAAGCTATCCAAAGAAGAACGCAGAACGCGCAGCCACCGCCTTATCGTCCGGGGCGCAGTCTTTGAAAGCATTGTGCCGGAAGCAAAGGGCATGACCGACGAGGAAGCCGCAGCACTTCTCCGGCTTGCACTGACGAGTGAGCTGGTACGGGAATATCTGAAAAAACGAGCCGGAAGCGGGAAAAGCGAATAATCCCTTTGGAACAAAGGGCGCACTTATACACCCTTGCGGGCGTGTGCGCTCTGCCGAGGGCTTATCTC
>OHQF01000799.1_pt1 | contig 18561 bp, 15 predicted proteins | sample 1578001 | NCBI WGS metagenome assembly OHQF01 (sample SAMEA3879538, study PRJEB24766) | human gut metagenome | biome: human-associated habitat; feature: feces | place: USA | collected 1985/1987 | reverse complement strand
TAAAAGGCGATAGGTTCTGCTGTTTCAAGCTTTATAATATCACCCCATTGCTTAGCTTTAAAAAACTCGCCGTCTGCGAACCGAACGTCTATGCTGTCATAACCTATAGGATCATATTCCTCCACACTTGCACCGACAAGCGTTCTGAATACTGTCGGAAGCGGTGACATGATGCAGTTGTTATGCTTATCCTTAACCCCGCATCTGTTAGTTAAAATTACGCTTGCTCCGTTTTCTGCCGCCATATAAAGCCTTTTTGCAACAAGCTCATCTGTGACGTAAAGTTCAGGTGCGGCAATTACCTTATATCCTTCAAACGAATCCTTTTCGCTTACTATATCAACATTTACACCCATTTTTAAAAATGCGTTATGCAAGAGCTTCAGTTGCTCAAGATAATACATAGAATCCGTCTGCGGCTGAATTTTAAACGCATATTCGCTGTCGGTCGAATAGAGTATAGCGACCTCCGACTTTATTTTAGAACCCTTCAAGTCCTCAAGCTCTTTTGCTGTCTTACAAAGCTCACTAAACTCAAAGAAACGCCTTGAAGGAACATTCGAGTGATCAATCAGCCCATGCCAGTGCATTTCAGCTCCGCCAACTGCCGTTCTCCAGCGAAAATGAACTACCGTGTCCGCTCCATGTGCGAACGCTTGCAAAGAATAGCCTTTTATCATGCCCGGTGACGGCATTCGGCTCATCGGCGCCCAGCTTCCCATTCCTCCGCTTAACTGTTCCATTACCCAAAAGTTTTGCTTTTTTATCCCTCTCATAAGGTCGAGATGAAAGGCATGAGAATAGCATTCTTCAGGATTTTCGGGAAGCTTTGTTGTCGGGTAGTTGTCATAAGATACAAAATCAAGCTCTGAAAACTCCCTGTAAAAATCAATCATATTTTCGCAAAACCATGTGTTTGTAGTAACTTTTACATGAGGGCAGTTTTTCCTTATTATATCTCGCTGACGCTTGATGTATTCAATTGCGTCATCGGACGCAAATCTGTTAAAATCAAGCATATATGCCGGATTAAACCAAGCGTAATTATAGCTTCCAAACGGCGGATTCACTTGATTCCACGACGAATATTCTCCGCTCCAAACATTGTTTTTATAGGCTTTGTTTACATTCTCAAGAGTTTGGTATTTTTCCTTAAGCCACTCACGGTAACGGCCTGTACAAGTTTCACAAAAGCAGAAATTTGCTTCAAGTTCGTTGTCTATCTGCCATGCGACTACCGCTTTGTTGTCCTTATACCTGCTCGTCAAAAGTTCAACAATTCTATCTGCCAGCCTTAAAAAATCCGGATCATTATAGCAGCGGTGTCCTCTTATTCCTATTGCAATTTTTCTGCCGTCACGTCCCGTCTGCACTGCATTCGGATATTTTTCAAGCCAAAGAGGGGGACAGTTTGTAGGAGTGCAAAGTACAATCTCCATACCCTTTGAAGAAAAAAGCTCTATGACCTCATCAAGCCAAGAAAAATCAAACTCGCCCTCTCTTGGCTCAAGTCTGCTCCATGCAAACTCCGCAAGACGCACAACCGAAACGCCTGTTTTTTTCATTAAAGCTGCGTCCTGTTCCCACAACGCTTTATCCCAATGCTCCGGGTAATAATCAACTCCTATTTTCATAGCTGTTCCTCACAAGCCATTATGACTCTAGCTGAAAAGCCATTAATCTCAAGACGTCCGCTTAAAATCTCGCCGCTCAGTAAATCTTTATAGTGCTTAACAAGATCAAGTGACTTTTTCTCTTCGTCAAAATTCTGTATAAAGATTATTTTTCTGCCTGCCTTTTCCCGATAGGTTATGCTTACACCCTTTGGAACTACAATATTCATAGCTCTCTCAAGTCCTGCCCTTGAGGTAAGCATTGCAAAAAAGTCGTCATAAAAATCCTGCTCTGCCGTTGCTGCAAGATGGTAGGCAGTACCGCTGAAATACTTGTTTTTTGTAAAAGCAGGGAAGCCTTTATAAAAATCACTTTGATAGGTTGAAAGCACATCACAGGTTGTAGGATGCAAAAGCTCACAAATCTCATAAAGCTTATAGCTCTTTCCGTGCCATGCCATGCTGTTGCTCTCACCGCTATAAAGGCTGTCGATTTCTTCTACCCACATTCCCAAAACGTCTGAGAGCTTCTCCTTGGTGTCCTCTCCCATAAAACAAAGGTCCGTTTCATCAACCGCCCCGCTGAAAGCTGTTGTGACGAGCGTTCCGCCGTTTTTAACAAAACGTCTTAGCTTTTCAGCGATATTTCCTCTGAACATATAAAGCATAGGGGCTATAACAAGACTGTAGCTGTCAAAATCATAATCGCTGTCCACAATATCCACGCCGATTCCGTTTTTCCAAAAATAGTTGTAACACTTTTGGATAAGTCCGAAATAATCAAGACCTTCGTTTCTCGGTCCCTGGCATTTGTCAATCGCCCACTTGTTTTCAACATCAAATATAATAGCCGCTTTCGCAGGACTGTCGCTTGAGTAAACATTGTCAGACAGCGTGCCTATCATCTCACCGACCTTTGAAACCTCTTTAAACACTCTTGTGTTCTCCGACGACGCATGAGAAATAACCGCAGAATGAAACTTCTCGGCACTTCCTCTACTTTGCCTTAACTGGAAATACTGTACGGAATCCGCTCCGTGCGCTATTGCATTGACGGCGGAAAGCATATGCATCCCGGGCTTTTTAAGCTTGCTTATCTGCCGCCAGTTTGTAGTTGACGGAGTACATTCCATCATAAGGAACGGGCGTTGTTTTACCGATCTCATCATATCGTGTGAAAGGCTTTCGTTTCTCGCTGTTATTTCGTTTGCTCCGGGTAAGTGCCATTCGGGATAGCTGTCCCATGAGACTATATCAAGCTCTTTTCCCATTTTGTAATAGTCAAGCCCGTATGCATAAATTCCCATAAAATTAGTGGTTACGGGAATATCAGGATTTTCAGCCTTTACCGCCGAAATTTCCTCTTTCATGAAATCTATCGTCTGATGAGTTACAAATCTTTTCCAGTCAAGATCCAGTCCATGTACTGATGTTTCGCCGATCCATGACGGGCTGTGAATCTGTTCCCAAGAGGTATAGGTATGCGACCAAAAGTGCGCCCACCAAGCATGGTTTAAGTTATCAAGCGTTTTGTATTTTTCCTTTACCCACTCTCTGAATGCTTTCTGGCAAAGCTCACAATGGCAATCTCCGCCAAACTCGTTGGAAATATGCCACAATATCACCGCAGGATTATTTGCATACCTTTCGGCAAGCTTTGTATCAATTATCCTTACTCTCTCTCTATAAGCCTTTGAAGTATAGCAATGGTTATGACGATGTCCGTAAAGATTTCTCTGTCCCGTTTCGTTGACTCTTAAAACCTCTGGGTATTCCTCGGCGAGCCACTGCGGACGGGAGCCTGAGGGAGTTGCCAAAACGGTATAAATTCCGTTTTTATAAAGATTATCAATTATTTCGTCCAGCCACTCGAAAGTGAATACATCCTTTTTAGGCTCTAAATTTGCCCACGAAAAAATGCCTAAGCTGACGCAATTTATTCCTGCCTTTTTAAACAGCTCAATATCCTGCTTTAAAACTTCCGGATATTTCAACCATTGCTCAGGGTTATAATCTCCTCCGTGAAGCATATAAGGAAACCTTGGTGTTGCCGGTGAAAATTTATTTTCCATAACTCGCTCCTTTGTTTCAATTATCCATTATCCGAACTCAATCATATTCTTGCTAACGCATTCTGACACCAATTAAACAGTACAGAAAAGGCTTTATCAAAATCATAGTCGATATTATTTTGTAATGATATACTCAATTCCAAAACAGCTTTATCCTCATCTTGTATACATTCAAGTAATTCTCGTTTTGTTGAAATAAAATTACCACTACTCAAATAATATAAATGTTGCATGATGAAAAATACTGATTTACAAGTTATCGGCAGCTTTGCAATCTTGTACTCCCTATCAGCGTGTACATAACGGTGACAAATTTCGTGATAAAGGTTATTCAAACTTAATTTTACATAGTTTCTTTCATCTTCATTGGTATATGCCGGAACAAGATTTTTTAATTCTCCGTAATAATCTTTAGTCGTGTTCAATAAATGACATATTTCCAACGGATTCCAACGTTCTAAATCAGCTTTACCGCAAATGAAGCCACAAGACTTATCAAAATTGCCTACTGAAACAAGTGCCTTTTGATAGGTTTTTAAATCCTCGACCGAAAGATTGTCAATCACAGCCATTATATCAATATCACTGTTTTTAGTTTCTTCATTACGAAAATAACTGCCTTGTAATCCTAAATACATCAGTCTTTCGCCAAAAGCATCGTTTAATATGTCTGTTAATTCATTAATATATTCATCTATTCTAAGCATTGCGGATCACCTATTTCTTCATTTCCAAGATACTTCGTGTATTCTTTTCCCTCATAAAAATTCATTATCGGGCGGCGAAGTTTTGACGGAAACAATGGTAATCTATTCAATACAGACAAATCCAACCAATCTAGTCCAATCTGATTAGTATCGTTATGAAGTGTTGCATTTTTTGCTTGTCCTAGGTAATCACATAAAAATACCAAATCCATTCTATGAAAACTCTCACCGTGAACCCCCTCTATAACAAAAAGTAAATCTTTACATTTAACCTCTATTCCTGCTTCTTCTCTAACTTCTCGTTCAACAGTCTGAGGAAGCATTTCCTCACAGTCTTGACCGCCGCCGGGTAAAATGTACCATTCCTCTTTGCCGTCATTCAACTTTATTGCAAGCAATTTACCGTTTTGAATTATAACAGCTTTTGCAGAAGTTCGTATTTGCCTTGACATATTTATAATCCTTTCAGATTTTCCATTAGTCTAGTTCTCATATTTCGCATTCCAAATTAATTTACTTATTTGCCTTTTCCATAACCCTCTTTAAAAGCTGAAGTCCTAAAATAACTGCTCCGCCGATTATAAACGCTATCACACAGCCGACCGTTATCTTGTCAAACGACAGCATCTCCTGCGGAGTATCGAGCGTTGTCGGTCCCATAACTATTGCATAAAGCGATCCGAGCATCAGTCCCAAAACGAGGTAAATCGTCTGCGGACGGAATCTCACAAGGCTCTTTTTTATTATCTTTACAACCGTCACAAATCCGATTATTATTCCTATTCCAAAGCAAATAAGCATCGGTGCCGCATGAAAATCAAAATGTAAAATGTCCTTTATTCCCGAAATGATAGATACATAAAGACCGAAAATAAGCATGAGCGTCGAGCCTGAAATTCCGGGCAACACCATTGCCGAAATAGCGATAGCTCCCGCTAAAAGCGAATATGCGCCAAGACCAATGCTGAACGAATCTGTATTGATTCCTCCGTCAGCGCCTGCCGGGTTAAAATATGTTATGAGTGACACGACTGCAATTACAAAAATCAGCTGCCATGCCTTTGAGTTCTTTAAAGTTTCTTTTTCTTCCTTAATAATTATCGGCAATGCGAAAACTATAAATCCTAAAAACAGCGAGGAAATGACGTAAATGTGCGATTCAAAAACACTTGTAAGCACAAGCACCGCCGATATAAAGCCTATTATCCAGCCTATTCCAAGCTTTACAAGGAATTTAAGAGCTGCAATTCTCTCTTGCTTGTTGCCTGAAATAAGTGCGTCTATCGAGCCTATAAAATCATCGTATATTCCCATAATAAAGGCAATCGTTCCGCCCGAAACTCCCGGAACGCTGTCTGCAAGTGCCATTAAAAATCCGCTTATAGATGTCATGATACTCTTCATGTTTAAATCTCCTTTTTTGGAAAACTTTATTTCCGATTTAATCTATATTTATCTTTCATATAATATCATACATATTGCTCGTTTGCAAGTAAAATTACTGTAAAGCTCCATGTTTGCATAATATATTTAAAAAGGGATTTTGCCGTCTGCGGACGGCGACCAAGGCTCTGCCTTTGGACTGCCAAGCTTTTAAAAAAGCTTGACCAAAACTTTTGTTTTGTCTTTTTCGACAATAAAAAACGGCGGACAAAAAATCCGCCGTTTTGTGTTTTTATTAAAATTGAGCCGAATAGTTCGGAGCTTCCTTTGTGATATAAATATCATGCGGGTGAGATTCCTTAAGACCAGCTCCTGTGATTTTAACAAACTTCGCCTTTTCGTGAAGTTCCGGAATTGTTTGACATCCGCAGTAGCCCATGCCTGAACGAATACCGCCGCAAAGCTGGAATATCGTATCCGATACAAGTCCCTTGTAAGGAACCCTTCCTTCAACTCCCTCAGGAACAAGCTTTTTGCTTCCCTCCTGGAAATATCTGTCCTTTGAGCCTGCCGCCATTGCCGCTAAGCTTCCCATTCCTCTGTAAACCTTAAAGGATCTTCCCTGATAAATCTCAGTTTCTCCCGGAGCTTCGTCACAGCCTGCCAAAAGCGAACCGAGCATTACAACATTTGCTCCTGCCGCCAAAGCCTTAACTATATCTCCCGAATACTTAATTCCGCCGTCTGCGATAACAGGGATCCCTCTTTTTTGTGCAACGCAAGCTGCGTCATAAACAGCAGTAATCTGCGGAACTCCTATTCCTGCAACAACTCTCGTTGTACAGATCGATCCGGGTCCGATACCTACCTTCAAGCAGTCAGCTCCTGCATCAATAAGCGCCTCAGCCGCTTCAGCCGTTGCAATATTACCTGCAATAACAGGAGTGTTAGGAAAGTTCTTCTTAATGTTTTTTACACATTCAATAATGTTCTTGGAATGACCGTGTGCCGAGTCAAGCGCCAACACGTCAACAGATGCGTCAATCAAAGCACCTGCTCTTTCAAGAACATTGTTTGTAACACCAATCGCCGCACCGCAAAGAAGCCGTCCTCTTGAATCTCTTGCGGAGTTAGGGTATTGAACAGCCTTTTCAATGTCCTTTATGGTTATAAGTCCTTTGAGCATTCCGTTGTCGTCAACAAGCGGAAGCTTTTCTATTTTATGTTTCATCAAAATTTTCTGAGCGCCCTCAAGGTCAGTTCCCACAGGTGCGGTAACAAGATTTTCCTTTGTCATTACCTCAGAAATCTTAATGCTGTAATCTGTTATAAATCTTAAATCTCTGTTAGTTAAAATTCCTACGAGCTTTCCTGCTTCGTCAACTATCGGCACACCCGAAATTTTGTATTTCCCCATAAGCTCGTCCGCTTCTTCAACGGTTTTATCCGCTGTAAGCGAGAAAGGATTTACAATAACGCCGTTTTCCGATCTTTTAACCTTATCAACTTCGTCAACCTGCTGTGCAATCGACATATTCTTATGTATTATTCCTATTCCACCCTCACGAGCTATAGCTATCGCCATTTTAGATTCGGTTACCGTATCCATAGCACTTGTCATAATAGGCATATTAAGATAAATGTCATTGGCAAGCCTTGTTTTTAAGTCGATCATATTAGGAGTTACGTTACTCTCTGCGGGTATTAGCAAAACATCGTCAAACGTAAGACCTTCTTTTACGAATTTGTTGTTGTAATTTGTGTCCAGCATTTTCATTCCTCCTTGTGCTTTTAGCTTTTGGGCTTAGTAAAAACTATGAACCTTATCCATTTGAATATTAAATTAAAGTATACATCATATTACAAAAAAAGTCAATATCCAGCCTAAAAAAACTTAATATCTGTATGTATAAATAAAAACGGCTGGCAAAGCTGTCAACCGTTTGATATATTCTTATTCTCTTAAAAGCTCAAACTCATCTTGTGAACCTATAGTTGAACTTTCATTTTGCTTAATCACTTCATCTTCGATATAGGGCTTACTTTCAATGTGATAATTAACATCCGTTTCGTACAAGTCGTTTAAATAGTCATAAAACTCTATCTCATTCATACCTAACGCCTTATTATATTCCTCCTCCAAATCTTGTGCAGAGCAAGATGTATCATCTGGCGAAACAACAGCATATTTAACTTGCTTATCCTTATTAAAATTACTTATTACCGAACTGAATTTCTCAACAGCCTGAACATACTTATCCTGTAATACGCTAATACTTTGATCATTTTTCAATGCGCCGGTATTTTCCGCTTCATAAGCTTTAGGAAAAGTAAAAGCAAGAGTTACAATTAACAGTATAAAAAATACCGCTACTGTTCCAAATATTAAAAACCGAACTTTTGAGGATTGCATTTTATTCTTCATAATAACACCGCCTTCATATAAGCAAGTTTCACTATTATTTACGGCTTCTAATATAATTATAACCAATTTACACCAAAAGTCAATACACTTAATACATTTTTTGCAAGTATTTATTCAAAAGCATCTACATTTTGCGATAAAACATGACTATATTCGCCTTTTAAATATTCTTCAGAACATTTACTACTGTACCGCCGAGCATCAGCAAAACGCAAACCACCGCAAGGGGAGATGTGAAAAACAACGCAACCTTCTTTTTCTCTGAAATCTCCGTGTTTCCTTTATAAAGTCTGAAGCTGGCTCTGTGCTTTACAAGCTCAATTACAAATAAAACAAGTCCTATAATAATAACGGCATAAATAATCATTACGATAATTCCCAAAACCGTAATCGGAGCTGCCGCCATAGTATCCATAGCTTCGATCGTCTGCATATCTCCGCTCATAATCAAATCAAGCTTATCCCGATCTATAAAGCTTACTGCAACCGAGCTTATTCCGCCGAGCAGATTAAGGCTGAGATGCAGAATTATTCCCGGAACAAGAGAACGTGTCTTTTTATAAAGGAAACAAGCTCCAACTCCCAAAACGGCAGCGTATATGATCTGAGAATAGTTCATATGAAAAAGACCGAATATAATTCCGCAAGCTATCACCATGCTCCAGCCGCCTAGCTGCTCACAGCTGTTATAAACCGCACCACGAAACAGTATCTCTTCAAAAATCGGTGCAAAGATTATTATTATAAACGACGAGGATAATCGACTGACAGTATTGTCAGACGAAATCATATTTATAGTCGTCAACGAAAAACCCGTGAGCTTTTCTATTAAAGAAAACAACAGATTAGCAGCAATACACGAAAGGTAAGTAAGCGACAAAAAGATCAGAATCCACTTAAAAATCTTTCCTGCCCGAACCTTTGGCTTTTGAAACATCTCCTTAGATGTCGGCTTAAGTCTTCCGATTTTTGTATACTTAAAAATTGTCCAAATAATCGGCACACCAATAGGATATATAATCAAATACATCATGATCAGCGAAAAATTTATCGTTTGCTCATCAATCGTCACATCTTTTGTCACCAACACATAAACCGCTTTTATTATAACAGTTATCAAGGCGGCTGCAACCTGAAAGCCAAAAAATAATATAACCATCAAGAATGATGTATTGGACGCTTTTCTTATTTGATCTTTAACCTCATACTCCATTACTGCCTCCAAAAGCTTTAGCCTTTAATTATCTCTTTTCCGCCCATATACGGTCTTAGCTTTTCAGGAATTCTGATGCTTCCGTCCTCATTTAAATTATTCTCAAGGAACGCAATAAGCATTCTCGGCGGAGCAACAACAGTATTGTTGAGCGTGTGCGGAAGATACTTGTTTCCGTTCTCGTCCTTAACCCTTATTGACAAACGTCTTGCCTGTGCATCGCCGAGATTTGAGCATGAACCAACCTCAAAGTATTTCTTCTGTCTTGGGCTCCATGCCTCAACATCTATGCTCTTAACCTTAAGGTCAGCCAGATCTCCAGAACAGCATTCAAGCGTTCTTACGGGAATATCCATACTTCTGAAAAAGTCAACTGTGTTTGTATAAAGCTTTTTGAACCAATCCATGCTCTCCTCAGGCTCGCAGACTACTATCATTTCTTGTTTTTCAAACTGATGTATTCTGTAAACTCCTCTTTCTTCAATTCCGTGAGCGCCAACCTCTTTTCTGAAGCACGGAGAATAAGAAGTCAAAGTCTTAGGAAGCTCTTCCTTTTTAAGAATCGTGTCAATAAACTTTCCTATCATCGAATGCTCGCTGGTTCCGATGAGATACAGATCCTCGCCCTCGATTTTATACATCATTCCTTCCATTTCCGCAAAAGACATAACTCCCGTTACTACATTGCTTCTTATCATGAATGGCGGAATGTAATAGGTAAAGCCTCTGTCAATCATAAAATCTCTCGCATAGGACAAAATTGCAGAATGAAGTCTTGCAATATCTCCGCAAAGATAGTAAAATCCGTTTCCACTTGTCTTTCTTGCAGCGTCAATATCAATTCCGTTAAGTCTTTCCATGATATCAACATGGTAAGGAACTTCAAATTCAGGAACAAAAGGATCTCCGAACCTTTCTATCTCAACATTCTCGCTGTCATCCTTGCCGATCGGAACGCTGTCATCAATGAAATTCGGGATAACAAGCATTATTTCTCTTATTCTGGCTTCCATTTCACTCTCCGACTTTGAAAGCTCGTCAAGCTCAGCGCCTATCTTTTTAACCTCTGCCTTAGCATTTTCGGCTTCTTCCTTCTCGCCCTTTGCCATAAGTCCGCCTATTTGCTTGGACATGACGTTTCTCTTATTTCTAAGCTCGTCAGCCTTTACCTTTGCTTCACGGTACTTTGCGTCAAGCTCGATTACTTCGTCAACAAGCGAAAGCTTTTCGTCCTGAAACTTTTTTCTGATGTTTTCCTTAACTCTTTCCGGGTTTGTTCTTAGCTCTTTAATGTCGATCATTTTTTATCTTCTCCTTTATTGTTTTCATCCTCATTTGTATATTCAAAATCAGCACAAAGCTTTGCAAACTGCTTTAATGCATTTTTTCCGGGAATATTCAGCTTGATCTGATAGCTTCCTTTTGATTTCGGCTGAACCGAAACACCTCTTTTTCCGAACACCTCTGAAAGAGAAACTTCAATCTCCTTGGCATAAGTATCCTTAAACTTTATAGAAGTCTGATTCTTTAAAACAGAATCATCCCCGGCAGAAACGATCCTTTCAAGCTGTCTTACCGAGAGACCCTCTCTTATTACCCTGTGCGAAAGCTCGATTCTGCGCTCTTCGTCTGTTACCGAGAGCAGTGCCTTTGCGTGTCCTGCCGAAATAGATCCGTCCTTCAAAAGCTCTTTTGTATCCTCGTCAAGCTTTAAAAGCCTGAGCGAATTTGCTATTGCCGATCGTGACTTTCCAACAGAGCCTGAGATCTGCTCCTGAGTCATATCGTACTTTCTCATGAGCCGTTCATATCCCTCGGCTTCTTCAACAGGGTTTAGATCCTCCCTTTGAAGATTTTCGATAAGCGCTATCTGCATCGTTTGAAAATCATCAAGCTCCTTTATAAACACGGGAACCTCCGAAAGTCCCACCATTTTTGCCGCACGCCATCTTCGTTCACCTGCAACGATCTGATATCCGCCCGTTTCAAGCGGTCTTACCAGAATCGGCTGTAAAATTCCGTGCAGTCTGACCGAATCCGCAAGGCTTATTATTGCTTCCTCGTCAAAACTTCGCCTCGGCTGCGACTTATTTGGCTCTATTTCAGAGGTTTTGACGCTTATTGCCGAATTTGAGGAAGATTCAAACCTTTCCTCCTCAGCCTCGAAAAACAAAGCGTCCATACCCTTTCCCAGTCTTTTTTTAGCCATGTTTCCTCCTTATATACATCTTTTACATTTTTTAAGAAATCTATTTATTATTCCTTTTTTGTCAGTACCAAACCAATCATCATACGGCTCTTCTTGTTCCCAATTTAAAACAACAGTAACCCGTATTCCAAAACATATTGTACTTCTATTATTCGGAAAGTCACATTCGCCAAGGTGAATATCTGCATTATCAATATTAATTTTATCGCTACCTAACTGCGAAATATTCCCTTTCAAAAGACATCCTTTAACCGAATACATAGCTTCATATAAAACCGTATGCTGAGAAAAGCTCTCATCATACCACGAAAGCTCGTCAGGACGAGCTGCATTAACTCCAAGTTCTTTTAAAAAACCAGCTAGCTTTGGATGGGATTTATTAATGGCTACATAATAATTTTTACAAGCTAAGCAATCGCAAAGCTGATTGTTTAAATAATATCTCTCGTTTTCTTCAACATTCGCTTTAAATACGCACTCTCTAAATTTCACCATTTCAACTTACCATTATCCATTGTCAACTGTCAATTTCTTTTCTTCTCTCTTTTCAGAAACTCCGCTGCCAAATCCTCATATGCCTTCGTGCCTTTGCATTTCGGGTTATAGTACATCACCGGCTCTCCAAAGCTCGGAGCTTCCGAAAGTGCGATATTTCGGGGAATTACCGTATCATACACCAATTTCCCAAAGTGCTTTTTGACCTCGTCAACAACTTGTCCCGTGAGGTTATACCGCTTTACATACATTGTAAAAAGTATTCCGTTTATCTCAATTTTAGGATTGTAGCTTTTCTTAACTCTTTTTATGGCTTCGTTAAGCTCCACCAATCCTTCAAGCGATAAAAATTCGCATTGTATCGGAATCAAAACGCTGTCACAGGCAGCAAGAGCGTTGATTGTTATTAAATCAAGGGTAGGGGGGCAGTCGATAAAAATATAATCGTAATCATCTCTGACACTTAAAACTTGCATTTTAAGACGAAGCGCCCTCCTATCCGTTTCCATAAGCTCTACCGCCGCACCGGAAAGCGTCTGAGTTGCAGGAACTACGCAGACACCTCTAAAACTTGTCGCAACAATCGCTTCTACAAGACGACAATTCCCCAAAACTGCCTCGTAAACAGTATTTCTAATGCTTCGCTTTTCTATCCCGAAGCTCGTAGTTGTGTTGCCCTGCGGATCAAAATCCACAACCAAAACCTTTTTGCCTTTTTTTCCCAAAGCAGCAGCAAGATTCACACAGGTCGTCGATTTGCCGACGCCGCCCTTTTGATTTGAAACCGCAATAATTCTTCCCATTTATACAATCCTTTCAGACTTTAAGCACTCGTTGCAAAACTACTCAATTTAATATAACTCACCTGGTTTATTATACCAAAATTTCATTGCGCGAAGCACAATAGCAGCAAAGCCGCAGGGCGAAGCCCAAATTTATGATTCAATGTTCTTAAAGTCGGCAATAGTCGAATCGTGCAAATGCACGATAAATCAGTGTTCAGCGATTTTCCTTTAAGGTTATTATAACACATCTTAAGTAAATTTCAAGTACAAAAAGAAATGTTTCACGCAAAACTCCGCATTGACGGCTGTTCCACGTGAAACATCACACAAAAATATTAAATTGTTCCACGTGAAACACAAGGGGAGAGAGTAAAAATTTCACGCAGACAACGAGCAAAGCTAATCAAACGCTCTAAGCAATCGGTATTGTTATCACATATTCTATTATATTGCCTTTTTGTTTTTTGGTTGCGTTTGCATCAACACCGGCAAGCTTCATAACCTCCACCGCCTTGTTGACCGTATTCATAAAAAGCCGAACATCCTTTAGTACCGGCGCTCTTTTCAAGTAAGATTGCCTTGTTTTGTTCTGGCCGAGGATTGATTTCACAAGCTTGTCCGTTTTTTCGACGTTAAGTCCTCGCTTGTTTATTTCTTCAAGAACAAAGAGCCTGTCATGCTTTCGTTCAAGCTGAACAAGCGCTCTCGCATGTCGCTCGGTAAGCCCCATAGCGCAAATAAGCTTGCGTTCATCCTCAGGAAGCTTTAAAAGCCGAAGCTTGTTCGCAACAGTAGACTGCGCCATTCCAAGCCTTAAAGCTGCATCACCCTGCGTCATTCCATAAATATTCACGAGGTTATCGAGAGCCTCAGCTTCTTCAAAAAAGCTGAGATCGGCACGCTGAATATTCTCAATAAGCGCCATGAGAGCAGAATTTCGTTCGCTTGTTTCAAACAATATGCACGGAACAGACTGAAATCCCGCCATTTTTGCCGCGCGAAGCCGTCTTTCTCCTGAAATAAGCTCAAAATCCTCTCCTCGTTTTCTGACTGACAGCGGTTGAATAATTCCGTCTCTTGCGATGCTTTTTGCAAGGGAAGTCAGTTCATCAATATTAAAATTCTTTCTCGGCTGCCCCGGATTTGGGCGAATTCTTCGTATGGAAATATCCATAACCCTGCGCACTTCGGGTTCTTTTTTCTTTGTCTTTAACCCTACCATTTTTTGTCGTCCTTTCTTATGCACAAAAAAGTGCTATTCTCTGTAACATAAGAATAGCACAAAATATTATGACTTTCCACATAAAAATATCTTCTTAAATCAATGCTTTTCGCCATTTATCGGGATTTTACAAGGGCTTTTTGGTCATCATACCTTTATTTCGGGGATATTTTGGCGGAGTTTGCGATATTTTTTTGATAATTATAAGAGTTCTTGAATCTCCCGACGGAAGAGAGTATTCATAAACCTCATGGAGCTTTCCTCCAAGCGTTTTTATCGCCGTATATGCTTCTCTTGCCTCATCCGCTCCTCTGCTTCCCTTAAGGGCAATAAAATAACCTCCGACTTTTACAAACGGCAGACAGTATTCGCAAAGCATAGTAAGATTTGCGACCGCCCTAGCTGTAGCAATATCAAATTTTTCTCTGTAATCAGGCTCTTTCCCCAGCTCCTCCGCCCGTGCGTGAATGCATCTTGCATCCATCGACAAGGTCTGCGACAACATATTTAAAAAATTCACTCTCTTGTTAAGTGAATCTACAAGCGTAAGAGATAAATCGTTTCTTATAATTTTCAGCGGACAGGACGGAAAACCCGCTCCCGTTCCAACATCAATAACGCTCGCACCCTCTTTCGGAGAAAAGTGGATGAACGGCAAAATGCTGTCAATAAAATGCTTCTCCGCAATATCTTCTGGTGAGGTAAGCGCTGTAAGATTCACCTTTTTGTTATAAGATACGAGCATTTCGGCGTATTTGTCAAATTTTTCAATCTGTGCGCCGCTCACGGACAATCCGAGCATTTCAAGCTCTTCGGTAAAGTTCTTTTTATCTATCATAAAATCTCCTTAACTATCTTTCAAGCCATATCAAAAGCACGGAAATATCCGCAGGATTAACACCCGAAATGCGGCTTGCCTGACCAACGCTTACAGGCTTTATCTTGTTGAGCTTTTCAGCGGCTTCTAGTCTCAGTCCTCTTATTTCGGAATAGTCGACGTCCTTTGGCAACGCCCTCTTTTCAAGCCGCCTCATGCTCTCGATTTGATCAAGCTGAATTTTAATATACCCCTCGTATTTTATCGAAAGCTCAACTTGTTCCTTTACCTCGTCAGATAACTTCGGCCGCCCCTCGTCAAACGGTGCAAGTCCTTCATAGCTAAGTTGCGGACGTCTTATAAGCTGCGAAAGCTTTGCTCCGGTAGTAAGCGGTTCGGTACCTTTTGATACAAGATATTCGTTTACAGCAGTCGGTGAAACATTGACTTTTTGAACACGCTTAATTTCCTCGTCTATCAGTCTTTTTTTCTCACAAAGCCTTTCGTATCGGTCTTTTGAGATAAGTCCGATTTCATAGCCAATAGGTGTAAGACGCTGATCAGCGTTGTCCTGTCTGAGAATCAAACGGTACTCGCTTCTCGATGTGAGCATTCTGTACGGATCGCTGCAACCCTTTGTTACAAGGTCATCAATAAGCGTTCCTATGTAAGAGCTTGCCCTGTCGAGAATTATCGGTTCTTTACCTAAAACCTGTCTTGCGGCATTGATTCCGGCAACAAGCCCCTGTGCCGCAGCCTCTTCATAGCCCGATGTTCCGTTAAACTGACCGGCTCCGTAAAGGCCCTTTAAATTTTTAAACTCAAGCGTTGCGTAAAGCTCAGTCGGATCACAGCAATCATATTCTATCGCATATGCATTTCGCATGATTTCGACATTTTCGAGTCCTTTTATCGTTCTTAAAAACGCTATTTGAACATCCTCAGGAAGTGATGTTGACATTCCCTGCAAATAAAATTCCTCTGTGTCAAGTCCCATAGGCTCTATAAAAAGGTGATGCCTCGGTCTGTCAGAAAAACGCTTGATTTTGTCCTCGATAGACGGACAATATCTTGGGCCGATTCCCTCTATCTGACCGCCGTACATTGCTGAGCGCTCAATATTTTCTAGTATTATTTCGTGGGTTTTTTCATTTGTATAACCGATATAACACGGAAGAATGTTTTTAAGCTCGCCCTTTGTTTCAAATGAAAACGGTGTGATTTTTTCATCGCCGTCCTGACGCTCTAAACGCTCAAAATCAATCGAACGTCTGTGAACTCTTGCAGGAGTTCCCGTTTTAAACCGCCTTAACGTAATGCCGTTTTGCTTAAGCGAATCAGAGAGAAAATTTGCAGGAAGCGTTGAATCCGGTCCGCTCTCGTAACTCGACGAACCTACAAAAATTTTACCCTTAAGATATGTTCCAGAACAAATAATTACTGCTTTTGCTCTGTATTCGCTTAAAAGACGTGTTTTAACTCCGCAAACTCTCCCGTTTTCACAAATAAGCTCTGTTACCTCTCCTTGCTTTAAATCCAAAAGCGGAGTTTTCTCAACAGTACTTTTCATGTACGCATGATATTTCACTCTGTCCGACTGAACTCTTAACGAGTGCACAGCAGGACCTTTTCCCTTGTTGAGCATTCTGCTCTGTAAAAAGGTTGCGTCCGCAGCCTTTCCCATTTCGCCGCCCAATGCGTCAATTTCACGCACTAAATGGCCTTTTGCCGTACCTCCTATTGAAGGATTGCATGGCATATTTGCCAAAGCGTCCAATGTAAGTGTAAAAAGAGCAGTTTTCGCACCGAGTCTTGCGCTTGCTAATGCCGCCTCACAGCCTGCATGTCCTGCTCCTACCACAATTACATCATAATTTTCAAGATACAACTACGCCACCTACTTTCCAACGCAAAATCTGGAGAAAACTTCATCTACAACCGCTTCGGACGCCTTTTCGCCTGTAAGCTCCAAAAGACATGAAAGTGCCTCGCTTATTGTTACCGTAACTGCATCAAGTGTTTCTCCGCATCTTAAAGCCGAAAGGGTATCATTCAAATAAACACACGCTTTTTGTGCACAGTTTTTCTGTCTTTGGGACGCAAAAAAGTTTTCCTGCGAAGAAAATCCATCCGTTCCCAAAACTTTTATAACCGATTCTTTAAGCTCCTCAAGTCCTCTTTGCTCTGTGGCTGATATTTCAACTACTTCAAAGCCGTCAAAGCTATCCTTTGTTATCCTTGCTTCAAGGTCGTTTTTATTTAAAACAACAAGTGTATTCTTTGGATTTATCTGTGCAAGTATTTTTTTGTCGTTCTCACTTAGCATTTTTGACGAATCAAAAACGGCAATAATAAGCCTTGCACCCTCCAGCTTCTTCTTTGCAAGTTCAACTCCAAGGGTTTCAACCGCATCTCCCGTTTCTCTTATTCCTGCCGTATCACAAAGACGAAGCGTTATGTCGCCTATTCGGGCAGATTCTTCTATAACGTCACGGGTTGTACCCTCTATATTTGTAACAATCGAGCGATCGAAGCCGAGAAGCATATTCATAAGAGATGATTTTCCGACATTCGGACTTCCGATTATAGCAGTTTCGACACCCTCCTTAAAAATAAGTCCGTCATCATAGCTTTTAATGAGGACCTTAAGCTCTGTGAGTGCTTGTGAAACGGTTTTCTCTATCGCCGTAAACTCTACGTCCGGCAGATCCTCCTCCGGATAATCGACCCAAGCGGCAAGCGAGCCTAAAAGTGTAACCAAGCTTTCACGAACCTTTGTTATCTTTTTAAAAACTGCTCCCTCTCTCATATTGTTTGCAGAATAAAGCGCTCTTTCCCCCTGGGAGGAGATAATATCCATAACTGCTTCCGCCTGTGTAAGACCAAGCTTCCCGTTTAAAAAAGCTCTTTTTGTAAATTCACCCGGTGCGGCAGGCTCCGCTCCTTCGCTTATTAAAAGCTCAAGTATTTTTTTTGTGACAAAAATTCCTCCGTGACAGGATATTTCAACTGTATCTTCACCCGTATAGCTTTTAGGCTCACGAAATACTGTTAATAATACATCATCCACTGTCTTTTCTCTGTCGCATATTTTTCCGTAAGCGCAGGTATGCCCCGACATATCCGACGCTCTTTTTCCTGAAAAGGAGCGAAAAACCTTATCGGCAATTTGAATTGACTTTTCTCCGCTCATCCTAATCAAAGAAATTGCACCCTCTGAAAGGGGAGTGGATATTGCACAGATTGTTTTCATTTCATCCTCCTTTTTTATTTGACGAGATCCTATAATTTGCTGTTTCAATTTTTATAGAGATTATACAATATTTATTTCATTTTTTCAAAAATGCACTGTTTGTGCCATCGTTTGCGGCTTATGTTTTGATGAACAGCAACAAAAATAAAAGGTGCAGCTTGTCCGCCGCACCTGCAAAAATTAAAGATCAATCTTTGTATAAAGTCCTGAACCGAGACTGTCTTCCGGCTTTGGCTTTTTATATTCTTTTTCAAACGAGCTTACTATATCATAACCCTTTTGCTTGTTTCTGTTTTGTCTGTTTTGGTTATTTCTTTTGTTATATCCGCCCTTTGAATAAGGTCTTTTCTCTGTTGATGTAATAATT
>OHQF01000784.1_pt1 | contig 18697 bp, 9 predicted proteins | sample 1578001 | NCBI WGS metagenome assembly OHQF01 (sample SAMEA3879538, study PRJEB24766) | human gut metagenome | biome: human-associated habitat; feature: feces | place: USA | collected 1985/1987 | reverse complement strand
TTCAGGAAATAATCGACAAACAGGGCGATATCTTCCCGCCGGTTCCGAAGAGGCGGAATCTCGATCTGTATCGTATTGATGCGGTAGAACAGGTCTTCACGGAAAAGCGACTGCGCCACCATCTCCGGCAAGTTGCGGTTCGTGGCGGCAATCAGGCGTATGTCGACCGGAATCTTCCGATTGCTCCCAAGGCGGGTGACCTCGCGATTCTGCAAGGCAGCCAAGAGCTTGGCTTGCAATCCTAACGGCAGGTTTCCGATCTCGTCGAGAAACAGTGTGCTCCCGTGTGCCGCCTCGAACTTCCCCGGACGGCTCTCGCGCGCATCCGTAAAAGCGCCTCGTTCATGCCCGAACAACTCGCTTTCGAACAGCGACTCGCTGACTGCTCCCATATCCACGTTGACCATCTCTCGGCCGCTGCGGAACGAAAGGCGGTGTATCTCACGTGCTAGCATCTCCTTACCTGTACCGTTCTCTCCGGTGATCAGGACATTGGCGTCTGTCTTAGCTACTTTTGTCACCACTTTGATCAGTTTCATCATCACGGGAGAACGCCCGATAATCATAGCCGGCTCACTCGGCCTCGCCACTGGATGCACTAGCTGACTGGATTTCCGTTCGTGCAGGGCGGCACGTATCTTCCCGATCAGGCTATCGTTGTCCCAGGGCTTCAATACAAAATCGGCTGCCCCACCCTTCAACGCCCTAACTACCAACTCGACATCCCCGTAGGCAGTCAGCATGATAACAGGAAGTTCCGGTGCGATCTCCCGTATGCGACGGAGCCAGAAAAGCCCTTCATTACCAGTATTGACTCCGGCAGAGAAATTCATATCCAACAGGACAAGATCAACCGGCCGACTGTCCAGGACCGAAAGGATACTGTTCGGGTTCGAGGCAGTCTCCACCCCTTCGAACTCATCTTCCAGAAGCAGTTCGAGAGAGGTCAGTACGCTTTTGTTATCATCAACGATCAGGATAGTTCCGGCTTGCATAAAATCTTTTTCCGGTAAAGTTATCCGCTTCCCCGTTACCTTGCAAGCGAGCGTCAAAATATTTGACACTTTTGGATTATTATTCTGCACGAACCATTTTTTCCTTGCATCGAGTTATCAGGCACTTGCTTCAAATTATCGTTTATCCAGTCTTTCATTCGATGAAGCCTATTGTTCAATTCGATATTTCTTGCTGAAAAAAATTGCCTCTTCAGATTATTTTCCATATCTTTCGTTTTTCATATTTATAAAGGGATAGAGCGTACAATAGAATACAAAAATGGATATCAACCTTGAGTCAAAATATCTGGAAGAACTTGGAAAGGGGGATCATAAAGCCTTCGATATGCTTTACATCCAATACAGTCCAAGACTAAAGCACTTCTTAACAGGTTTCATAAAGAACCGGGATGAAGCGAGCGACATGACCCAAGATATCTTCTATAAAATCTGGACCAACCGGGAAACGATCTCAAAAGTAGATTCTTTTAAGGCCTATCTCTTCCGCATGGCCCGCAACATGATCTATGATTATTACGAACACAGCCTGATCGAAGAAAACTACCAGCAAAAAGAGCAAAGAAGGCCGACCTACGACGATCTGATAGAAGAAGAACTCTACGCCAGGGAGCTATCGCTGCTCATTGACATTGCCGTCGAGAAAATGCCGCCTCAACGCCGGAACATCTTTATCATGAGCCGGAAAGACGGCCTGAGCAATGAAGAAATCGCCCAACGGCTGAATATCAGCAAACGGACAGTAGAAAACCACATGACACAAGCCCTTGCCGAATTGCGGAAGATCGCATATTCCACTTTACTGCTTTTTTTCTGAAAAAAATGCACTTCCGGCTGTGTGTGCTTCCCCACTCATCCGTTAGCTATAATATAAAGACGAAAAATGGGCAAAAGAAACATACATATATTAATAGAGAAATTTTTCGGGAACGACCTGTCCCCGGAAATACAGAAGAAGTTCCATGCCTGGCTGCTTGACCGGAATTTTCAGAAAGAGAAAGAAAAGGCGATGGTTACTTTATGGGAAGAGAAATCTGCCGTGGCAAACGAATCCACTTTCCAGGAATTATCCCGACTACATAAGCGGATCGAAGCATCTGATCGGATGCTTCACAAGCCAATTGGCTTGTATATCAAGAGAATTGCCGCCATACTACTTTTGCCGTTGCTTGGTGCTTTCGGTACCTATTATTATCTGACAAAAGTAAATCCGGTTGTGGAAGAAGCTCAATTGAAAGAATGTTTCGTCGCAAATGGAGAACAGAAACAAGTAAAACTACCCGATGGGACGAAAGTTTGGTTGAACTCCGGTTCTTTACTGGTCTATGAAAAACATTTCAGGGGAAAAAGACGTCTCCTGTTCCTCAACGGGGAAGCCCGCTTCCAAGTCGCCAAAGATCCGGCAAAACCCTTTTTGGTCAAAACCGCCCATATGACGGTCAAAGCACTCGGCACCGTATTCAATCTAAACGCTTATTCAGACCAGGATGTTACGATTGCCACGTTGGAAGAAGGGAAAATCCAAGTCTATCCCTGTTTGAAGCAAGACACAAGCCTGATTTTATCGCCAGACGAACAAATCATCTACAATCACCGCCTGGAAACACTGGCACTCAATACTGTCGACGCCGGACGCGTGATGCAATGGACCGACGGGTATCTGATATTCCAGACGGCCTCGTTATCGAACGTAAATTCGATGTAACGATCAATTACGAGACGGAACGGTTCGCCGGCAGAAGCTTTACAATGAAGTTTAATCCTGACGAGGGCCTGAAACAGGTACTGGAAGTCATGAAAGAGATGATAAAAGGACTGAACTACAAAATAAAAGAGGACAAAGTGTACATAAACTAAAAAAGAGGAGATACTAATATGAAAAAAAGAACCGGGAAGATGACGCCAATCAGATCTCCCCGGCTTGAAATCGAACAACACCATTCATTCTAATTATCCGGCAGGATAAAAATCATGCATAGTATTTACTTAAATATCTAATTTTACAAAAATATGGAATTAAACCTGAAAACACAACAGAATAAGCTAATTAGTTTATTCCGCGTTTCGTTAATGTTTTTTCTTTTCTTTTTTGTGCAACAGACAGTTGCCAGTAGCCAGTCGATCACACTGCCATCCCACAACATCACAATCAAAGATGCTTTCTCCGAAATAGAGAAACAAACAGGTATGTCGGTCGACTATGATGAGTCGGTCATTAATCTGAATAAACAGGTCAATGCCTCTGTTAACAATAAATCTTTGAATGAAACACTCGCACTGATCCTGAAAGGGAGCGGATGCACATTCGTCATCCGGAACAATCACATCATCATCTCTGCCCAAACGGTTCAACAGCAACAGAAGCAAGTGACGATTTCCGGTACGGTAAGTGACAATTTAGGCCCTATTGCCGGTGCTAACGTGGTAGAAAAAGGCACAACCAACGGGATCATCACAGATATGGACGGCAATTATACCCTCTCGGTTCCCCAGGGAGCGGTGATCCAGTTTTCCTATATCGGATACGTGACCAAAGAGATTACAGTCGATAGCCAGAAGAACATCAACGTGCAGTTGGCGGAAGACGCACAGAAGCTGGACGAAGTCGTCGTCGTCGGTTATGGGACGGCCAAGAAAAGCGACCTGGCCGGGTCTGTTGTCCGTGCCGATCTGGGAACTTTGCAGGAATCACCGAATATCAGCTTGGGTTCGGCATTACAGGGGACGGTTCCCGGACTGAACGTAAGCTCGGTATCTGAAGCCGGTAAAGATCCGGATATGTCTATTCGCGGCCGTACGTCCATCAGTGGCGGTAACAGTCCGTTGATCGTTCTGGACGGCATCATTTTCCGTGGGAACATGGTCGATATCAATATGAACGATGTCGAATCCATCGATATCCTGAAAGATGCAAGCGCCGCCGCCATCTATGGATCGGAAGCCAGCAACGGTGTGATCCTGATCACTTCCAAAACGGGTAAGGTGATGAGTAAACCGACAATCGAATACAGCGGTTCGTTCTCTTACCAGCAACCGACCAACAAAGATATGTATCCCGAAGGACGCGACGGGTTCCTTCGCAAGATCGCAGACCGCTTCCTCGAAGAAAGCCGTATTGGAGACGATATGCTCCAACCGAATCCGAATTGGGACCCGACTTCGCATTTGATGGACCGCAACGCACTGGACGGATATGAAAACGGGACGGAAACCGACTGGTGGAATATGCTGACAAACAAAACCCCTTATATCCAAAATCACAATCTGAGTGTAAGAGGGAAAAACGAATTGAGCAGCTACTTCTTCTCTATGGGTTATACAGATCAGAAGAACCTGGTAATCAACGATACATATAAACGCTACAACATCCGTATCAACATGGATACCAAAATCACGAGCTTCCTGAAAGTAGGTGTACAATCATTCTTCACTGTCAGCGATTATTCAGGTGAATCACCCGATCTGTCTACTGTTGTAGGACTTCCTCCTATTGTTGCGGCAACCGATGAAAACGGCGACTATATTCGCGAACCGTATAAAAACTCCCTGAATCCGTTACTGACTATCCAACAGGATGACACCAACAAGCGTTACAATCTGTTCGGAAACTTCTATGCAGACATTGATTTCCCATTTCTGAAAGGATTGAATTACCGTATGAACTTCTCGCAGAACCTGATCGAAAACAAGATTTACAACTTCAACAAATGGGGAGCGAACTTTACAGGTTCCGGTTCAAAAGAGAACAACAGCGAGTATAACTGGACAGTCGACAACATCCTGTCGTATAAAAACAAGTTCGGAAAGCATGCAATCAATGCCACTTTCGTATATGGAGTGGAAAAAAGACAGTACGAAATGACAAAGGCAGGAGCAACCAACTTCTCTAATGATATTCTGGGCTACAACAAACTGGACGCAGGGCAGGCAGACTTGCAAACAGCTAAATCAGGCGCATGGACAGAATCCAGCCTGTACACCATGCTGCGTGCCATCTATACGTTCAACGACAAATATATCGTCACCGGAACAGTCCGCCGCGATGGGTTCTCCGGATTCGGGAAAAACCACAAGTTCGGTGTATTTCCCTCCGCTGCTTTGGCATGGCGTATCAGCGAAGAAGACTTCTTCAAAAATAATGTGGACTGGATGGAGAACCTGAAACTGCGCCTCTCTTATGGCCAAAACGGTAACCGTACGGTAGGACGGTATCAGACAATGGCACAGATGGGAGCCGGAGTTGGCTCCGTTAAAGTGGACGACTCGACTGTCAATGCCGGGTACCTGTTTGGAGATGGCGTAAGCGCCGAACAAATGCAATGGATCAAATCGTTGGCCAACGCCGATTTGAAATGGGAAACGACCAATACGTTCAATATCGCCGCCGATTTCAGTGCTTTAAACAGTCGTATTTTCGGTACTGTTGAATATTACACATCGCAAACGAACAACTTGTTATTCAATATCAATATTCCGCAAATGAACGGTCTGGACAAAATCCCGTCCAATATCGGTAAAATGAGCAACAAAGGTTTTGAAATGACCGTAACAGGAATCCCTATAGAAACAAAAGATTTCTCCTGGGATGTCACATTCAACTTCTCCCGTAACCGCAACAAGGTTAAAAGTATTCTGGGAATCGATGCCGACGGTGACGGACGGGAAGACGACCTGATCTCCGATAAGATATTTATCAACCATCCGTATGGAGTTTGTTATGATTACAACATCATCGGCATGTGGCAGATTGCAGACAAACAGAATGGTCTGATTCCCGACGGATTCGAATATGGGACTTATAAAGTGGAAGATGTTAACAACGATGGTAAATATACTGCCGATAAAGACCGGAAGATAATAGGCTATTCCGATCCTGCTTATCGCTTCAGCATCCAGAACTCATTCCGCTACAAAAATTGGGAATTCAAATTCATGATCAATTCCGTACAAGGGGGAAAGAATTATTATTACGGACAGCCGGGCAAAGACCTTGCCAATCCGGATAATATCTACCAGAACAACCTGTTCAACTTCGATTACTGGACACCGGAAAACCCGGACGCACGTTACCGTCAGTTAGGCTATTATACTCAAGCACTCGGATACACGTTTTCCCCTTATGTACAACGCAGCTTCATCCGTTTGCAGGATGTTACATTATCCTATAATGTACCCGCCTCTTTCCTAAGCAAATTCAAAGTCAACCGGCTGAAACTGTATGTAACAGGAAAGAACCTCCTTACTTTCACCGACTGGGATGGTTGGGATCCTGAAACAGGAACCGGTCTGAACACGAGCAAGTATCCGGTTATGAGAAGCTATTCTATTGGTCTTAATCTTGAATTTTAATTATATATGAATATGAAATCAATCAAATACGGTATTATGCTTTTAGCGGCATTCGCCTCCTTTTCTTCATGCGACGAGCACGACTTTCTGAAAGAAGAACCTCTGGATTTTTATTCGCCGGAGAATTCCATGGAGACAAGCGCTCATTTCCAATCATCATTAAACTACCTGTATAACCGCGTAAGATATCAGGTCTGCGAGATGACAATGGACACCCGCTTCGCTTTCTATTATGCAACCGATTTTGCTTTCAACGGAACCGATTACCATAAGCCGGCAAAGTTGAATGATTATAAAAATGTGATGGTACCGACTTTTGCCGTACCTAAAGAGGTTTGGAAAGAATCCTACACGGTCATATCCAATGCCAACGTTATTTTAAACCGTTTAACAAATGCCAGCCAGGTAAATGACGAAGATAAAAAGGTAATCAGAGGAGAAGCTTTGGTGTTCAGAGGGTATGCTTACCGTATGCTAGCCAATCTATTCGGGGGCGTCCCTTTGATTCTGGAAGAAATCACGACTCCTCGCCGCGACTATGTACGGGCAAGCCGGGAAGAAGTCTATAAGCAAATCAAACAAGATCTGGAAGAAGCTGTTTCTTTGCTTCCTAATATCGAATCGGTAAAAGACGGAAAGCTAAGTAAGCAGGTCGCACAACACCTGTTGGCAGAAGTCAACATCTGTTTAGGCTTATATGACGAAGCGATACAAGCGGCAAGTGCCGTAATCGACCATCCGGAAATGGCACTTATGACCAACCGTTTCGGTTCACGTCAGAACGAAGCCGGCGATGTCTATTGGGATCTGTTCCGGCTGAACAACCAAAACAGGGGTAGCGGTAACAAAGAAAGTTTATGGGTGCTGCAATATGATTACCTAAATCCGGGTTCCAACACGGACTACAATGCGTCATTCAGCTTTATCCCTTACTACCAGAATATCAAAATAACGGCTAAAAATGAGGCAGGTGAGGAAGTCAATACAACAGCGTTCTTAGGAGTGACGGATGGCAAATGTGGACGTGGTATCGGCTGGATCCAGCCGACCAGCCATTTCTTCAATGATATTTGGTCCAAAGGTTCGGAAAACGACATCCGGAACTCGGAATACAACATCATCCGCGACGTGCGTATCGATAATCCGGAATCTCCGGCTTTCGGGCAATGGCTGGTAAAAGACGGTTATTACAAACAGCTTGACTCGATCCGCCAGTGGTATCCGCTGATGACAAAGATTTCTCGTGTTAACAACTTCCCCGAAGAATTCTACCAGAAAGACGCAAACGGTAATCCTTTGATGACTCCTTTCGGCGAACATCTGGTAATCAACAGTGCGAACGGCTCCTATAAAGACGTTTACTTGTTCCGCCTTGCCGAAACCTACCTACTGAGAGCGGAAGCGTATGTCAACAAGGGTGACCAGGCAAAAGCGGCAGCCGATGTCAATACGGTTCGTAGTCGTGCAAATGCCGATCCGGCACAACCGGCAGAAGTAAACATCGACTATATCCTGGACGAACGCCTACGCGAGTTGTATTGCGAAGAACTCCGCATGCTGACTTTATGTCGTATGGGTAAACTTGCCGACAGGAACCGAAGATATAACCCCAGAACAGGCATGAGTATAGAGGATTATCATAATCTCTGGCCAATCCCCTACTCGGAAATCGAACGGAATGTATATGCCACGATCGAACAAAATCCGGGATATTAATTCATTTTAAATCTTTAAAGTGTCCGGATGAATTGCATATCTTTGCATCTGGACACTTTTTTGTATAATCTTAAAAATACCATGTATATGCGCACTATTTCTTATCTGATCTCATTCTTGTTGCTGGCCGCGTGCACGGAAACACCCTCAAAAGCACCACTCACCTTGTGGTACGACAAGCCTGCCCAAAACTGGGACGAGGCACTCCCCATCGGGAACGGCCGTGCGGGAGCAATGGTTTTCGGAGGAGTTGAGAAAGAACAACTTCAACTGAATGAAAACACGTTATACAGCGGGGAACCGTCAGTCGTTTTCAAAGATGTGAAAATAACACCGGAGATGTTCGACAAAGTTGTCGGGCTGATGAAAGCCGGAAAATACAAGACAGCTTCCGACCTGGTTTGCAAGAACTGGCTGGGACGCCTGCACCAATATTACCAACCGTTCGGAGACCTGCATATCCAAAACAACAAGCCGGGAGATGCTGCCGGATACAAACGGGCATTAAACATCTCGGATGCGGTTGCCACAACAGTCTATAAACAAAACGGAGTGAAATACGAACGGGAAGTATTCGCTTCCCATCCGGACAATGTGATCGTCATGCATCTGAAAAGCGATACACCGAATGGCATCGACATCTCGCTCGATTTCACATCACCTCATCCGACAGCCCAGCAAAAAGGGACTGACGACCGTCTGATCCTGCACGGACAGGCTCCCGGCTATGTGGAACGGCGTACATTCGAGCAAATCGAACAATGGGGCGACCAATACAAACACCCTGAACTCTACGATGCGAACGGCAAACGCAAGTTCGACAAACGGATGCTTTACGGCGACGAGATCGGCGGGAAAGGTATGTTTTTCGAAGCCCAGTTGAAACCGGTCTTCCCTAAAGACGGGAAATGTGAGATTACCGACGCCGGTATCCATATATACAACACGGACGAAGTCTATTTCATACTCAGTATGGCAACAAGTTTCAACGGTTTCGACAAAAGTCCGAGCCGGGATGGTATCGATCCTTCGGCCAAAGCAGCCAGCATTCTGGAAAAAGCCCTTTCCTATGACTATCAGACACTGAAACAACGCCATACGGAAGATTACCGTTCCCTTTTCGACCGAGTCGATTTCGAACTGTTTTCCTCTCCCGAACAAAAGGCGATGCCGACCGACAAACGTCTCGAACAGTTTGCCGGAAACGCCGATCCCGACTTGGCAGCTCTCCTGTTCCAATTCGGACGTTACCTGATGATCAGCGGATCACGTCCAGGCGGACAACCTTTGAACTTGCAAGGAATCTGGAACAAAGACACAATTCCAGCCTGGAACTGCGGCTATACGATCAATATCAATACAGAAATGAACTACTGGCCGGCCGAACTCACCAATCTGTCGGAATGCCAGGAACCTCTTTTCCGAATGATCCGGGAACTATCTGTCTCCGGTGCCGAAACAGCCCGGAATATGTATAACCGCCGTGGTTGGGTGGCCCATCATAACACATCCATCTGGCGAGAGTCCTTGCCGAACGACAACGTGCCGACAGCTTCTTTCTGGCCGATGGTGCAAGGGTGGTTGTGTAGCCACTTATGGGAACACTACCAGTTCACACAGGATGAAACATTCCTGAAAAACGAGGCCTATCCGTTGATGAAAGGGGCCGCCGAGTTCTTTGCCGACTGGCTGATAGACGATGGCAACGGTCATTTGGTGACTCCGGTAGGCGTCTCTCCGGAAAACCGCTTCATCACGGAAGACGGACAAACGGCAGCCATGAGTATGGGACCGACCATGGACATGGCCATTATCCGGGAAACTTTTACCCGCACGATCGCCGCTTCGGAAATGTTCAATCTGGATGAATCGTTTCGCAATGAATTGAAAGATAAATTAGCACGCCTGTTACCCTATCAAATCGGAAAGCGTGGACAACTACAGGAATGGATATATGACTTCAAGGAATGGGAACCTCAACACCGCCATTTCTCCCACTTGTACGGTTTCCATCCGAGCGACCAGATCACACCGGACAAAACACCGGAACTGTTCAATGCAGTCCGCAAAACACTCGAACTGCGAGGCGACTTGGCTTCCGGCTGGTCGATGGGCTGGAAAATAAACTGCTGGGCACGCTTGTTAGACGGCAACCACGCCTACAAGATCATCGCCAACCTGTTCAATCCTGTCGGATTCGGAAACAGTGCACATAGAGGAGGAGGGCTCTTCCGAAACTTACTGTGTGCACACCCTCCTTTCCAAATCGATGGAAATTTCGGCTATACGGCAGGTGTCGTTGAAATGTTATTGCAAAGCCATGCTGGATACATCCATCTGTTGCCTGCTTTGCCCGATGTATGGGCAGAGGGCTCTGTTTCCGGCCTGAAGACACGGGGCAACTTCGAGATTACGATGAACTGGAAGAATGGAAAATTGACAGAAGCCAATATCCATTCGCTGTCAGGGAAAAGCTGTACACTTCGTACCAGACAAGCATTCACGGTCAAATCGGACGGTAGAACCATAGCTACATCCACCCCGGTCCGGTCAAACGGTAAAGAATATTTCCAAGTGACATTCGAAACGCAAAAAGATGGAACATATCTAATCACACAATAAACACGAAGAAATGAAACAAGCATTATCATTGATCGGAGTTTCCTTTTTATCTGTTGTCAGTTCACTGGCAGCAGATAAAAAGCCCAATATCATTCTGATTCTTGCCGACGACATGCGAGCTTCAGGAATGAACTTTTTAGGAAAAGAACAAGTCCAAACGCCCAACCTGGATAAATTGGCAGGAGAAAGTACAGTCTTCACCAACGCCCACATCATGGGTGGTACATCCGGAGCCGTCAGTATGCCAAGTCGGGCCATGCTAATGACCGGAAAATATCTTTATAACCTCGAAAAACAGGGAGCAACAATCCCGAATTCGCACACGATGATAGGTGAAACCCTTCAGAAAGCCGGCTATAATACATTCCATACCGGTAAATGGCACAGTAGCTATGAAGCCCTGAACCGTTGCTTTAAAGAAGGGAAAGCCATCTTTTTCGGAGGCATGTGGGATCACTGGAATGTTTCCTTGTACGATTACCATGCAGATATGAATTACGGAAAACGTCGTCCGGTCATCCATAACCAGGCAAAATCGAACAAGGTAGAATATGATATAGGAGAATATATGTATTCAGGAAAGCATTCCGTAGATATTTTCACCCATGAAGCCGTCGAATATATTCAACAACAAAAAGATAAAAACCAGCCGTTCTTCTTGTCGGTAGCCTATATGTCTCCCCATGACCCTCGGAGCATGCCGGATGAATACATGCAGCTTTACGACCAGAGCCAAATACAACTTCCACCTAATTTTATGGAAAAGCACCCGTTCGATAACGGAGAATTAGAAATACGTGACGAAATATTGGCTGCTATTCCCCGCCGTCCGGATGAAATCAAAAAACATATCAGGGAATACTATGCCATGATCTCCCATGTAGACAAACGCGTAGGCAACATTATCCAAACTCTGAAAGATAACGGGTTATATGAAAACACAATCATCATATTTGCAGGAGACAACGGGTTGGCAGTCGGACAACACGGCCTGATGGGGAAACAGAATGTATACGAACATAGCGTCGGCGTCCCTTTGATGATCAAAGCTGCCGCACAGCATACCGGTAAAAAGACCGCAGACCTATGTTACTTGATAGACGTATTCCCAACCCTTTGCGACATGCTCCAACTACCTGTACCCCAATCGGTAGACGGTATCAGTCTACTTTCTTCCTTAGATGGGAAAGAGCCTGTCCGCGACTACCTATATTACAGCTATATGGATAATCAACGCGGCATTTCCGATGGAACTTGGAAGTTGATTGAATATCATGTGAATGGGAAACGCACGACCCAGTTATTCAATCTGAAAAACGATCCTTGGGAAAGGAACGATCTCAGCGGACAAAAGAAATACGAAAAAACAATCCAGCGTCTTCGCGAAAAGATGGCTGAAGAGCAGAAGAGGACAAATGATACATCTGTTTTCTGGAATAATTTCAATTATTAATTATGTTTTCGCGCACACTCCATGTTTATTTAAAAATAAACTTCTACTTTTGTGGTCTGAACACATTATAAACCATCGATATGGATAAGAAAGTAATAACCTTTGGAGAAATCATGCTTAGACTGGCCACTCCAGACTATCTCCGTTTTTGTCAAAGTGATAAATTGAATGCTACCTTTGGTGGCGGTGAAGCTAATGTTGCCGTATCACTGGCAAACTATGGTATTGCAACCGAGTTTGTAACCCGTTTACCTAAAAACGACATTGCGCGTGCTTGCGTAATGGACCTGCGTAAATACGGTGTAGGGACTTCTCACATCGTTTACGGCGGCGACCGTTTGGGTATCTATTTTCTGGAAACAGGTGCGGTAGCCCGTGCCAGCAAAGTCGTCTATGACCGCGCTCACTCGGCTATCTCCGAAATCCAACCGGGAATGGTAAACTGGGAAGAAGTATTCAAAGATGCATCCTGGTTCCACTGGACAGGCATTACACCGGCCATTTCACAGGGTGCGGCAGATGCTTGCCTCGAAGCTATCCAAGTGGCAAACCGTATGGGTATCCCCGTATCATGCGACCTTAATTACCGCAAAAATCTGTGGAAATATGGCAAAATGGCCTCTGAAGTGATGCCGGAACTGGTTGCAGGTTGTGACGTGATCCTTGGTAACGAAGAGGATGCGGAAAAGGTATTCGGCATCAAACCAGAAGGTTTCGACGTAACAGCCACAAACGGCGAAGTAAACGCTGCCGAATTCGAATCCGTTTGCACACAATTGATGGCTAAATTCCCACGTGCAAAGAAAGTGATCATCACACTGCGCGGCGCTATCAATGCAAACCACAATACGTGGGGCGGCGTTCTCTATGCCAACGGCAAACTGTACCAGTCTCGTCGTTACGACATTACTCATATCGTTGACCGTGTAGGCGGTGGAGACTCTTTCATGGGAGGTTTGATCTACGGTCTGCTGACTTATACGACAGACGACCAGAAAGCACTCGATTTCGCTGTCGCTGCATCTTGCTTGAAACACACGATCTACGGCGACTTCAACCAAGTGACAGTCGAAGAAGTTGAAAAGTTGATGAGTGGCGATGCTTCCGGACGAGTTTCAAGATAAGTGACAATTCAATCATAATTCATAATTCAGAAATCTTATCATGGCAAGATTCAATAAAATGCAGGTACTCGATGCGATCGTCAGCACAGGAATGGTACCTGTTTACTACAATAAAGATGTAGAAATCGCAAAGCAGGTTGTCAAAGCTTGCTACGAAGGTGGTGTCCGTGCATTCGAATTCACCAATCGCGGTGACTTCGCTCATGAAGTATTTGCCGAACTGATCAAGTTCGCTACAAAAGAATGCCCCGAACTGGTATTAGGCGTCGGATCTATCGTGGATGCCGGAACAGCTTCCCTATACTTGCAATTGGGTGCTAACTTCGTTGTCGGTCCATTGTTCAACCCGGAAATCGCGAAGGTTTGTAACCGTCGCTTGGTCCCATATACACCAGGATGCGGTTCCGTTTCGGAAATCGGTTTCGCCCAAGAAGTAGGTTGTGACCTGTGTAAGATTTTCCCTGCCGGAAACGTAGGCGGACCATCGTTCGTGAAGAACATCAAAGCTCCGATGCCTTGGTCTATGATCATGGCTACAGGCGCCGTAGAACCGACGGAAGAAAATCTGTCGGCCTGGTTTAAAGCTGGCGTGACTTGCGTAGGCATGGGTTCCAAGCTGTTCCCGAAAGAAATGATTGCAGCCGGCAACTGGGAGGCAATATCCACACTTTGCCGCGATGCACTGGCAACTATCAAGAAATATCGTTAAATGATTTCTGAATTATGATTTATGCGCCGATGATAAATCATAATTCAGAAATCTATAAATCATAAATCTAAAATCATAAATCATGAAATCCTTTCTCGATTCCAATTTCCTGCTCCAGTCCGAGACAGCTCAGAAACTGTATCACGAACACGCAGCCAAAATGCCAATCATCGATTATCACTGCCACTTGATCCCGCAACAGATAGCCGACAACTATCAGTTTGCCGACCTGACGGAAATATGGTTGGGTGGTGACCATTATAAATGGCGTGCGATGCGTGCCAACGGCGTACCTGAAACATACATCACAGGAGATAAACCGGCGTATGAAAAATTTGAAAAATGGGCTGAAACCCTGCAGTATGCCATGCGCAACCCTCTATATCACTGGACCCATCTTGAACTGAGCCGTATCTTCGGCATAGACAAGGTTCTGAATCCGTCCACCGCCCGCGAGATATACGACGAATGCACAGCCAAATTGCAAACACCGGAATTCCGTGCCCAGGCAATCATGGAACGTATGAACGTGGAAGTCGTATGTACGACCGACGATCCGATCGATGATTTGAAATATCATACCCAGATCCGCCAAAGCAGTCTGAAAACCAAAGTACTTCCTGCTTGGCGACCGGACAAGGCTATGGCAATCGAGAATGTCGATACATATAACGAATATCTGACCAAGTTGGAAGCAGCTGCCGACATGTCGATCCTCAACTTCAAAGACTTGATCGACGCTTTGCAGAAACGTCACGACTTCTTCGCGTCACAAGGCTGCCGCCTGTCCGACCATGGAATACTTACATTCTATGCCGAACCCTATACGGATGCTGAAATCGAGGCCATATTCCTGAAAGCACGTATGAAGAAAGAACTGACAGTCGAAGAAATCGACAAATTCCGTTCTGCCATGTTGTACGAATTTGCGGTTATGGATGCCAAAAGCGACTGGGTACAACAGTTCCACTATGGTGCAACCCGCAACAACAACGTCCGCATGTTTAAGCAATTAGGTCCCGACACAGGCTACGATGCAATTGGAGATGCAGAAGTCGCAGCTCCGCTAGCTCGCTTCCTGAGCCGTTTGGACGAAGAAGGCGTACTGGCAAAGTCTATCTTCTACAACCTAAACCCGCGTGATAACGAACTGCTGATGACAACGATCTACAGCTTTAACGACGGCACGGTTCCGGGCAAGATGCAGTATGGCTCCGGCTGGTGGTTCCTGGATCAGATTCACGGCATGGAAAAGCAGATGAACGCATTGTCCGACTTAGGATTGCTGAGCCGCTTCGTCGGAATGCTCACGGATTCACGCAGTTTCCTATCCTACCCGCGTCATGAATACTTCCGCCGCATCCTATGTAACATTCTGGGCCGCGAAGTGGAAGACGGTCTACTGCCTGCATCCGAACTGCCGTTCATCGGTAAGATGGTCGAAGATATCAGTTACAATAATGCGAAAGGATATTTCAAGTTCTAAAAGAAACTTTCCTTAATTATAAAGGGCCGCGTCAGCAAAGATTTGACACGGCCCTTGTTTTTTACCTCTTTCTTTTCGCTTTGGCAGCCGCCTCTTTGGCCTTTTGGGCTTCGCGGCGGGCTTTTTCTTTGGCCTTCAGCTTTTCTTTGTATTCGCGTTCCTTCTGCTTACGTTCTTTTTCCTTTTGCTTCAGGCGTTCCTTATACTCACGTTCTTTCTGCTTACGCAGTTCTTCACGGGCTTTGAGTTTCGCCTTACGTTCGGCTTCGACCTGTTTCAGCTTGGCCTTGCGGTCGCGTTCAAGCTGTTTTTCTCGTTCGGCTTTTGCTTTCAGCAACGCTTCTTCTTCAGCCTTTTGCTTCTTCAGAAGTTCCTCGTTTTCTTTTGCCTTCTTTTCCTGCAATTCTTTTTCGGCTTTCTGTTGAGCTTCAAAAGCTTTACGAGCTTCTTCCTTACGGGCTTCAGCTTCATCGGCTTCGCGCTTGCGGAGTTCTTCGATCTCTTTCAACGTGAGTTCCTTCGGTTGCTCTACAGGAGTGACAACAGCGGGAACGGTGTCAGGTGATGCCGGAACAACCGTATCTTTTGCAGCCGGCTTTACTGAAACGGTATCTACATCCGCCGGAAGGAGCATTTCTGTTTCACGGACAGTCATTGTATCGACCGCCGGAAGTTCTACCGGAACCGTGTCTTTTACGGCAGGCGGTACAACAACTTCTTCTACAGCCTGCTGCTGGCGTTGTTCTTTCGGGCGGACGGTCTTCTTGACAGGTTCCGGCTTTTCTTCCGGAATATTTTCAGAATCCTGTGCTTCGACCTCTTCAGCTTTTGCCTCTTCCTCTTTGATCTGTTCGGCAGCCATACGGGCTTTCCAACGAGCGGCCAGTTCAGGAACGGCCTCACCGAAGTTTTCCTGGAAGAATTCGACATATTCCTCAAGCGTCTTTCCCCGCATCAAGGTTTCATAGTTGTCGTCGGAGATCGGAAGAATAGCCACATTTTTGTCCAATGCAGTTGCATAGCCATCCGCTCCGTAGATCATCTTATAATAATGCAAGATCTCATCCAAATTAAAGAAGCCATGAATCGTCAACATGCTCATCGGACCGGCTTCTTCAAAACTCAAATCGAACTCCTTCACCATAAAATTGGCAAAGTTATAGGCGGCAACGGCAAAAAGCAACTGGTTACGATCGAGTGTTCCGGTCGGGAACATTAACAGCATCCGGTAAGACGTGTTAGATTCAGCCGTAAAGACACGTGCCGAGTCGGCTGCCGACAACGTACCATCATCCCCCACACCGAAACGCAAGTTCCAACTCATTCCCCTAATACCACCTTGAACCATCATACGCCCACGCAGAACACCTTTCAGCATTTCACCCGCCAGTTCCGTCACATCAGCCGTCGGATATTTCTCAACCAATGCTTTCAAGGCGTTTTTGAAACCTTCAGCATCCCCAGCCTGCACATAGGTCAGCGCCTCGAGGAACATGAACTTAGGCAACAGATCCGCCAACGGATACTTGGCACTGACATCGCGATAATTACGACGAACGGTGACCGTATCTTCCGCCAGGTAACTTGCATAGGTCGCCTGGTAGATCGAATCCTGCACCTTGTCCATCATCCGGATATTATATTCGTAATTCGGATCGGCAATCGCAACCGCATAATCCGATTCAGGGAAAGTCGTAACCAACTTATTCTTATAAGCAGCAGCGAGCGCTTGGTTTCCGGAACGAAGAGCCATCAGATAAACCTGGTAGTAGCTTTCCAAAAGGTGACTATGCTTCGGGAAACGGCGTTCCAACTCCTCAAAGGCTTCGGTTGCCAACGGGATATCCTCGAGTTTGTCCTTATAAATCATAGCCATGTTATAGAGACCATCTTCTATGATAATATTGGAAGCCTGGATATCTTCGGGTGTCAACGGAAGCTGCTGAATGTAATACTCACGTGTTTTCGGGTCATCGGAAGCAGCAGGTTCCAGTCCGGCCTCGAGCGAATCGGTAGCCAGTTCGCCCACCTCTCCTTCGGAAGCATCCTCAGTTTCGTCTGCCATATTCTCATTAAAAGTGGACATTTCTTTCTTACGTCGACGCCAGTCATCTTCCAGCGCACGCCGTCCCCATTTACGTTGGAAAGCTGCTTTTCCCTGCGATACTGCCTGCGGGTTATAGAAATAGAAACCGGAACCTCCGGATGTCGTCGGTAATGTGATGCCGCCAGTCTCTGTTCCTGGACGGTCGATACCAGTCCCTTTTGCCTCCTGTTCCGCCAGATAAGCTTCTTTCTCGGCCAGGGCCTTGGCTTCCTCCTCCTCTTTCTTCACCTGCTCGATGATTTTGTCGATCACGGCAAGCCGTTCCGACTCCGGCATTTTGGCAAGAGTTTGCAAACTATCCTGCAAATGGACCGCCTCCACATGCACGACCAACTCGTCCAAGATAGCAGACAGCTTGGATACCCGTTCATAGTCTTTATATTCTTTCTGGATGCCGGACAATGCACCGCTGAAATTCGGTTGTGCCTTGACATAGTCGCGCTTCTGGAAATAAAGATCACCCAGTTTGATCTGGCAGATCGCCTTGTCCAAACCGTTCTGTGTGCTTTTCTCCACACCCAGCTCGTAGTTTTTGATGGCATTGATTGTATCTTCACGGCTCATATAGACATTGCCCAACGCATAATAGACCTGATCGAGCAGGTCCTTGTTCTTATCGCTTTTCGCCATCCGTTGTAACATCTTGATCACTTTCTGATAATTGCCGCCAGTAAATACTTCGGTCTGGCGGATACGGGCGGCAAACTCCAGTTCATAAGGAGGATTAGCTTTGATCACCTGTCCGAACATCTGGTAGGCAAGCCCGTTCTGATCCTGTTCGGCATAAATCTGTCCCAACAAATACTTCATCCGGGTACGCTGGCGCCGATTCTTCTCTGCCTTGATCGCCGTCTTGAAATAAGGGACCGCTTCTTCATATTGCTTATTCTTCACCAGGTAGTCGGCATATACCGCCGCATACTGGTTCAGGTTCTTGCGAGGGATACCGTTCGTATTCAGTTTTCCTAAGATATCTTCCGCTTCATAGAACCATTCCATCTCGGAATAGCAGCGGGCCTGCCAAAGACGGGCTTCGGCCACCACTTCTTCATCATGGGCATAATGACGGGCTATGTAAGAGAAAGTGGCAGATGCCTGCAAGAAATCAGCATTATAGA
>OHQF01000754.1_pt1 | contig 19072 bp, 14 predicted proteins | sample 1578001 | NCBI WGS metagenome assembly OHQF01 (sample SAMEA3879538, study PRJEB24766) | human gut metagenome | biome: human-associated habitat; feature: feces | place: USA | collected 1985/1987 | reverse complement strand
CGGCGGACGGCATGACGACAAACGTCGAAAATCTGTTTGTCGCGGGCGAAGCGGTCGGCGGCATCCACGGCAGAAATCGTTTGATGGGCAACTCGCTGCTTGACATTATCGTATTCGGCAGGAGTGCGGGCAGAAATGCGGCTCATCGTGCAGCCGAAACAGTGCCTGCAAAGCTGACGTTGAACCATGTTGCCGAGTTTGAATCGCAGCTCAATGCGGCAGGCATAGAGACAGAAGCGGTCTCTCCGAAACTGCTTCCCGATTACCGCAGAAAATAATGCGGTATTGTTGAACACAAAACCATGCGGCGGACGGAGAATAACGTCCGCCGTCAATATGAATATAACATCCGCATCGCGGAAAGAAAGGGAAAACTATGTTGGATTTTTTGGAGGCAGCAACAATATTCTGTTTTGGTCTTTCATGGCCGATATCGATTCGCAAATCCATTGTGTCACGCACGGCAAAGGGAAAAAGTTTGTTTTTTGAGCTTTTCCTGCTGCTCGGCTATGCTTGCGGAATTGCGCGCAAGATAATGCAGACGGTTGACGGAAGCAGCGGATTTCTGTTCTTCCTCAGCTTCTTCTTCTATATTCTGAATTTTGTTGAGATTTCAATCGACATTGCACTCTATTTCAGAAACAAAAAGCTGGATGAACTGGCCGAAAAAGCAGCAAATTGATGCGCCTTGCAACATGACTTTCGGCTGAATTTCAGCGTGAATTGAAAAGCCGCACCCGGGTTTGACTCGGATGCGGCTTTTCGTATGTGAGGTTTGATTGGCTGTTTCATCGGAAGCATCTGTTCAAGACTGCTCGGTTCGGGCAATTTGCCTTGAGGGCGACCGTGGATGATGTTGTAGTCATACACGGCGGTAAGCCCTGAATGGAGTTTGTAGGTAAAAGTTGTTGCGCTGTCGCGTTTTACGGATGCAATGCGCGGATCGCTTTCAAGCATTCCGATAAGCTCGGCAACTGTTTCCTCGGGAGCTTTTCCTGCTTTGTATTGCTCGGAATCAACAGCAAGCAGGTCTTTTTCAACTTCCTGATGCGCTTTGTTCAAAATGCGCAGATCTCTTGCGGCGGAGTAGCTTTCCGCAATTGCCGAAACAGGCAGCATGGCTGCAAGCATCAGCACCGCAAGAAGAATGACGATGATTTTGTTCAGTCGCTTTTTTTTCATATTTTCCTCCTGCAAATTAAATATATCCGAGAGCATGTATTGCCCTTTGATATCATTATCAGGCGTTGCTGATCGTTACTCGGTTGAACCCGTTCAAACCGACTCGCCGTTTAATGAAAGGTTGTGCTCAAACCCGACCGATTCCGCAAGCTTACGTATGACACGAACGGCATAATTTCGAATGTCAACAGCTTTTATGCGCTCGATGGCATCGGAACGCATGGCTTCGGGAACATTGTAGGCCTTTAATGCAATATCAAGAAAACGTTCCAACTTTTGCTCAAAAGTGAAATAGCGATTGCAGGGGTAACGCATATATCCGCTCATTACCGCAGCAGTACCGATTTCGGTTTCAAAGCAGCGGCTTTCACTCCAATCGGGATTGAACGGACGGAACAGCTCAAACAGTCTTGCCGCCGTTCTGTCATGTATATAACAGAGCGTTTCGCGGTTGGTGTATGCTTCGACGTAGATATCCCGCAGGTTCTCGCTTGTTTCGGCGATGGCAAGCTGAATTGCAGTTTCAAAAACATAAAGCATATGCGGCTCGGAATCGGCGGGAAGAAGCGAATCCGCGGCATCAAACTGTCCGTTGAACATATTAACAACAAGCTCCATCAATAAGCCGTTCTTTGTTCGAAAAACGTTGAAAAAGGAACCGTTTGAAACATTCGCAAGCCTGCAAATATCCGATACGGTTGTTTTATGGTAGCCTTTTTCAATAAAAAGCTTTATTCCCGCGGAAATGGTCCGCCGCCTTACTTCGTGACTGTCGTAGCGTCTTGTCATGATAAACCCTTTTAAACAAACAAAAACTTTTGTAGAGTTGAGAATAATTCGAAATTAGTTCACACTCTATTTTCGAGTATTATAATAACAGATTATGTACTGAATGTCAACAGCATCAGTCACTTTTTCGGTAAAAAGGACGGTATGCGCAGAGTTTGTATCAGAATAATGCGGCTGCCACTTGCGATTTTCGGCGTAAGATGATAAAGTATTATAATGAGAGGAGAATTCATGCCATGCGTGAAACACGCAGGGGCACCTCTTGAAAATGCGACTTTTGACGAGGAAAATATGGAAAGTATCAGTGAATTTGCGGAACAAATTATTTCCTGCGGTGTGCACAGGATCGTGCTCAGCGGTCCGCGTGGGGAAAAACGATACAAGAAGAGCACGTTTTCACTTGTAAACGGCCAATATTTTATTGAAAGACTGACAGAGAAGCAGGCGTTCCATGAGTATTGCGAAAAAAACGAGGCTGCGATGCGCATATGTTCCGATTTTGAGGGATATACGCAGGTTAATGCGTGGAACGGCGAGCGCGAATTTACGGCAAAGCTGACAAAAAAGGGCAATCTGCTGACCGGCAGCCGTGCCTGCACAGCAGCTCCGAAGGCGGTTGAATCGCAAAACCGAAAGAAAAAATACATCCTTGCAGAGGGCACTGTCATACCCCCGCTGGCAGACATGGGTGTTATGGCAAGTAACGGTGCGGTACACAAGGCCATGTACGATAAGTTCAAACAGATAAACAGATTTTTGGAATTCATCGATGAAATTGTAAAAGATGAGGCTGTTGACGGAGAAAATAATGACGCAGAGAAGAAACCGATGAGAATTATCGATTTCGGGTGCGGAAAGTCATACCTCACGTTCATCGTGTATTACTATTTCACTTTTATCCGTAAAATCCCCGTACAAATGACAGGAGTCGATTTGAAGGAGGATGTTATCGATTTCTGCACAAAGCTTGCAGAGAAATACGGTTATTCGAATTTGCATTTTCAAGCGGGAGATATAGCGGACTGCGCTGCGGACGAGGCAATCGATATGGTGATAACGCTTCACGCATGCGACACAGCGACGGATTATGCACTGTATAATGCAGTGAAGCGAGGTGCAAAGTACATTCTTTCGGTGCCTTGCTGCCAGCATGAATTGGCGGGAAAGGCTGATTATGCTGCATTGCCGATATTTGACGATAACGGGATACTGCGGGAGCGTGTTTCGGCATTGATAACGGACTCGATACGGCAAAAGCTTCTGACGGCATGCGGATACAGGACGGGATTGATGGAATTTGTTGACCTTTCGCACACGCCGAAGAATCTTTTACTTCGCGCCAAAAAAACGAATTTGACCGAACGTACCCGCCGCAGCGCATTAAAAACGGCTGAGGATACGCTCGAAGTTTTAAAGACGGAACAAAAATTGCATGAGCTTTTGAAAAAAGACGGTTACTTTGACTGAACGGATTCAGACTCGGTTGAAGAACAAAAATGCAGAAAAGTATACAGGCACTGAAAAAGCACAAAGCCCGAGGTGAAAACGAATGAGTAACAGCATCATGCGCAAAATTGCGAAATTTATCGTGGAAAAGCATATAATTATTATGCTTCTGTTCGTTGTACTCGTCATATACAGCGCGCTTTCAATAAGCAAGGTCCGCGTGAATGAAGATATAACGGCACTGCTGCCGCCGAAAACGGCGACGAGGCGGGGCCTTACCGTCATGGAAAATGAGTTCACGGCTTTTGCTTCGGCAAATGTCATGGTTTCTAACATTACATATGAGAAAGCCACAGAACTTGCCGAGAACCTGCGTGAAATTGAAAATGTTGCAACTGTTTCTTTTGATGATTCGTCGGAACACTATGCGTCCTCATCTGCGCTTTTCACGGTTGCTTTTTCTGCCGAAAGCGAGGATGAGCGTGCGATCGATGCGCTTGAACAGATTAAGGACAGCCTTTCGGATTATGAAGTAAGCGTTTCAACAACTGTCGGACAGGATTACGTGAAGCAGATTGCGGGTGAAATAACGCAGGTTCTTATTCTCGCACTCATTGTAATTGCGGCAGTGCTTTTGTTTACATCAAAAAGCTATTTTGAGGTTATAATCCTTTTCATTGTTTTTGCAGTGGCGGCGGTGCTGAATATGGGCACGAATTATTGGCTTCGGGAGATTTCGTCAGTAACGAATTCCATTGCGATCATTCTTCAGCTTGCGCTTGCAATAGACTATGCGATTATTTTCTGCCATCGTTTTCAGGATGAATACGACAGGCAGCGCAATGTTAAAAGCGCGCTTACGGATTCACTTGCATATTCAATAATTGAAATATCGTCCTCAAGCCTGACAACGATTTCGGGACTTGTTGCTCTGATGCTGATGCAGTTCCGCCTTGGTTATGATTTGGGTCTCGTTCTGACGAAAGGCATCATATGCAGCATGCTCACGGTGTTTTTGCTTATGCCGGGACTCATTATGCTGTTCCACAAGGCTTTGCTTAAAACCCGCCATAAGAATCTTGTTCCGAATATAACGGGTTGGGGAAGGCTGCTTTCAAAAAAAGTTCCCGTGTTCCTGATTATATTCGCGCTTTTGCTGCCGGCTGCAATCGTGTTTTCGGCAAAATGTGAATACACATTTTCGGATTCCGAAACGGACAGGATTACGCTTTCGGAGCAGGACAGAATAAAAGCCCATATCTACAACACGTTTGATGAAACAAATATGATAGCGGTACTCGTTCCTGTCGGAGATTATGCGAAAGAAAAGGCGCTGATTTCGGAGGTTAACGGTCTTCCGGGGATACGTTCGGCACTCGGGCTTGCAAGCATAGAGATTGAGGAGGGGCGTGTGCTGACGGATCCGTACACCGCCCGCGCCGCTTCCGAGCTTCTGGGTGTTGATATTGAAACCGCAAAGCTTCTGTATGCGCTGTACGGCTATGAACATGACAGCTTTCAGCCCATTCTCGGCGACAGCGATGCGTTTGCCGTGCCGCTTATTGACATGCTTGAGTTTCTTTTTGAAGCAAAGGACAGGGGAATGATAACTCTTGATGACGACAAGGAGCAAATGATTGAATCCATGCGCGGAACGCTGGATGATGCGCTTGTGCAGCTGCGCGGCGAGCATTATTCACGAATCGTATTCAATGCCGCCGTGCCGGTTGAAGGAGAGGAAAGTGTTGCTCTGATTGAAAACATAGAATCGTCTGCACGCAAATTATATTCCGAAAACGGAAAAACGGAGCTTTCGGAAGATGCGATAATCGTAATCGGGGACATAACCAGCGCAAAGGATCTGGAGGATTCATTCAGAATGGACAACAATCGTGTGTCTTTTTTGACGATTGCATTTGTTTTTGTTGTGCTGCTGTTCACATTCCGTTCGCTCGGTGCGGCCGTGCTGCTGATTCTTGTGATTCAGAGCAGCATTTGGCTTAACTTCTCTTTCCCGTATATCACGGGGACGAACCTTTTCTTCGTTACTTATCTTATCGTAAGTGCGATACAGATGGGTGCGACGATCGACTATGCAATTGTTTTGTATAACAGGTTTCAGCTCAGAAAACAGGATTATGCGCCGAAACAGGCGATGGCAATCGCCGTTAACGAAAGCTTTTCAACAATACTGACTTCCGGAACAATTATGACGGCGGCAGGATTTATTATTGCTTTGCGGACCACCGATCTCTACATCAGCTCAATCGGGCTGACGCTTGGACGCGGTGCATTGATTTCGGTGATACTTGTGCTCACGGTTTTGCCGCAGGTGCTTTTGGTTGGAAATAAACTGATTGAAAAAACAATGATTGATTTTAAAAAATTGCTCGGAGGCGGCGCGGATGAACAGGAAAAGCTCGATGAAACAAAGTAAAAAAAAGACGATGACGGGCGACTGCCCGGCTTGCTCCGGGTGTGGTGTTAATCAAAAACTCCGCTTTAAACTGCGGTTGTTTGCTTGCGGAATGCTTCTGGCTGCAACCCTGTTTTGCTGCCTGTTCGTGCCGATGCGCTCAGTTGCGGCGAGCATAAACACGGTGCGCATTGCAACAAAAGCGGAATGGCTGGAGTTTAAAGAGAACTGCCGTTTGGATTCGTTTTCAAAGGGTCTTTCGGTAAAACTGACTGCGGATATCGATTTGAGCGGAGAGACGGATTATGCCGTTCCCGTGTTTTTCGGAAACTTTGACGGCGGCGGACATACTGTGAGCGGAATGAAGCCTAATACGGATGCGGAAAGAACAGGGTTGTTTCGAATTATCGAAAAGGATGCAACTGTATGTGAGTTGAATGTCAGCGGTTCCGTGACTGTAACCGGACAATCCGGAACGGCGGGGATGATTTGCGGCGTGAATCGCGGCACGATTCGCAATTGCGCTGCAGCGGGCAGACTGGATGCATACAACGCTGTCGGAGGAATCGCAGGCATAAACGAACAAAGCGGGAAAATAATCGAATGCAGTTCTTCGGCGGAGCTTTCGGGAACATACAAAATCGGCGGCATTGTCGGTGTGAATGCGGGAGAAATCCATGAGTGCACGAATACCGGCGGGGTTAATCTTTCGGCAAACGAACGGTCAAGAAATATCGGCGGCATTGCGGGGACGAACACAGGAACGGTGACGGGCTGCATGAACAGTGCCGAAATCGGATATCTGCACACGGGTTATAATGTCGGCGGCATTGCGGGGCTCAACAGTGGCTTTACAGGCGACTGTATTAACAACGGAAATGTTCGCGGAAGACGCGATATAGGCGGAATCATCGGTCAGTCCGAACCGTTTTATAAAGTTGAATACGGGAAGAATACGCTTGAAATATTGAATGAAAGCATACGGGGCTTTTCGGACGCCTTGGATGAAACGATATTGAATCTTCGACAGGCTGTGCAGGACGGTGGAGAAGGTCTTCGCAATGTGCTTGAGGAAGCGGAAGAGCTTAGAGAAGGGTTGTCTGCCGATCTTGATACCATTGCGGGTGATGCCGCATGGCTTGCCGATGCGGAAAAGTATTTGGACACCATTGAACAAAACCTTGAAACTTTGTGGAAAGCATTTGCGGATTCAGCGGAAGTAACTCAGCTGATTGCCGAAATTGAATTGATAATCAGAGAACTGCGGAATGCAGAGCCGTCCGAGTGGGTTGAACTGCTTCAGGAATTGGAGGCAAAGATTGAGCAGCTGCGCATCCTGCTTGGCGATATTGCTTCGGCCGCTCCTGCATTGAAGGCACTTGCGGAGGCACTGAACGGACTGTTGTCCGTGTCAATCAGCGGTTTGCGGCAGGCGGCGGAGGATTGCTGCAAGCTTATTAAAAATGCCGAACAAAAACTTGATGAACTTACAAAAACAGCAAGCGAATACCTTGAACTGGTTAAAGCAGACGGTAACAGACTGGAAAAAAGCGTTCAAAAATGTGTGGAGTCAATGCGGCTCCTCCACGAAAACATACGCAACGTACTGAACGGAAACGGCGGGAACATTAAAGATATTTCCGAAAATGCGGAACGTGATGCCGAAAATCAAGCAGGCGGAATGGCTGCAAAGTGCAGAAATTTCGGCGATGTTTCCGGTGACTACGGTATAGGCGGAATTATCGGGAACCTTTCAAAAGAACTTTCATCCGACTTAGAGGAAATAGACATTCCGTCAATCGATGATGTTCTTTTCACCGATACGACTCTTTTTATCAGGGCAACCGTTTTCATGTGTTCAAATGATGCGGTGATTTCGGCAAAGTATGATAATGCAGGGGGAATTCTCGGTTACGGCAGCCGCGGCTTTTTGCTTGGCTGCGAAAGCGGCGGCAGCGTTAAGGCGGGAAGGGAATACGCAGGCGGTGTTGCCGGAAGGCTTTCCGGAACAATTCGTGAATGCGGCAGCATTACTGCACTCGACGGCAAAGCTTATGTCGGCGGAATTGCGGGAAGTGCGAAATCGGTGATTGACTGCGCGGCGGTACCGACAATGCTGTTTGCCGGAAAATCAAGCTTTGCCGACGGAGCCTATATCGGCGCAATTGCGGGAGAACTGACGGAGGAGAGCAGAAACAATATCTTTGCAGACACATCTAAGTTTAATGACTCGTTCGATTCGGTGCGCGGCTTGGGCGGCATTGACGGCATAAGCTATGCAGGCATTGCGTATGCGGTGAGTCTTAACGAACTTGCCGAAAAAGCAAAAACACCGAATTTGTTCAAAAAGGTAACGGTCAAATTCAGCATAGACGGCAAAATCACAGAGGTTTTCGAGGTTCCCTGCGGCGGCAGAATCACGGATCTTCCGCAAGTCGGGAATGAACAGGGCAAGTATTGGAGGTGGGATGATTTCGGAGCGGATTGCGTAACGTTCAGTCAAACCGTGAGCGGGGAGTGGCACCGAATGATAACAACAATTGCAACAAACGAAGAGATTCCCCGAATACTTGTTGAGGGCATTTTTGACGATGAAGCATATGTCGTTGCCGAAGATGCGGCGGAGTTTGCGTTAAAAAACGGGTTTGGCGAAGGAGTTCCGACAGCTGCTTTCCGCATTTGCGTTTTCGGCGCGGAGGCCGGCGAAAGCACGTACATCGTGCGCTGTCTCTCGGAAGAGGATTGCAGGCTGAGCGTATTGACCGATGCCGGCTGGAACGAGCGCGAATTCGAGCGTGACGGTAAATACATTGTGTTTGAGCTGAACAACAATGGTATTTTTGCCATTGAAAAAGTCATAAAAAAAGACCGTACGCCCTATATCATGATTGTATGCGGTGCGATTATACCGGCTGCGGCCTTTGCGGCGGTTATTGCGGTGAAACGCAGGCGCGGCAAAAACAAGGCGGAGTGAAGCAGAGTCAACCGAGTGAACGTTTCGGAATGGGCGGCGACAACGGCAGTAAAAAATGCCGAATGCCTTTTGAAAGGAAAAGAATGATAAAATTCATCGAAAAGACACCGATAACCCAAGGCTGGTCGGATGATTATAAGTATTTTGCATTGGGTGCCGACGGCAAAAAGTACCTTTTGCGCGTTACCCCGGGAAAGATAAACCCCGATTTTATAACTCTGTTTGAAGCACAGAAGAAATGCGCATCGATAATCAGTGCGGCCGAAAACATTCCGATGCAGCAAGTTCCGATGAGCATACCGATCGAGTGCGGTAAGCTTTATGATATCCATGCTTTTTGTGATGATATTCGACAGCACACCGAAGGAACATATGCTGTTTATGCCTGGGCGGACGGCGGCGCGGCCGAACCCGCTGTTGCAGTGATGCCCGCTGCAGAACAGTACGCTTTCGGATTGAGGGCAGGCAGAGTTTTGAAATACATACACGAAGTTCCGGCTCCGGACAATGTACAGAACTGGGAAGAACGCATTAATGTATCCATAGAGAACAAGTTAAGGCTTTGCCGTGAATGCAGCATCAAAAATGATGTTGCAGATTCCTTTGTCGAATATATCAAGGCGAATCGGCATCTGCTGAAAAACAGGCCGCAGACTTTTCGCCACGGGGATTATCATATCGGCAATTTTCTGGTAAACGATTCAGACGAACTTATCGTTATAGATTTTAATCGCTCGGATTTCGGCGATCCGTGGCAGGAATTCAATCGCCTTGTGTGGAGCGCACACCTTTCACCGTATTTTGCATCCGGAATTGTGAACGGCTATTTTGATAATGCCGTGCCGCAGAAATTCTGGAAACTGCTCGCACTGTATACATGCATAAACGGGATTGCATCCGTGCCGTGGGCAGTTAGATTCGGAGAGGAAGAAATTCAGGTTATGCTCCGTCAGACCCGTGAGGTTTATGAATGGTACAACGGTATGACGAATGAGATACCGTCATGGTACATCGGCGTTCCCGAGCTTTGAGATGCATACACGGAAAATAGGTGAGCGCACCGGGCAGCTCCTGATACGCGGGGAGCCGATACCGGAAGGGTTATACCACATTGTTGTTGAAGTTTTGGCAGTGCATCAGGACGGTTCGGTTCTTTTGACACGGCGAGATTACAATAAAGGCGGTTATCCCGGGCTTTGGGAAAGCAGTGCGGGCGGATAATGAAGAATTCACAAAAAACAACTCGAAAGAGTACGTCCCGCTTCTGATTAAGGGTATGCGTGAAACGGTTGGAAGGCTGTTCGGAGAAAATGCGGCAGAATAAAATGTTTAAAGGTCGGGAAATGATTCAATATTAAACATGCCGAGTCCCTGTGAGTTTTTTGAACCGAGACCTGCATCATAAAGAAAGTTGATAAGCTTGCCGTTGCCGCGCAAAACATAGCTGCCGCCGTATGAAACGATGGTGGATCTTTTAAACCTTGAAACGATGCGATGATTCTGAATTAACTCCGCCGGAGGAAGGGCAGGTTCAAAGGAAAAATCCGTCGGTGCGGGCGTGTTGAAATAGCTCTGCCATTTTCTGAGCGCATTGTTGACCACAGCAGTATAGAACAGAGATTCATCGGGGGCTATAAAGCGGCGATAACCGCTTCTCTCGGTTTCAAAAACCGTAATAGGCGACAGCATTGAGATTTTTGCACAGCAGGTATTGGGTGAATAATCTTCAATGCGGCTGTCCAGAATTTCAAGTGTGTTTTCAAACAAATTGATTTGGCTGCTCGGACACAGCACCGAACCGAGTTGATACACAAAATTCGGATCAACGCTGCGAACCTCAAAATGCACGGTATCCTTAAAGATGATTTCACGTTCGCTGTGCATGAACGGTCCCGAAAGACGGCCGAAAGTAAAAAGCTTATAATTGCGCGCGCCGCAAGAATATCCGCTGTTGTGTACATAATTTGAATAATGCGGATTGCTTGCAAGAGCATGATAGAGCATTCCCTGCAAGGCGTATCGGTGCGACAGCGGCAAACGGACATGCCGAGCGCTGAATGTCAAATGTAACTGCATAGTTGTCCCTTTCTGAGTTTTTAAAGAATAAACAAGAACGGTTCCCGATAAAATACCGCACTCGGTGATTATCCGAAAACGAAATAAACCAATGCCTGCTGTATAGTTTTAACCGGTCTTTTTGCGGAACGGCTGTTCATGAAATATATAACCCGCATTGCCGCGATCAGACAATGTAAAGTTGATTGCATTATGTCGACCGAACTGCGGTTCCGCACATCATAAGCTGTTGCATTTTTGCCCGCTGCGGGCAGCTTAGAAGTCGTATTATCTGTTTCGCGCACTCATTATATCATAACAAAACGCGATTGCAACACCGTCATGTATAAAAAAACTGCCTCTTATGCTTTTTGGCTTCAATGCAGTTACTGAGCGTAATAAAACAAAAAACGAGGTTGTGCAAGGTTCAAAATGAAAACGGCGGCTCGTTCGAAGTGTTGTCGGATGAAACAGAATTGCGGCATACGGAGCGGTGCTGTCGGATTAACCACAGATATGTATCAAAAAAATGCGGCATGAACGGGTACAAAATTTGACAAATGCGGCGCATCGGGCTATAATAGATATGTTTACAGTGGGAAGTATACATGATGCTTCCAATACCCGCTGAACAATGGGAGAATCAATACGATGGAAACAAACCGAAAGCGTCGCCGCGGCGACCGCAAGGATGCATACCTTTTGAGAGATCTTGATGCAATGCACAAATTTATTCCGTATCTGCTTCCGAACAGGTGCGATAATGAGGCAGTGATGAGCGAGCTTATCGACCTTACCGCCGTGAATGAATACGTTGCAAAAAAGAATGCATCAAATCCCGCATTCAGGTACACTTTGTTTCATGTGCTCTGCGCTGCTATTGCAAAAACCGTAACCCTGCGCCCAAGGTTGAATTGCTTTGTTGCGGGACATCGGGTTTACGAGCGCAAGGCATTGAGTGTCTCCTTTGTTGTTAAAAAGCGTTTCGAGGATAATTCCTATGAAGCACTTGCGATTGTAGACATTGACAGGCAGGGGCAGCCGCCGGTTGATCAGATTCACGATAAAGTTGAAAAATTCGTAACTTCCGTGCGCAAGCACGACAAGACGGACGGCACGACCGACGCAATGGAAACGTTGACAAAAATGCCGCGCTTTCTTCTTCGAATCGTGGTCGGCATTCTGATGTGGCTGGATTATCACGGTTGGGTTCCGACATGGCTTACAAAGGATGACCCATACAATTCATCCGTTTTTATAAGCAATCTCGGAAGCATCAAGATGCATGCGAGCTATCATCACCTGACGAACTGGGGCACTAATTCTTTATTTGCTATTATTGATGAAAAACATTTGCACCCGTTCTTCAACGCTGACGGAAGCTATGAAATGCGTGACGCGCTGAGACTCGGGCTGACTGTTGATGAACGCATTGCGGACGGCGTTTATTTTGCAAAAAGTGTAACGCTGCTAAAAAAACTGCTCAGCGAGCCGGAATTGCTTGATCAGCCGATTCAGACTCCTGTTGAGTTCTGAACAAACGCAAACAACAACGGAACAACGGCACAGCGGTCGGACAATGACGCAAAACAGAAAATGCGCGTATTGTCCTCCGTGTGTTGCTGCGTATTTCGATTTTTCCCAAAAATCGAAAGGAATAATATGCAAAACAATCAAATGAACCCGTTGGAACAGGGCGCACCGTGGCTTGCAAATTACGGTGACGTTCCTTTTCACCTTGAGTATCCGAATGTGAGCATTGCGGATGCGGTGTTGAAGACGGCAGAAAAGGAAAAGGATTTTCCTGCAATTTCCTTCATGGGCAAAACATTCAGCTACACCGTTCTTGTTGAAAAAATCAATCAAGCAGCGGCTGGATTTGTAGCTCTCGGCGTAAAAAAAGGTGATATGGTCACAATTTGCATGCCGAACGTTCCGCAGGCGGTGTTCTGCATGTACGCACTCAATCGAATCGGTGCGGTCGCAAGCATGATTCATCCGCTTTCGGCTGTCAGCGAAATAATTTACTACCTTAAGGAAGTAAAAAGTGACTATTTGCTGACGCTCGATCAGTTCTATTCAAAAGTTGCGGAGGTTGAAAAAACATATCCTGTCAAAAAGGTTATCATAACTTCTGCGGCTGATGAGCTCGGCGCCGTTAAGTCCGCTGCATTCAAGCTGATGAATGCAAAAAAGAACAAAGTCAACAAGGCGGATGCTTCCGTTATCTTCTGGAAAGATTTTATCGGGAACGGAAAAAAAGTCGATCTTGCAAAATATATCGTTCATATGCCGGCGAATGAAACGGCTGTCATACTGTTTTCGGGCGGAACAACGGGTGTCACAAAGGGCATTCAGCTCAGCGGAATGAACTTTAATGCTCTCGGACTGCAAACCGCGGCTATGTGCAACAGCGTTGTGCGTCATGCAAGAATGCTGGCGGCAATGCCGATTTTCCACGGTTTCGGACTCGGCGTCTGCATACACACGATGCTTGAAGTCGGCGGAACAAGCATTCTTGTTCCTCAGTTCAATGTTAAGAAATATGCAGAGCTCATCAAAAAGGAAAAGCCCAATTATATCGCGGGTGTACCGACCCTGTTTGAAGCGATAACGCGCAATCCTTATCTTGACGGCGAGAAACTCGACTACCTGCGCGGCGTATTCTCGGGCGGTGATTCGCTTTCGGTTGAATTGAAACGCAGATTCGATGCATTCCTTGAAGCGCACGGTGCAACAGTTCATGTTCGTGAGGGCTACGGAACGACCGAATGCGTTACCGCAAGCTGTCTTACGCCCTACAATCAGGAGCGTGAGGGCAGCATCGGCCTGCCTTATCCCGACACATACTATCAGATTTGCGCTGTCGGCACAAACGATGAAGTTCCTTACGGCGAACTGGGCGAAATCTGCCTTCGCGGACCTTCCGTAATGAAAGGTTATCTCAACCACAAGGAAGAGAATGCAAACACATTGCGCACGCATTCGGACGGTCATGTGTGGCTGCATACGGGCGACCTCGGCAGCATGGATAAGGACGGATTCATCTATTTCAAACAGCGCATTAAGCGAATGATTGTTACGAGCGGATACAACGTTTATCCGTCCCAGCTTGAAAACATCATAGACGGACACGATGCCGTTCAGATGAGCTGCGTCATTGGCGTAAAAGATCCGTACAAGATGGAAAAAGTGCTTGCATACGTTGTCCTGAGGGACGGGTTCGAGCCCTCTGAGGAGCTGCGGCAGGATATTCTGAACTATTGCAAAAAGCATATTGCAAAATACGCAATGCCGTATACTATCGAATTCCGTTCGGAATTGCCGAAGACTCTTGTCGGCAAGATTGCATACACGGTGCTTGAAAAGGAAGCCAATGCGGATCTTGCAAAGGAACTCGTAAGTTGATTTGAATAACAAGCGGCTCTGCTGCGGGCGGGTTCGGAATTGAACCTGCCCGAGGCAGAGTTTTTTGAAAACCGAGAGCGTCCACGTTCCGAGCATACGGACATTGCGTCACAAATATGTGTAATAAACTTGCACGAAATTGACTCTGCCGCGGATTTTTTGTTGAAAATGTGGATTCTTTTCGTTATTTTGCAAAAGACTGTATACAAGGACATGAAAGTGTGATAACATATAAACGCAAGAAAATTGTGTAATCGGCAAACGGAGTAAACCTTGATAAGTAACCTTTTGCGGAGAAAGTTCACAGATTCGGGCTTAAACCCATAAAGAGAGTATCCGGGTGTACTTGAAAAACTTCAGAACCAATCAAAGCACTCATGAAAGTGCGGCATTGCATCGGGTTTTGTTTTGCAGAGTCAATACCAAACGAAAAATCGAAAGGAAACGTGAAACATGATTTGTCCAAATTGCGGTAAAGAGGCGGCTGACGGGGCATTATTCTGCACAGGGTGCGGCGGAAGACTCGATAATCTGCCTAAACAGGAAAAAATGACTGCTTCTGAGAACAGTAATAATGATGACTCATCCGTAATGGATGCGGTTTTCACATCGGATGCAGCGGACGGAACGCATGAAACAAATTCAGGGAATACCGTTGCAGAAAACAGTGGCGTCGCCGGCGCAGACGAAAACAGCGGCGAACGGATGAGCGCGGCAATACACACTTTCGAGCAGTCCGACCGTGACGGCAAAGCGGCGGCTGATACGCGGCAGTATTCGTCAAATCCGTATATCAGAAATTCCGACAGCTATGCCCAACAGTCCGTCGGCGCGGCAAATTATAATAATCGCAAATTGCAGCCCGCAAATGAGAATTCGGCAGAAAAGGATAAAAATGCTGCACCTTGCGAGTCCGCAGCAGCGGTTCAGCCGCCGGTGAAACCGTTAAGCACATGGAGCTTTATTTGGCGCAAGCTCCTGTTCATGATTCCGATTGTGAATATAGTTGTGCTGTTCGTTTTTGCATTTGCGGAGGGCATCAACAAAAACAGTCGTTCATACGCGCGGGCTGCGCTTATCGGTTTGCTTACAGCGGCGATGCTTTTTGCAGCTGCGGCAGTGCTGTGTTACCTTTACACAGATGAGATTATCGGCTGGGTTCGCTCTTTGGTGGAGAAACTCATGAGCATGACAGCGTGACGGAAACAGTTCCGAACGGAAAATCAAACCGTTCTGTGCGAAATCGGTTCCGAGCTGCATTGTTCAAAAATTGATGGCGTCGGTTTTTTCTTGACAAACGAAAAAAAACGGCTATAATTATACTTGCATCAGGTGAACGGCAGTGCATTCCGTTAACCGAGAGTATGCTTGGATGACTGCCGCAGTTCGAATTGCTGAAGTACGGAAGTCATGTGCAAATCATGTTAATAATGCTACCGGCTTTGAAGCGGATATACAAACACTCCGAGGCATAAGAGAACCGTCGGTATGGTGTGAGACGGTGCAAGGGGTTTGTTGCTCACCGCAGAGCTTTTGCCGCGAGGCAGGGGAGACATGTTTCAATATTAAAAGCTCTCCTGCATTAGCTGCAAACGCAAGCCCGCGTTAAGGGCATTGAGCGGTTTTGCTGCGCATATTCAGTGTGCGGCAAAGCAACCGGAGTGGTACCGCGTGGGCAGATTATCGTGTGTTTCCCTCGTCTTCGGATCGGCAGTCAATGCCGCATTCGAGCGGGGGTTTTTTTATGAATTGAATTCGAAACAACACCAAGAAGGAGAATAAAAATCTATGAGTGAACGTTATGAACATTTGCCAATCGAAAGAAAATGGCAAAAAATATGGGATGATACGCATTGCTTTGAAGCAAAAGACGACTTTACAAAGCCGAAATATTATGCTCTAATTGAATTTCCGTTTCCCAGCGGAGCAGGGCTGCATGTCGGTCATCCGCGCAGCAACACAGCGTTGGATATTATTTCAAGAAAACGCCGCATGGAAGGCTACAATGTCCTTTTCCCGATCGGTTATGACAGCTTCGGTCTGCCGACGGAGAATTATGCAATAAAAACCGGCGAACACCCCGCAAAGGTAACTGAGCGCAATATGCGCGTTTTTCACAATCAGCTGAAAATGCTTGGATTTTCGTTTGATTACTCGCGTGAAATCTATACGTCCGATCCTGCATACTATCGTTGGACGCAGTGGATTTTCCTGAAACTTTTCGAAAAGGGCCTTGCATATAAAGCGGAGCTTCCTATCAATTTCTGTCCTTCCTGCAAGGTTGGTCTTGCGAATGAGGAAGTCGTTGACGGCAACTGCGAACGCTGCGGTTCGCCCGTTGTGCGAAAGGTTCGTTCTCAGTGGATGCTGCGCATAACGGAATATGCAGACAGGCTGATTGACGACCTTGATACCGTTGATTTTATCGACAGAGTGAAATCATCGCAAAAAAACTGGATCGGCCGCAGCATCGGTGCGGAAGTAACTTTCAAAATTAAAGGGTATCCCGAAGGACTGCGCATATTCACCACTCGCCCGGATACGCTGTTCGGTGCAACATATATGGTAGTTGCACCCGAGCACCCGATCGTGAACGCAATGGCTGATAAGATTACAAATATGGAGGCCGTTAACGCTTATCGTGAACAGGCGGCGCACAAGAGCGATTTCGAGCGCAGCGAGCTTGCAAAGGAAAAAACAGGCGTGCCGCTTGAAGGCATCACTGCAATTAACCCTGCAACGGGCGATCCGATTCCCGTATGGATTTCGGATTATGTCCTCATGGGTTACGGAACGGGCGCAATTATGGCTGTTCCCGCACACGACACGAGGGATTATGCCTTTGCAAAGAAGATGGGACTGCCGATAGTTGAAGTTGTGTCCGGCGGAAACATTGAAAATGAGGCATTTACGGACTGCGAAAACGGTATCTTAGTAAATTCCGGCTTCCTGAACGGAATGCAGGTTGCGGACGCAAAGAACGCAATGATTCATTGGCTTGAAGAAGAGGGCATCGGAAAGAAAAAGACGAATTTCAAGCTCCGCGATTGGCTGTTCAGCCGTCAGCGTTACTGGGGAGAACCGATACCCCTGGTTCACTGCGATCATTGCGGTTGGGTTCCCGTGCCGGAGGATGAACTTCCGCTCAAATTGCCCGAACTTGATGACTTCCGTCCGGCTGAAGACGGTTCATCCGCTCTTGCAAGGGCGACAGAGTGGATCCATACCACCTGCCCGAAATGCGGTGCACCTGCTGAACGCGAGATAGACACAATGCCCAATTGGGCGGGTTCAAGTTGGTATTATATACGCTATTGCGATCCGCATAACGATACCGCGATCGCGGATAAAGCAAAGCTCGATTACTGGCTGCCCGTGGATTGGTACAACGGCGGAATGGAGCATACAACGCTGCATCTGCTGTACTCAAGATTCTGGCATAAATTCCTGTATGATATCGGCGTTGTAAGCTGCCCGGAACCTTATATGAAGCGCACCAGCCACGGAATGATTCTTGCCGAGGACGGAAGAAAAATGAGCAAATCTTTCGGCAATGTTATCAATCCCGATGACCTTGTGAATGAATACGGTGCAGATACCGTGCGCATGTATGAGATGTTCATAGGCGCATTTGACCAAACGATTCCGTGGAGCACGGCGGGTGTTAAGGGCTGCCGCAGATTCCTTGAGCGTGTGTGGCGTTTGCAGGATATGCTCACGGAAGGCGAGGGCATTCGCAGGGAGCTTGCTCCGGCAGTCCACGGCTGCATCAAAAAGGTAAGTGAAGATTACGAACGTATGAAGTTCAACACCGCGATTGCGGCGATGATGAGCCTTGTAAACGATATTTACGCAAAGGGCGATGTCACTCGTGATGAGCTGCACACACTGCTTGTGTTGATGAATCCCGTTGCACCGCATATCACGGAGGAAATGAACAGCGTCATCGGATTCGACAAGCCGATTTATGAAACTGAGTGGCCGAAGTTCGATGAGGCAGCTCTCGTAAAGGATGAAATGGAAATTGCTGTTCAGATCAACGGCAAGGTTCGTGCAAAGATGAGCATACCTGTCGGCATGGAAACGGAAGCTTTGCGCAAACTTGTGCTTGAAAATGAAGAAGTTCTGCCGTGGGTCGAGGGCAAGAATATTGTGAAATTCATTGCCGTTCGCAACATCGTGAACATCGTTGTAAAATAATTAATCAGGAGGCAGCGTACATGAACGAAAATGCTGAAAACACCTGCGCAACGGCTGCATCGCGCGAAGCAATGGAAAAAGTTTGCCGGTTTTTGAAGGAGACAGGGACATACTACCTTGCAACAGCGGACGGCGAGCAGCCGAGAGTACGTCCGTTCGGCACGATTCATATCTTTGACGGCAAACTGTATATTCAAACGGGCAGAGCGAAGGATGTTTCGAAACAGCTTGCAGCGAATCCCAAGTTTGAACTTTGTGCGTTTAAAGCAGAAACGGGTGAATGGCTTAGGCTGAGCGGGGAACTTGTTGAAGATAACAGGGTTGAAGCACGCAGGTCAATGCTGGATGCTTATCCGTCGCTTCGTGCAATGTACGATGAAAACGACGGAAACACACAGGCTCTTTACATCAAAAATGCAAAGGCAGTGTTCAGCTCGTTCACAAATGAACCGTTGGAAGTCGAATTCTGATTTGAAACATATTGCGATGAAATTGTTTCACAAGGCTGAAAACTGTTGATTGATTAAAAGCCCGCCGCACGGAATAATGATATAATCCCCATAGAGTAGACACTTGAAAAAACAAAAAATTTTCAAGGCTAC
>OHQF01000751.1_pt1 | contig 19156 bp, 6 predicted proteins | sample 1578001 | NCBI WGS metagenome assembly OHQF01 (sample SAMEA3879538, study PRJEB24766) | human gut metagenome | biome: human-associated habitat; feature: feces | place: USA | collected 1985/1987 | reverse complement strand
TTATATGCTAGTATATAAATATAGCTAGTAGTAAAGGCGGTAAGAAGTGTTGGATGCAGATTTCTTACCGCTTTTTGATAACTAATGATTTGAATGATTCATAAATGTACGCAGGTTATATAAAAAATATGAAATAACAGATTCTATATTTTGGAAACAGTGGATAATTTATGATGGGGTACACAGGAAAGATATGAAAAAGCAGATTTTGTATTAAGAAAAACAATGGAAATGGAGAGAAGTTATGAAAAAGTCAGAGAAAGCTATGGTATGTCAAATAAGACGTAGACATATATGCACAATTATGATTGCAATTATGGCTATGATTGTATTCAACATATGGTTTAACAGTGTAGAAACTATTGCGGCAGAAACTACAGATATTGTAACGTTTAGCCGGCAGAAATTTAATGAATCTACGTATTCGTTAAAAATAATAGAAATTCATTTTGTTTCGAAGAAGGATTTGCGGGGAAATGTGTTAACAGAAATTAATAAGCAGTCAGGACAGGACATAAGTGTTAAGCAGGATGGCTCTGTAAAGGCATTTTTGATAGACACAAATAAAGCATATGTGGTAAGTATGAATAATAAGAAGATGCAGCCGGATACATGTGCATATATGTTTTCTGATTACATGAGACTTTTAAAAATCGATTTTACGAATTTCTATACAGGAAATGTAACCAGTATGAAATATATGTTCAGGAGATGTTATGACATAACAAGTATAGATGTAAGTAAGTTTGATACACGTAATGTAACTGACATACAATATATGTTTGCAGATTGTGAGAGTTTGAATTTTCTTAATCTGTCGAATTTTAATACTAAGAAAGTAACATATATGCAGTATATGTTTATGGGCTGTACACATTTGAAAGATGTCAATGTATCAAGCTTTAATACGCGCAATGTAACAGATATGAGATATATGTTTGAAGGCTGTGGTCTTACAAGTATAGATTTAAGTAACTTCAACACATCTAAAGTAACTGACATGGCATCTATGTTTGCAAGCTGTGGTAACTTAAGACACTTAGATGTGAGTAACTTTGATACATCCAAAGTTACTAATATGTCAGTTATGTTTGGTAGCTGTAGGAATTTAGCAGAATTAGACGTGAGCAACTTTGATACATCTAAAGTAACCAATATGGGAGGAATGTTTCGGAATATCTATGAAATAAGAGAGTTAGATTTGTCTAATTTCAATACTTCTAATGTTAAGAGTATGTATCAGATGTTTTATGGCTGTGATAAATTAAAAAGTTTAGATCTGGCTAATTTTGATACATCTAAAGTTACGGATATGACGAAAATGTTCTGGTTTTGTGATGAGCTAAAAAAAATCGGTGCAAGCAGCAGTTTTAAAGTAAATGTGGAAGCACCGGAAATGTTCGAATATTGTTATGACCTTGAAGGGGGAAGTGGAACAAAATATGTAATTGGAGGGAACAACATCGGTTCAGAATTTGCACACATAGATGGAGGAAGCAGTAATCCCGGATATTTTACAAGGACAGGATGGAAGAAGCAGGGCAATAGCTGGACTTACATTAAAATTGACGGAAAAAAGACAAAAGGCTGGAAACAGGTTAAGCATAAGTGGTATTATTTTAATGGTTCAGGAATAATGCAGACAGGCTGGAAGCAGATTAATGGCAACTGGTTCTATTTTAATACTTCAGGTGAGATGAAGACAGGCTGGGGTAAGATTAATAATAAATGGTATTATTTTAATTCAGCAGGTCATATGCAGACTTCCAAGTGGATAGGTGGAACATATTATGTGAAAGCTGACGGAACAATGGCTATATCTCAATGGGTAGATAATGGCAGATATTATGTCGGCGCAGACGGAAAATGGGTAAAGAAAGGTTAAGTTTATGAATATTTTAAAGAAGTTAAAAGTTAATAATAAGAAATATGGTAAGCATGTTATGGCATTGGTGATTATGGCATTAATGCTGGTTGTATCCGGATTTATTACAGATATGAAGGAAGTTAAGGCAGCAGATAATGCTAAAGTTATCATGTTAAAGAAATCTAAATTAAAGGCTGCAGTTCCTGACAGTGCTAAAAATATTGTATTTATTTCGAAAAAGGATATTAGGTCAGATATATCTGCAAAGATAGATAAATTAACAGGTACAGATATAAGCATTGATGGTGACAGTTCCATATGTGTGTATTTGGTTGGTGATACATATTATGTAGTAAGCATGAATAATGCAATAATGGCTATAGATGAATGTGATATGCTTTTTAAATATTATTCACAATTAGAAACGGTTGAATTTCGCAACTTTGATATACGTTATGTAGAAAGTATGAGTTATATGTTTGAAAGATGTCAAAGCCTTAAGAAAATAGATTTAAGTGGACTTGATACGCGATATGTAACAGATATGTATGGGATGTTTAGTAACTGCTATGACCTCACAGAGGTTAACCTGAGCGGACTTAATACGGAAAATGTGACTAATATGGGAGATATGTTTGAAAAGTGCAGGGAACTTACAAAAGTTAATTTAAGCGGAATTAATACTAAAAATGTGGACAGTTTTGTTTGCATGTTTAGTGAGTGTAGTAATCTCAAGGAACTTGATCTTAGCAGTTTCAATACGGGCAGTGCGAGAAAAATGGATCAAATGTTTGCAGAATGTTCTATGCTTGAAAAACTGGATGTAAGCAGTTTTAATACGGAATATGTTACCAGTATGAGATATATGTTTAAAAATTGTGACTCTCTAACAAGTCTTGATTTAAGAGGATTTAATACGAGATATGTCATAGATATGGGAGCCATGTTTATGAATTGTGGGAAACTTACAACACTTAATTTAAAAGCATTCAGAACTGATAATGCCAGTAATATGGGCTGCATGTTTTCAGGCTGCACATCACTTAAAAGTATAGACGTAAGTCATTTTAATACGGAATATGTATCAAATTTTAACGGAATGTTTGAAAATTGCAGTTCATTAACCTCAATAGATGTAAGCAAATTTAAAACATCAAGGGCTGGAATGTGGGGGATGTTTATGGGTTGTAGTTCATTACAAAGCATAGACATAAGTAATTTTGAATTCAACGAGGCAGAATGGCTTGAGAGTATGTTTGAAGGATGCTCGTCACTCAAAAGCATAAAGATGCCTAAAGCCAAGGCTGCGAATGTTACAAGAATGGCAAAGATGTTTCAAGGCTGTAAGCAGCTAAAAAGTATAGATGTAAGCTGGATAACATCAGATTCTATATACACAATTGAGAATATGTTTAACGGGTGTACATCATTAAAGAGTGTTAATCTTGGCAATCTTAATACGAAGAAAATAAGTGATTTCAGCTATATGTTTGGTGATTGTACATCATTGCAGGGAGTCAATTTAAGTTCATTTGATACAAGAAATGGAAGTAAATTTGATGGAATGTTTAAAAATTGCAGAGCTTTAACAAGTGTTAGCTTAAGAAGCTTCTCTACTGCAAAAGCTACATCATTTGACAGCATGTTTGAAAATTGTAATGCACTCAAATCGGTATATGTTAATAAATTTGATGTAGGAAGCGCAACTGTGAATAATATGTTTAGGAATTGTTATAGCATTACAGGAGGCAATGGCACAAAGTATTCAGGTTCAAAGAGTGCATATGTGCGTATAGACGGTGGAAGTGCGAAACCGGGCTATTTAAATAAAGTTGGTTGGATTAAAAAAGGAAACAAGTGGACATATAAAAAACTTGATGGAAGTCTTCAGACAGGCTGGATGAATCTTGATAAAAAATGGTATGCATTTAATGCTAATGGTGAAATGTATTCTGCTTGCTGGGTTAAATCAAGTGGAAAATGGTATTATGTTAATGAGTCAGGCGAAATGCAGACGTCAAAATGGCTGAAATTAAGCAATAAATGGTATTATGTAGGTAAAGATGGAATAATGCAGACAGGCTGGCAGCAGATAAATAAAAAGTGGTATTGTTTTGATGCCAGTGGTGTAATGCAGACATCTAAGTGGATAAGCAGTACTTATTATGTAAAAGCTGATGGAACCATGGCAGTATCTGAATGGGTAGATGGTGGCAAATATTATGTCGGAGCTGACGGCAAGTGGGTTAAGAGTGCTAAAAAATAAGTAGAAAGCTAATGTAACATCTGCTTTGCAAAACGGAGGAATTAAAAGAATGCACAAAGAAAAAGCAATTAAAAAAATAAGATACGTGATTACGACGTTAGTAGTGTTTATGGCTGCCATCATGGGAAAATCGTATTTTAGTGTGGTGGAAGCGAATGCAGAAGAAACGGAACATAGTGCAGTATATGTCGAATCTAAAGGTGAAGATTCAATAAGTGCTGTACAGGTGACATCTGATAATCTAGCAGCATCTGAAGATAAAAGCAGTAATGTGAAAACAGGCTGGAAGAAAATAGACGGTAAATGGTATTATTATGATTCTAATTCAGTATTGCAGAAGTCGAAGTGGATAAACACAAATAGTAAATGGTACTATGTAGATAAAACAGGCGAAATGCAGACATCAAAGTGGATAAATGCAAAAAACAAGTGGTACTATGTAGGCAAAACAGGTGAAATGCAGACATCGAAATGGATAAACGTAAAAAACAAGTGGTACTATGTAGGCAAAACAGGTGAAATGCAGACATCAAAGTGGATAAATGTAAAAAACAAGTGGTACTATGTAAGCAAAACAGGTGAAATGCAGACATCGAAATGGATAAACGTAAATAGCAAGTGGTACTATGTAAATAAAACAGGTGAAATGCAGACATCAAAATGGATAAGCAGTACATACTACGTAAAAACTGATGGAAGCATGGCAGTGTCTGAATGGGTAGACAATAACAAATATTATGTTGGTGAAGATGGAAAATGGATAAAAACAGTCGTAAAAGGTCAGACAATTAAGTTTGGCATAGAGCCATTCAAAAAAGCAGTCCCATCTACTGCTACAAAGATACATTTCATAAGTAAAAAAGATATGCCGGCTGATGTGGCAGCTAAGTTAAATTCGCAGAAAGGCACAGACATCAGTTCGGATAATAATGGTGTAATAAAAGTATATGCAATAGGTACAGAATATTATGTTGTAAGCATAACTGATGAAAAAATGGGACCTAACAATTGTCCATATATGTTTATGGATTATAAAATATCGGATATAGAATTTAAAAATTTTGATACGTCAAATGTAACGAATATGTCCTGCATGTTTGCAGGTTGTAGTGAATTAAAAGAGTTAAACATAAGCGATTTTGATACATCAAAAGTAAGAGATATGTCAGACATGTTTTACTCATGCAGTGAATTAATTGAATTGTATTTAGGTAACTTTAATACATCAAATGTAACAAATATGCGTAACATGTTTGAGAAGTGCAGCAAATTAAAAGAGTTAAATTTAAGCAATTTTAATACATCGAAAGTAACAGATATGTCAGATATGTTTTTTGGATGTGGTAATTTAAGTGAATTAAATATAAGTAATTTTAATACGTCGAAAGTAATAGATATGTCATATATGTTTGCCTGCTGTAGATCGTTGAGCCGGTTAAATGTAGATAACTTTAATACATCTAATGTAAAAACCACGAGCTTTATGTTTAAAGAATGTAGCAAATTAAATGAATTAAATTTAAGCAGTTTTAATACATCTAATGTAACAGATATGAAGTATATGTTTATGGGATGTAGTGGGTTGAAACAGTTAAACGTAAGCAGTTTTAATACATCTAATGTATATGACATGAGATATATGTTTATAGATTGTGGTGAATTAAATCAATTGGATTTAAGCAACTTTTATACATCGAAAGTAACAGATATGTCACATATGTTTAGTGGTTGCAGCGGATTAAATAAACTGGATATAAGTAATTTTGATACATCAAGAGTTATAGAGATGCAATATATGTTTAGTGAATGTAGTGGGTTGACCAGTCTGGATTTGAAAAACTTTAATACACAATATGTAACAAATATGCATATGATGTTTAAAAACTGTAGCAAATTAACACGATTGAATGTAAGCAGCTTTGATACTTCAAATGTAGTAAGCATGTATCATATGTTTAGTGGCTGCAGTTCATTAAGGAGTCTGGAATTGAGCAGATTTGATACTTCGTCAGTAACAATGATGGATAACATGTTTGATGGCTGCAGCAATTTAAGTAATCTGGATTTAAGTAACTTTAATACATCAAGAGTTATAGAGATGCAATATATGTTCAGGGACTGCAGTAAATTGGAACAATTGGATATAAGCAGATTTAAAACATCAAAAGTAACTAATATGCGATATATGTTTAGTGGCTGCAGTTCATTAAATAAATTAGATATAAGTAGTTTTGATACATCTAAAGTAACAGATATGTCACATATGTTTGCATATTGCAGTGGATTAAGCCAATTGGACATAAGTAGCTTTAATACGTCCGAAGTAACGCATATGGGAGGTATGTTCTATACTTGTTTAAATATCAGCACAATATATGCAAACAATAAATTTAATGTTGATAATGTCATAGAAGGTGATAACATATTTTATGGATGTAATAAACTTACAGGTGCAAAAGGAACGAAGTATGGAATGTATAAAAGTGATATAAAATATGCACATATAGATGGAGGTTCATCTAATCCGGGATACTTTACACAGACAGGCTTTATGAAAGACGGCAATTAAATTGTATACAAAAATGTAGATAGAAACAATGCAAGAGGAGTAAAGCAGACAGGCTGGCAGGATATCGACAGTAAATGGTACTATTTTACAAAGATGGAATTATTGAGAAATCAAAATGGACTGGCAATACCTATTACGTGAAGACTGACGGAAATATGCCGAAATCTGAAAAAACCTTAAAATAATTATCAAAATAACAATACATATATTATATTTTAGTGTTATAATAAACATATATAGATTTCGGAAAAGCAAAGGCGGTTAAAATACATGAGAAACAGATTTAAGAAAATTATTTCTACAGTTCTGGCATTAGTATTGTCCGGCACGATGCTGATATCAGCACCTATATCAGTAAGAGCAGATTCTTCAATTGTAGAAAAAGCGGTAACATGGGCGATGAAAATTGCAAATGACAATTCGCATGGATATAGTCAGGTAAACAGATGGGGACCTGATTACGACTGTTCATCTTTTATAATCCAGGCATTTAAAAATGCAGGAGCAGATATTGATACAAGTAAAGTGAGTTATACCGGAAATATGCGTTCATATTTTACAACGCATGGTTTTATATGGATACCTTGGAGCCAGATAGGAGACAAGTCTAAATTAATAAGAGGCGATATACTTTTGTGTGAAGGAGTACATACCGAATTATACATAGGAAATGGACAACTTGTGGGTGCACATACAGATTATGGATATCCGCAGACCGGGGACCAGACAGGCAAGGAGATTTCAGTTACATCATATTATTACAGCTCATCGCAGCCATGGGGTGGTGTTTTAAGGTATTCAGGAAATGTTGCATCAAATTCCTGTGACTGTTCAATATCATACGCAGGGACATATGTTGTTAATACTGACAACTCATCATTGATAATGAGAAGTGGACATGGTACCGGATATTCGATAATTACAACTATTCCTGAGGGGACTGAAGTAAAGGTAACCAAAGGAAATGGTTCATGGGCCCATGTAGAATGGAATGGCTATAACGGATATTGTTCGATGGAATATCTTAAGAAAAAATACAATAATCCAAAAGGAACAATTGACAGTATCAGTGGTGGTGTCGGAAGCGTAGATGTACGTGGCTGGGCATTTGATTCAGATGACATATCAACCTCGATATATATAGATGTTTATATAGGTGGTCCGGCGGGTTCGGGAGTACCATGTCATACAATTATAGCTGATAAGTACAGACCTGACGTTAATAAAGTATATAGTGTGGGTGATAACCATGGTTATTCTGAGAAAATATATACAGATTATACAGGACTACAATCAGTATACGTCTATGCAATTAATATTGGCGGTGGAGAGAATGTATTCTTAGGAACAAAACAGGTGAATATCGAAGAAAATACAGAGATAACAGATGGATGGCATGAAGAATCAGGCACAAAATATTATTATGAAAATGGTAATAAGATAACAGGCTGGAAGAAAATTGACAATAAATGGTATTATTTTGAAAATAATGGTATCATGCAGAACTCAAAATGGATAAAAACAAGTAACAAATGGTACTATGTAGATAGCAGTGGCGTAATGCAGACCGCAAAATGGTTAAAACTTAATGATAAATGGTACTATGTAGATAATAGTGGCGTAATGCAGACCGCAAAATGGTTGAAGCTTAATGATAAATGGTATTATGTAGATGGCAATGGAGTAATACAGACAGGCTGGCAGAAACTGAGTAATAAATGGTATTATTTTAATACATCAGGAGTGATGCAGTCATCAAAATGGTTATTCATTAATAACAAATGGTATCATTTAGATGCAAATGGTGTTATGGAAACCTCTAAGTGGATAAGCGGTACATATTACGTTAAAGCCGATGGAACAATGGCAGTATCGGAGTGGGTAGATAATGGCAGATACTATGTAGATGCTGATGGTAAATGGGTTAAAGGTGCTAAAAAATAGAATATAACAAATGAGAAAGAATGGAGGACTTATATATGAATAAGAAGATCATTAAAAGTATAAGGAACACAATTATGGCGGTTATTGCAATTGCAATCGTATTTGTTGGAATAGCGTTTTTAAACAATATGGAGGTAAGTGCAGCAGAAGAACAGATGGCAACTTTTGATAAATGGGTATTTAGAACTTCAATTTCAAATGATGCTACAGAGATATATTTTATGTCTAAAAAAGAGCTGCCTACAGACGTTGCTTCTAAGATTAATACTCTGAAAGGTACAGATATTAGTGTAGGTACAGATGGTTCAGTACAGTTATTTAGAATAGGAACAAGATATTATGTAGTAAGCATGAATAATGTGAAAATGCAGCCGGATACATGTAAGGCTATGTTTTCTAATCTGGATTCTTTAACAAAAGTAGAGTTTAAAAATTTTGAAACGAAAAATGTGATAGATATGTCAAATATGTTTATTGGTTGTAGTTCATTAAGCAACGTAGATGTAAGTGGTTTTGATACTTGTAAAGTAACAAGTATGGCGGCTATGTTTAAATGGTGTGAGAAAATAAGCAGCCTTGATTTAAGCGGATTTAACACAAGCAATGTAATAGATATGAATGATATGTTTAGAGCATGTAAAGGCTTAACAAATTTAAATTTATCAGGATTTGACACAAGTAAAGTAACCGATATGAATGGTATATTTGAAGCATGTGAAGGTCTGACAAAATTAAATGTATCAGGATTTAATACAAATAATGTAACAGATATGAGTTATATGTTTGATAATTGTATAAATCTTACAGAGTTAAATGTATCAGGATTTAATACAAGCAAAGTAATCGATATGAGTGGAATGTTTCAAAAATGCCAAAGCCTGACAAATATAGATGTAAGTAATTTTGATACAAGTAAAGTAACAGACATGAGTTATATGTTTAATATGTGCAAAGGATTGACTAACATAAACGTAGCTGGATTTGATACAAGTAGTGTAATCAATATGAATGCTATGTTTCAGATGTGTAATAACTTAAAAAATGTAGATGTAAGCAATTTTGATACAAGCAAAGTAACAAACATGAGTTATATGTTTAGTGGTTGTATGAATCTTACAGAGTTAAATCTTATGGGATTTAATACAGACAAAGTAACAAATATGAGTTATATGTTTAAAGAGTGCATTAATTTACAGAAAATAATTGTTAGTAATAAATTTAATGTAAATAATGTAACAGATGATGCAAAAATGTTTTTGCGAGCAAGAAAGCTTGTGGGTGAAAAAGGTACAGAGTATTCAGAAGATAAGGTATCAAAAGAATATGCCCATATAGATGGTGGTTCAACTAATCCGGGATATTTTACGCTTGCAGGAGTTAGTAAAGCAGGCTGGAAGAAAGTTGATAACAAACAGTATTATTATAACAGCAATGGTGTTTTACAGAAATTAAAATGGATAAAAACAAATAATAAATGGTACTATGTAGATAAATTAGGTGTAATGCAGACATCTAAATGGATAAAAGGTACATATTATGTGAAAGCTGATGGAACTATGGCAATTTCTGAAATAGTAGAAGGTAAATATTATGTAGGCACTGATGGTAAATGGCAGAAACTGAAAGGCTGGCAGAAGATTAATGACAAATGGTATTATTTTAATTCTAAATCAGTAATTCAGAAGTTAAAATGGATAAAAATAAACAATAAATGGTACTATGTAGATAAATCAGGAGTAATGCAGTCATCAAAATGGGTAAGTATCAACAAAAAATGGTATTATTTCGATAAATCCGGAGTAATGCAGACCTCTAAGTGGATAAGCGGTACATATTACGTTAAAGCTGATGGAACAATGGCAGTATCGGAGTGGGTAGATAATGGCAAATACTATGTAGATGCTGATGGTAAATGGGTTAAAGGTGCAAAGAAATAAAATAGAACATAGTTGATATCAACTGGATAAGGGGTATGAAAGAGTGTGTCATATATATCCTGCACATTTCATTTCATTTTCTATCAAAATTATATAGACAATCTACTTTTTGCGTGTTATTATGGAAATGTAGCACAAAAAAAGTAGATTTATAATAAAAAAATTGTGAATAAAACACATAAGATTGATTGTGTATTGAGTTTGCATTTTTTTTTATTATAAAATTTGTGAAAATTATGTTAAAAGGAGGACATTATTTTATGAAAAAGTTAAAAAATTTAACTTTGAAATGCGCATCATTTATGATGGCAACGGTGATGGTCGGAACAGGGTTCCTAGATAGTCTGACATTATCATCGAAGAGAATAACAGGCAACATATCGAATGGTATCGTTGCAGAGGCGGCAGAAACAGGAACGGTAAATGCAGATACGTTTTCGTGGGACAATGCATCTGTATACTTCTTGCTTACAGACAGATTTAGAAATGGTGATACATCAAATGACCATTCATACAATAGAGGACTGGATAAAAACGGAAATGTAATTAACGTTTCTGATGACAGGGGAACATTCCATGGTGGAGACTTTAAAGGTGTAACACAGTCAATCAAAGAGGGATATTTCAATAATCTCGGTGTTAATGCAATCTGGATTAGTGCACCATACGAACAGATTCATGGTTACATAGTAGGTGGTGACGGTTCACCAAGTTTTGCACATTATTCATATCATGGATATTATGTACTTGATTATACTAATTCTGATGCTAACTTTGGTACAATGGACGAGTTCAAAGAATTAGTAGATACAGCACATGAACATGGAATAAGAGTCGTAATGGATATCGTTCTTAACCATGCAGGTTATAACAGCTTATACGATATGAATGAATATGACTTTGGTAGTGTTAAAAGTGGCTGGGAAGACTACTACTATTCAATGACTAATGTTAATAATAAAGATTACCATAGTTACATTGATTACGAGACAGATGCTTTAGCATGGGGAAAATGGTGGGGAGCTGACTGGGTAAGAGCAGGACTTCCAGGATACACAGAGGGTGGCGGAGGTAGCTACACAATGTCGCTTGCCGGCTTACCTGACTTCAGAACAGAATCAACAGCAACGGTTAGTATCCCTGCATTCCTTGAGAAGAAATGGAAATCAGAGGGACGTTATGATTCAGAAGTAGCAGAACTTAAGAACTATCTTAGTTCACATGGATATGATATGACGGTTACAAACTGCATTTCTTACTGGTTATCATCATGGGTACGTGAGTATGGTGTTGATGGTTTCAGATGTGATACAGCTAAACACGTTGAATTTGAATCATGGAAGAGACTTAAGGATATGTGTACAGAGGCTCTTAAGACATGGAAAGCAAATAACCCTGATAAGAAATTAGATGACCTTGATTTCTGGATGACTGGTGAATGTTGGGATCATGGTGTATCTAATGACGAATACTATTCAAAGGGTGGTTTCGACTCTATGATTAACTTCGAGACAACAGGCGGCGGAATGTTGGCTGAAGGCAGAATAGATTCATTATATAATGGATATGCAAAAGCAATTAATAACACACCTGGCTTTAATGTATTATCATATATGTCATCACATGACTCTACATTAGCTCGTGGTAATATGGTATACCTTGGTTCGGCACTTTTATTATTACCAGGTGGAATACAGATTTACTATGGTGATGAGACAAACAGAGGATTAGTTGATGGCATCCCATTTGATGGAAATGGTGGCGCAGGCCACTCACTCAGAAGTGATATGAACTGGGATTCAATTGATGAAACAGTTTTATCACATTGGCAGAAAGTCGGAACATTTAGAAATAGCCATATTGCAGTAGGTGCTGGTCAGAATACTAATATAACATCAAGTTCAGGACATGCATTTACAAGAACATATGAAAGTGGAAATATTAAAGACAGAGTTGCATTCTGTATCGCTGCATCAGCTAATACAGAAGTTACAATGGATGTCAGCAATGTATGGAAAGATGGCGACAGAGTTGTTAACTACTATGATTCATCATCGGCAGTAGTTACAGGTGGAAAAGTTACATTTAACAGTGGTGCTAATGGAACAGTTCTTGTTCAGGACCCTGATGGAAAACCATTAGTTACAATTAAAGGTGAAGCTAAATTCAAAGGAACACAGAAGGTTACAGTAAGTCTTAAAGATACAAAACAGGCAGTTATATCTGTAGATGGAGCTAAGAAATTTATCGTTAAAGATGGTGATTCATTTACAATTGGTGCGACAGCTTATGAAGGCGACACAGTAACAGTTTCGTATACAGCCGAGAATGAAAAGGGCGTAGTCAATGGTAAGGCTACATTCTATAAAGCATATGGAAATGAAGACATAGGCGGCGGTGGAGAAGAAGAAAAAGAAGATAATATTATAAGAATTAAGATGGCAAATGGTTCAGCACCATATCTCTATGCATGGACTGGCGCCTCAACAGCATTAACAGCTGCATGGCCAGGAACTAAGTTAACAGAGAAAGATTCGGATGGTTACTATACATTTGAATTTGCTAAGGATATATCAACATATAATGTAATTATTAGTGATGGTGGCACTGGACAGACATCAGATATAACAGGATTAAAGGGAAAAGTTACAGTTAATGTAGCTTCTGACTTTACAACAAAGATCAATGGTGGATCAGTTGAAACTGTAGAGAATACAGTAACAATTCATATTAAACCATATTCAGATGTTGCACCTTTCTTATATGTTTGGGACAATTCAGGCAGCTATAATGGTGGTTTCCCTGGTAAGCAGTTAAGTAATCCTGATGCGGATGGCTGGTATACATTTGTTAAAGAGGGTGTGTCATCACTTAACTGTATAGTTGGCGATGGTGGAAGCTCAAACAGAACAGGTGATATTACTGGAATTACAAGCGAGGCATGGATAACAATTAAGAGCGCCGATAATACTAAGTATGATATAGAGAAGACTCCTGTAATTGAATCAAAATATACTTTATTAAGAAAAGAAGCAAGAGCTGTTAAGAATCTTACAGTATCAGATTATACACAGGCTTCATATAAGAAATTATATAGCTATATTGCACAGGCAGACAAGTTAGTGGCATTAGGTGAGAAAGAAGCAGATATTACTGAAGTAGAGACTACATATAATAATATAATAAATGCTAAGAAAGCATTGGTACTTGCAACACCATCTATTAGTTCGGCATCTGCAGGTTCTAAAGCAATAACAGGTAAGGCAGCTTATGGCTCAAAAGTAACAGTTAAATTAAATAATAAGACTTATACAGCTGTAACAGATGAGATAACAGGTGTATGGAAAGTCAATGTAGCAACTGCATTAAAGAGTACAGATGTACTTTACGTATCAGCTAATAGAGATGACTTGAAATCTGGCGAGCTTACATATAAGATGTCAGGCGGAGATGTTATAACAGTTGGCTGGAAAGAGATAGACAGTGAGTGGTATTACTTCGATGCATCAGGTGTTATGCAGACATCAAAATGGATAAATGGCACATATTATGTACAGGCAGATGGAACAATGGCAAAATCACAGTTAGTAGACAATAACAAATACTATGTAGATGCCAATGGTAAATGGGTTAAGACAACAAAATGGCTCAAGATTAATAACAAATGGTACTACAATGTATCTGGCAATATTCAGAAATCTAAATGGGTTAAGATAAATAGTAAATGGTACCATTTTGATGCATCAGGTGTTATGGAGACATCTAAGTGGATAAATGGAACATATTATGTACAGGAAGATGGAACAATGGCAGTTTCTAAATGGGTTGATGGTAATAAATACGTTGGCCCAGATGGAAAATTGGTTAAAAACAAATAAGATCAGGCTGAAGACCTCAACAATAATATCCTCTATATTAATAAGAATTAATTAGCAAGTTGATTCTATAATATAGAGGATATTTTATTATCTAAAAGGTTATAAAAATAATCCTATACATTTATGGAATACATACAAAATTCTAAAAATTTACTAAAAAGGCGCCATTATATGCCAAAAAACAACTTGCATACATGTTCCAGAAACTTAAAATCTTGTTGAAATTTAATATACTAGCATATATAATAGTCCCTATCGAGACGTATCGATCCTAGAACGTGACAAAGGAGGGTGACTATGTAGAGAATGTTAAGTGCTTTTTAATGAAAAGTTGTTAAGTAAACATTATTAATTAAGAAATGGAGATTATCATGAAGAAGAGATTTATGAAATCATTTCTGGCGGTAGTTACATCAGTATCGATGTTAATGACAGGTATAACTATACCGGAAATGAAAAGTTATGCATCAGAAGCAGTAATAGCACAGACTTCTGAGACAGTAGCGGCTTCGTCAAACAAATATGGTTTATTGGATAAAGCCTGTGATGGTTTGATACTTCATTGCTGGAACTGGTCGTACAATGAGATAAAGAACAGTATGGCTGAGATTGCAAAAGCAGGTTATACATCATTACAGACATCACCTGTGCAGATGCCTAAGGATGCAGGTTCTAATGATACACAGGGAACATGGTGGAAAGTATATCAGCCTACAACACTTAGTATGGTTGACAGACATCCTTGGTTCGGTACAAAAGAGGAATTCAAAGCTATGTGTGATGAAGCTGAGAAATACGGAATCAAGGTTATTGTAGATATTGTTGCTAACCATATGGCTAACAATACAGGGGGAATTGGTAATTCAAGAGGAGATATCTGTAGTCAGAACGATCCAACATTCAGAGATGATGACAGCTGCTGGCATTTAAATGGTTCTACAAGAATCGATTATGGCAATCAGCACCGTAATGGAGACACAACAAGTTTAACATGGGGATTTGGTGGATGGCCAGATCTTAACACAGGAAGTAAAAAGGTACAGAATGCAATTGTTTCTTTATTAAAAGAATGTGTTGATCTTGGTGCAGACGGATTCAGATTCGATGCAGCTAAGCATATCGAACTTCCAAGTGATCCGGGTGGAGCATCAGATTTCTGGCCTTATGTTACAAGTGCTATTAAGAAATATAAGCCTGATGTGTATCTCTATGGAGAGATTCTTGATGATTCTGCAACAGCTATTTCAAATTATACAAAGTATATTGCTGTTACAGATAACAGAGCAGGTAATGCAACATCGTGGGCAGTAAACAACCATAACATTCAAGGGGCAGCAAATTCTTCACTTACATATAAAGGAGAGTTAGGAGATAATATTGTTCTCTGGGCCGAATCTCACGATACATATGCCAATGATGGCTTTACAGGTCCTTCAACAAAGCTTTCACAGAGTGTTATAAACAGATCATGGGCTATTCAGGCAGCAAGAGATTTTGCAGTACTCTATTATATCCGTCCGGGCGATACTGGAGCTAAGATGGGTTCAAAAAGTACAAATACAGCATGGAAAGATTCAGAAGTAGTTGAAGTTAATAAATTCCATAACTACTTTAATGGAAAATCAGAACATATGTCATCATATGACGGCTCAGTAGTATTAGTAGAAAGAGGTTCGAATACTGCACAAGGTGGTGTTGTTCTTGTAAATATTGGTGGTGGCTCTAAGAATGTTACAGGAGCTGAAACTCATTTATTAGCAGATGGCACATATAAGGACCAGGTATCAGGAAATGAGTTCCAGGTATCAGGTGGTAAGATTACAGGTAATATAGGTAGCACAGGCGTTGCAGTAGTCTATAATAAGAAGCCTGTTTCACAAGATCCTGAAGCAACTATTTCGCAGGAAGGCGGAGAGTTTACAAGTGATACATTAACACTTAAGCTCAACTTAGTTAATGCAATATCAGGTACATATAAGATTGGTTCACAGTCAGTTAAGACATTTACAGCAGCTAAATCAATTACGATTGGTGCAGATATGGCATATGGAGAAAGTGTTGATATAGTTCTTACGGCAACAGATGGTAAGACAACATCAGATCCTGTTACATATACATTTACTAAGGTAGAGAAGAATGATAATATTGCATACATAAAAGTACCATCAGGCTGGACTGGAGATGTATATTGTTATGCATATGATTCTGAAACAGAGAAGGTTAATAATGGAGAATGGCCTGGCGAGAAGATGACATATGATTCAACAACAGGTTATTACAAATATACAATCCCAGAGAATATTAAGAAGCCAAGAGTTATCTTCTATAATTCGATAGCTAACCGTTATCCGGATGACGTGGAACCTGGACTTCTGTTCGAATCATCAGGTTCGTGGTTATATGCTGATGGCAAATGGTCAAAGATGACATCTGCAACAGAAAACGGAACAGTAATAGTTAAATATGTAGATGAATCAGGCAATGAAATAGCTACATCTAAGAAGATAACAGGTAAAGTAGGAGCATCTTATACAACTTCTGCAGCAAAAGTAAGTGGATATACATTAAAGACAACACCAGCTAATGCAACAGGAAAATATACAGCTTCAACAATTACAGTAAAATATGTTTATTCAAAAGCGACAGGCAGTGAACCTACAGTTGCAGTATCACTTGCGGATGGTTCTACATTTAAGACAGAGACACAGACGATTAAACTTACATTAAGTAATGCAACATCGGGTACATATTCAGTAGATAATGGTCCTGTTAAGACATTTACAGGTTCAGCAAATGTTGTACTTGGTCAGGGTAAAGTAGCTGATTCTACAGTTACAGTTAAAGCTACAGCTACTAATGCGAGTGGTAAGACAAAGAGCTATACATTTACATATAATAAGAAATTCAATGGAACTGTTAATGAAGAAACAAGTAATTTAGCAGTAACAAATAATACTGCAAGTGTGGTAACAGCAGGACAGAAACCTGCAAGCGACATCTATGCAACTAACCCTGATGGAAAGAAGGGTGTTGAGAAGACAATTACAATTGATGGTGATGCATCTGATTGGGACGAAAGCATGCTTATTGCTAAAGGCGGTGCATGGGATGTAGCAAACCACTATAAGGGTGGACACGAAAACTGTGTACTTGATACTACAGCATTATATGCAGCTTATGACGATGAAAACCTTTACGTTGCATGGCAGATGGTTAATACAACAGATACATGGGCAAGATCAGGTGATGGACCATTAAGTGACGGTGGACGAGTACTCGATGTACCACTTATTCTTGCACTTAGCATAGATGAGAACTCAGTTTCAATGTCAAACAAGAATACTGAAGGAGGACCTATCTGGGGAAAGAAGATGGGACTTGAGTTTGATACTCATGTTGACAGATTATTATATATGAGTGGTAAGCCAGGTTTAGGAAAACCATCTATATTCAAGGCAGTAGATGCAAATGGTAATACAGACTATGAAGATGGTTGTGTTGGATTTGCTAAAGGTGGAATTGAATACAAGATGGCTACAACTAACATAAGTTCAAAGATTATGGGGCTTAATGGATCAGATTCAACAGATGACATATTCAATAATGCAGCAGACTGGGTTGATTATAAGACATTTGTTGGTTCATCAGGAAAACATGATATAACATATGACTCATTCTATGAGATTAAGATTCCATATTCAACTCTGGGAATTACAAAGAGCACAATTACATCAAAAGGTATTAAAGCAATGTTAGTTGCTACAAGAGGCGAATCAGCACTTGACTGTATACCATATGATGCATCAATGATTGACAATGCTATGGATGATTACTCAAGTGATCCAAGTACATCAGCAGAGAAAGATGATACTGACATTATTACTGTTGATTTTGCGCAGATTGGGGGAGGCGGTGTTGTACCACCATCAGACGATCTTGAATTAAATTTTGGTGCTGACCGTTCAGCTCCACAGACAGCAGGAACAGCTCTTACATTAAAAGGTATTGCACAGGGTGGTTCAGCCAACTATACATATAAATACTATGTAAATAATAAGTTAGTAGCTACTAAGACAGGAAGTGGTGAAACATCAACATCTTGGACACCACAGACAGCGGGTACTTACACAATTAAATGTGTCGTAACAGACTCAAAGAATAACACAGTAACAAGTGCTAAGAAGTATACAGTAGAAAGTTCAGGAAGTGTTACTACAGGCTGGAAGAAAGTTGGTTCATCTTGGTATTATTACAGCAATGGTAAGAAGGTAACAGGCTGGAAACAGATTAATGGTAAATATTATTACTTCAATACATCAGGCGTTATGCAGGCATCTAAATGGATAAGCAGTACATATTATGTAAAAGCTGATGGTTCAATGGCAGTTTCAGAACTCGTTGATAATAATAAGTATTATGTGGATGCCGATGGTAAATGGGTTAAGACAACAAAATGGATTAAGATTAATAACAAATGGTACTACAATGTATCAGGAAATATCCAGCAGTCTAAATGGGTTAAGATAAATAATAAATGGTATTATTTCAACGGCTCAGGCGTAATGCAGACATCTAAATGGATAAACAAGACATATTATGTACAGGCAGATGGAACAATGGCTAAATCAAAACTTGTAGATAATAACAAATACTATGTAGATGCCAATGGTAAATGGGTTAAGACAACAAAATGGC
>OHQF01000735.1_pt1 | contig 19441 bp, 20 predicted proteins | sample 1578001 | NCBI WGS metagenome assembly OHQF01 (sample SAMEA3879538, study PRJEB24766) | human gut metagenome | biome: human-associated habitat; feature: feces | place: USA | collected 1985/1987 | reverse complement strand
CGAGCTGGGTTCAGAACGTCGTGAGACAGTTCGGTCCCTATCTGTTGCGGGCGTAGGAGATTTGAAGGGAGCTGACCTTAGTACGAGAGGACCGGGTTGGACGTACCTCTGGTGTACCAGTTGTTCTGCCAAGGGCATGGCTGGGTAGCTACGTACGGACGAGATAAACGCTGAAGGCATCTAAGCGTGAAACTCTCCCTGAGATAAGATCTCCACTGAGGCTCGACGTAGACTATGTCGTTGATAGGTCAGAGGTGGAAGCACAGCAATGTGTGCAGCTGACTGATACTAATAAGCCGAAAGCTTGACCAAAGCGCAGGCTCAGTGAGTGTCTTAATAGTAATTGCGGAAGTAAAGGACAATGTTCAGTTTTCAGGGCGCATCGAAATAACAGGATCTGCGCCTTTAGCTCAGTTGGTAGAGCAACTGACTCTTAATCAGTGGGTCCCGGGTTCGAGTCCCTGAAGGCGCACCATGGCCCGTTGGTCAAGTGGTTAAGACAGAGGCCTCTCACGCCTTTAACATCGGTTCGAATCCGGTACGGGTCACCAAGATCCTGAAAAAATGGGTTGACAAGCACGGGTAAATGTGCTAGAATCCGAAAGCGGTTAGATGACGAAGGTCATTTGACATAAGGATGGTGAAAAGCCATCTGCATAGTTGGTATTGATTGTCATGAGGGTCCACCTGTTCCCATCCCGAACACAGAAGTTAAGCTCATGTACGCCGACAATACTTGGCGGGCGACTGCCCGGGAAGATAGGTAATGCCAACACAAACAGGAAGAACCAGTCGAAAGACTGGTTCTTTTTTGTGCATCTTCGGATTCTGCCGGAAACACTCCGCCGGAGTGTTTCTTCGGCAGGACAATACGTTGGCCTGCCCAGGAAGATAGGGAATGCCAACACTAAGAGAAAGAACCAGTCGAAAGGCTGGTTCTTTTCTTTTTCTTCGAATCACCAGACGAATGTCTGGTGATTCGGTCTGTCAAAGAACGCCTACAAGCACTCGATAATCCCCGCCTGCCATATCATTCGCCGCCTCCCTCTATCTCTACAATATCGTCATGCCCGCAATTCGGGTGGTTACGGCCGTAGAAAACCGCCCTTCTGTGCATGGCAGTAAGTAACTGTCATCAGTTTAACACAGAGGGGCGGCCTTTTCAATATTTTGCGTTATTTTCGTAGTTCAGTTTTGGGAAAATCAGTCAGTAGCAGGGAAAAGTCTTTTGGTTTGCGGCGTCAGGAGTTCTCCTGAGCTACCTCCACCACGGTCAGGGTGCTATCCTTGACCCGGAACCGCACATTCCAGCCGCCGAAGGTCAGACCATAGACCCGTTCCGGGTCTGCCTGATAGGAGGGGCGGGGGTCGTGGGACAGCACGCCGATGAGCGCGTCCCGCTTGTTCTCCGGTATCCTTTCCAGAAGGGAAGAGGGAAAGTCAACCGTCAGTAAAAAGTCTCCGGCACCCTGAGTGAAGCCCCCCAGAGCGTCGGGTTTGGCATCGCCGTAAGGAATGTAGGGCTTGATGTCGAAAATCGGCGTGCCGTCCATCAGATCGGCTCCGCCCACATGGAGCACAGTGCCATACTCCCGGGTTTCCTCCACGCCCAGCAGCCGGACGCAGGACAGCCCCAGATTGTTGGGACGGAAGGGGGAACGGGTGGCAAAGACTCCCATCCGAACGTTGCCCCCCAGACGAGGAGGGCGGACGGTAGGAGACCAGCCGTGACGCACTGCCTGGGAAAACTGCCAGATGAGCCACAGATGGGAAAAGCCCTCGATGCCCCGCAAAGCATCGGCGTTCCGGAATTCCGGCTCAAAGACAATGGTGGATTCCAGCGCATCCACCAGGCCGCTTTGCCTGGGGATGCCGAATTTGGTGGGAAAATCGCTTTTCATCCGGGCGATGGCCTGAATCCTTGCTTCCATTTAAGAGAACCTCCTTCGCATGGCAAAGGTGACGGCAAAGATGGCCGCCAGCAGCAGGCTGACGGCGGCTCCCGCCGAGCAGCCCAAGTAATAGGAAACGGTCAGGCCGCCCAGCCCGGCGATCAGGGCGAAGAGCACGGAAAAGCCGTGGTACTGCCGCAGATTCCGGGAAATGTTCCGGGCGGAAGCCCCGGGCAGCACCATCAGGGAGTTGAGAATCAGAAGACCCACACTGGAAATGCTGAGCGTCACCACCACCGCAATGGCCACGGTGAAGAGCGTCTGGGATTTCCCCACGCTGATGCCCCGGGAGGCGGCCAGCTGGGGATGAATGGCCGTCAGAGTCAGCCGGTTGGCGTAGACCAGCCAGAAAAGAGCCACCGCCAGCAGAACCAGAGCCAGCATTCCGATTTCCGCCGGGGTAACGGAGAGCACATCGCCGATGAGATATTTGTTGTATTTGGTGAAGCTGCCGCCGCCCAGAGTGGCGACAAAAATGCCCAGAGCCACCGCTGTGCTGGAAAATACGCCGATGAGGGTGTCTGCCGCCTGATTGGAGCGGCTGCGCACATAGGAAAACACCAGGGCGAAGCACACGCTGAAGCCCACCGCCGCCCAGGTAGGTGCGCTCAGGCCGCAGATGGCTCCGATGGCAATGCCGGTAAAGGCCGAGTGCCCCAGGGCATCGGAGAAGAAGCTCATCCGGCCGGTGACGATCATGGTGGACATGAGGCCGAACAGGGGCGCCATGAGCATCATGGCGAGAAAGGCGTTTTTCATAAAGTCCCAGTGGAGCATTTCCAGGGGGAGCAGATCACAGAGGCTGTACCAAAGGCTCATAAGCTTCCTCCTTTCATGTGGAAGGCCTGGGCGAATTCCGGGGAGCTCAGAACCTCCTGGGCGGTGCCCTGAATTTTCACGCCCCGATCAATGAGCACCACCTGATTGGCGTACCTTGGGAGCATGGAAAAGTCGTGGGTGGTCATAAGAATAGACAGGTCGTAGGTCTTTCGAATTTCGTCCAGCATGTCCATCAGGGTCTCCATGCCCTCCACATCCACGCCGGACAGGGGCTCGTCCAGAATTAAGATGTTGGGCATAGGTTCCAGAGCCAGAGCCAGCAGCACCCGCTGCAATTCGCCGCCGGACAGAGTGCCGATTCGCTTGTCGATTAAATCTTCCCCGTGAACCCGCTCCAGGCATTCCTTCACCAGGGCGCGCATGGACTTGCCCAGACCTAAAAAGGCAGGCCGTTTGCCCAGGCAGCAGGCAAAAAGATCAGATACGCTCACCGGGTCGCTGGGATCGAAGGCCGGGCTCTGGGGCACATAGCCGATCCGGGGCTTTTTGCTCCGCTGACCCGGCTGGGAGAAGGCAATGACACCCTCATATTCCCGCTGACCCAGAATGGCCTTCAGAAATGTGGATTTGCCGGCCCCGTTGGGGCCGATCAGAGCCAGAAGCTCCCCGCAGTGGACGTGAAGATTTACGTCCGACAGAATCGGCTCGTTTCCGATTTTTACCGTTAGATTTTCCACCCGCAGACAGCAGGAGTGCCCGCAGGAGCCGCCGTGAATGTCCAGATTCATCCAAATGCCTCCCGGATTGTGTCAATGTTGTGATACATGGCCTCAAAATAGCTATCCCCGGACATGGCCATGTCCAGAGCGTAAACCTTACAGCCCGTTTCCCGGGCGATTACCTGCGCCGCGGAATCGCTGCCGCTGACCTCGGTGAAGATGGCTGGAAGATCGTGCTTTCGCACTAGCTCCGTCAGGTGAATCAGGTCTTTCGCCGAGGCTTCGCTGCCGGATTCCTCTTCGACGGATTCCAGAATGGTCAGATGAAAGGCCTGGGCGAAATAGGAAAAACCGTCGTGGAAGGGAATCAGCTCCCGGCATTGCAGGCCGGACAGTTGTTCTTCACCATAGCTTTGCAGGGCTTCCAGCTGAGTAAGCAGGTCTTCCAGATTGGCTCGGAAGGTATCTTCATAGTCCGGATACTGCCGGGAAAGACCGTCACAGATGTTTTGTGCCATGACCTGGGCATTTTCCGGGGAAAGCCAGATGTGAGGATCCTCCTCGTGATGGTGGCCGTCCTCCTCATGGTGGTGCTCCTCTTCCTCGTGCGCTTCGTCGCTGTGCAGAAGGGAGATTCCCTGGGATGCGTTGATGGTGGGTACGTCCAGGAGCAAATCGTCCAGGAAGTCCTCCAGACCGGCTCCGGAGATGACCACCACCTGGGCGGCCTCCGCGGCCTTGACCTGACGGACGTTCAGGGAATAGTCGTGCAGGCAGCTGACCTGCTCCGTCACCAGCCGGGTTACGGCGAGCGGCGTGCCCTGGCACAGCCGGGAGGTAAAATCCCAGACGGGCAGGGTAGTGGCGGCGATGGGGGCGTAGTCCGCTTTCGGAGCGCAGCCGCAAAGCAATGCCGCCGCCAGAGCCGCTGTCAGTATGATTTTCCAAAACTTCATGGGGCAAAAATCCTTTCCGGATAGGCGTATATCATTTTTATTCTACCATAGCTGTCAAGAAAAAAGGAAGCCTGCTCAGCAGACTTCCTTCTCGCTATGTATGGAAACTCAGTGGTTCTCCACCCATTCCTTGACCTTGGTCTTGGCAAGTCTCTGGATATCCTCGGTAGGATACTTGGAGGTCTCGCCGCCGATGCCGTACACAAAGTACAGACCTTCGGGAGTCTGGAACAGATCCTCCTCATAGCCGGCGGGATCGCCCAGGTTGCCGCTGGTGAACTTATGAACCAGGGTAGCAGTCTCGGTGTCGTACTCCTTCTTGCAGATGATCTTCTTCATGGAATGAACCTCCTTTCATGAGTAATCATCGGGATACCTGTAATTATACACTAATTTGTCCGGAAATCAATAGCGAAAAAAGAAAAATCAGAACCTTTTCCCAAAAATTGGTTGATGTCTCAATTGGAAACCCTGACTAAGCCGGGAAAGAGTGTGCAAGATGCACAAAGAAATAAGGCGGTTTTATCCCTTTGGTCGTTGTGCTTTGGACAAAAAGATGGTATGATAACAAAAAGGAGGGAATGAAAATGCGGGATTTTCCAGTATTTGACACGGAAACCGGGGTATCCAGCCTGATTCTGAAGGAGGTGCCCTATCGGAAAACAGCCTACATTCATATCCGGGAGGTGGAGCCAGAGGGACTGGCTGCTCATCTTCGGGAGTGCGTGGGCTTCTGCCGGGCGGTGGGAGCGGAACGGATTTTCGCCGCGGGACATGAGGCACTGACGAACTATCCCCTGTATACCGCCGTGGTGGAAATGACCGGCAGCCCCAGCTTCGAGGAAGGGGAGCTTGCCAATCTCTTCCCGGTGACGGAGCAGACCGTATCCCGGTGGCGGGAGCTCTACAATGAACGGATGGCAGGCGTAGACAATGCGGGGACACTGGAGGCTCGGCAGGAGCCGGAGATTCTTTCTGGCGGCACCTACTTCGTCCACGACGGCGGAGAGCTGCTGGGCATCGGCTGGCTGGAGGAGGGGCTTCTGCGAGCCATGGCCTCGGTGAAGCCTGGGGCAGGAGAGCGGGTGATGCGAACCCTGCTGTCGGCCTGTCCCGGCGAAACCCTCCGGCTGGAGGTGGCCTCTACCAACGAGAAGGCATTGCGCCTGTACAAGCGGCTGGGATTTTTTTCCACCCGGGAGATTATCCGCTGGTATCGGGTGGGATAAAAAAACAGGGTGTTCTGGAAAAATACTTGACATGCCGCCCGGGCTGTGCTATAATGCCCAAGGTCAAGGAAAATGCCTTGACACAAGGAGGTTCCCATGGACGCGCTGGAGATGACGCTGCTGCTGGATTATTACGGCGGTATGCTTACGGACAAGCAGAGAGACTGCTTCGATATGCGTCACAATCAGGACCTTTCCCTGGGAGAAATCGGGGAGGCGCTGGGTGTCAGCCGCCAGGCGGTGTGCGACAACCTGACCCGGACGGAAGCTTTGCTTCGCCGGATGGAGGAAAACATCGGCTGTGTCCGCAGAGACAGGGCAGTCCGCAAGGCCGCCCAGGAGATTCTCGCGACGGCGGAAAAGCTGGAAGCCTCCCAAGAACCCGAGACGGTCAGCCTTGCCAGGCAGATTATGGCCGCTGCCCAGACACTGAAGGAGTAAGCTATGGCGTTTGAAGGCTTAACGGAAAAAATCTCAGCCACCTTCAAGAAGCTTCGCGGCAAGGGCCGTCTGAAGGAAGCGGATGTGAAGGAGGCTATGCGGGAGATCCGCATGGCGCTGCTGGAAGCGGACGTGAGCTATAAGGTGGTCAAGGACTTCACCAAGACGGTCACGGAACGCTGCGTCGGCACCGATGTGCTGGAATCTCTCACCCCTGCCCAGATGATCGTGAAGATCGTCAACGAGGAGCTGTGCAAGCTCATGGGCAGTGACACCAAGCATTTGAATATCAATCCCAACGGCCCCACGGTGATTATGCTGGTGGGTCTGCAGGGCGCAGGCAAGACCACCAACGGCTCCAAGCTGGCGGGGCTTCAGAAGCGGCAGGGGAGAAACCCCTTACTCGTTGCCTGCGATATCTACCGTCCCGCGGCCATCCAGCAGCTGAAGGTCTGCGGCGAGAAGCTGGGCGTTCCCGTTTTCGAGAAGGGCACTCAGGATCCCGTCAAAACCGCCAAAGAAGCGGTGCTCTACGCCCGTCAGCGGGGCTACGACATGGTGTTTCTGGACACCGCCGGTCGGCTCCATGTGGACGAGGCTCTGATGAATGAGCTGAAAAACATCAAGGCCGCCGTGAAGCCCGACGAAATCATGCTGGTTGTGGATGCCATGACCGGCCAGGACGCGGTGAACGCGGCTCAGAGCTTCAACGAGTGGCTGGACATCGACTCCGTCATGCTCTCCAAGCTGGACGGCGACGCCAGAGGCGGCGCGGCTCTGTCCGTTAAGGCCATTACCGGCAAGCCTATCAAGTTCGCCGGTATCGGCGAAAAGCTGGAGGACATCGAGCCCTTCCATCCCGATCGGATGGCAAACCGGATTCTGGGGATGGGCGATGTGCTCAGCCTGATTGAGAAGGCGGAAAAGGCCTACGATGCCAAAAAAGCCGCCGAGATGGAGAAAAAGCTCAAGACCAATAAATTCACCCTTCAGGACTTTTACGACCAGATGGTGCAGATGAAGTCCATGGGTTCCATGGAAGATATCTTAGCCCAGATGCCCGGCGGGGCCAACCTGAAGGGCGTAAAGCTGGATGAGAAGGCCATGGCTCACACCGAGGCCATTATCCTTTCCATGACCCCCAAGGAGCGGGAAAAGCCCGAGATCATCGGAGCCGGCCGGAAAAAGCGGATCGCTGCCGGTGCCGGCGTTCGGGTGGAGGATGTGAACAAGCTGCTCAAATCCTTCGAGCAGATGCGAAAGCTCATCAAGCAGTTTTCCGGCCCCGGCGCCGGAAAGAAGCTCAAGCGCATGGGTCGGTTCGGCGGCCTGGGCGGGGGCTTCCCCGGGTTCTAAGCCCCGGAATTCTATCGTTCGCTGAAAGCAAATTGCTTTGCGATATATATTTTTACAATTATTTTGGAGGTGAACTCTCATGGTTAAGATCAGACTGAGAAGAATGGGCGCCAAGAAGGCTCCTTACTACCGTATCGTTGTGGCGGATTCCCGTTCTCCCCGCGATGGCCGCTGCATTGAGGAAATCGGCACTTACAATCCCCTGACCCAGCCCGCTACCATCACCGTGGACGCTGAGAAGGCGCAGAACTGGATCAAGAATGGCGCACAGCCCACCGACACCGTCCGTGGCCTGCTGAAGAGTGCTGGCGTTCTGTAAGATCCCAAAGGAGAATCCCGAATGAAAGAACTTTTGCTGTACATGGCAAAAAATCTGGTGGATGATCCTGAGGCAGTCACCGTAACCGAAATCGATGGCGAGGACGGCAAGGTGCTGGAGCTGCGTGTTGCCGAAGGCGACATGGGCAAGGTGATCGGCCGCCAGGGACGGATCGCAAAAGAGATCCGTACCATCATTAAGACTGTAGCCCAGCGCACTGGCGAGAAGGTCACGGTCGAAATCGTGGATTAAAGCGAGGATGCGTGACGTATGTCACGCATTTTTCGTCTCCACCGGAAGTATGGATTCCCTGTAGGAGTGTAGTGTATGAAACTGAAATTTATTGAGGCCGGCGAGATCGTCAACACCCACGGTATCCGTGGGGAGGTGAAGGTGCTGTGCTGGCTGGATGACCCGGAAATGCTCTGCGAATTTGACCGCTGCCGCATCGGCGGCCAGGAATATCGCATGGACACCGTCCGGGCTCACAAGACCTGCAACCTGGTGAAGCTTTCCGGAGTGGATACCCCGGAGGAGGCCATGAAGCTCCGGGGGAAGGTGCTGGAGCTGTACCGGGAGGATATTGACGATGCGGTGATCTTTGCCGCCGAGCTCATCGGCATGACGGTGCTTGCGGACGGCAATCCCATCGGCACCATCCGGGAGGTGCTGGACTACCCGGGCAACAGCGTCTATGTGGTGCGGGGGGAGTATGAGTATCTGATTCCCGCGGTGAAGCAGTTTATCCTGTCTACGGACATGGAGAAAAACGAGATGCGGGTGCGCCTGCTGGAAGGAATGCGCAGCGATGAGAATTGACATCCTGACCCTGTTTCCGGAGACTCTGGGAGATGTGCTGTCCGAGAGCATCCTGGGTCGCGCCCAGGAGCGGGGCTATATTTCCATCGATACCCACCAGATTCGGGACTACACGGCAAACAAGCAGAATCAGGTGGACGATTATCCCTACGGCGGCGGTCGGGGAGCCGTCATGGCGGCAGATCCCCTCTATCGCTGCTGGGAGGCGGTGTGCGACGAGGCCGGGGGAGCGGTGCACACCGTTTACCTGTCTCCCTGCGGCCATACCTTCTGCCAGGCAGACGCCATCCGGCTGAGCAAGCTGGATAACCTGATCCTGGTCTGCGGCCACTACGAGGGCATTGACCAGCGGTTTATCGACGAATGCGTGGACGAGGAAATTTCCCTGGGGGACTTCGTCCTCACCGGCGGGGAAATCGCCGCCATGGCCGTCACCGATGCGGTGTGCCGGATGGTGCCGGGGGTTCTGGCAGACCCGGAGTGCTTTGAAGAGGAAAGCCACTTTGGTGGTCTTCTGGAATATCCCCAGTATACCCGACCGGCGGTGTGGCACGGCAGAGCCATTCCGGAGATTCTCACCTCCGGCAATCATGAGAAGGTACGCCAGTGGCGCAGAAAGCAGTCCCTGCGGCGCACCCGCAGCCGCAGGCCGGATATGTACGAAAAGCTGGACTTGTCCTCCAAGCAGGACAAGAAGCTCTTAAAAGAAATGGAAGCGGAGGATGCCGCGGATAAGGGGTAGAAGAAAATGGAGAAGCTGATTACTGTGGCGCAGGTCATCGTACCGATTTTCGTGACGGTGCTGCTGGGCGTGCTGGCAAGGCGGAAGGGCACGTTTTCTCAGGAACAGGTGGACGGCCTGAACCGGTTCGTGGTGAAATACGGTATGCCCTGCATCGTATTTCGCTCCTGCCTGACAGCGGATATGGGAGCGGAGTCCCTGAGCAGCATGGCAATGGTTCTTGTCGCCGGACTGATTTCCACGGCAGCTGCCATGACGGTGCTGAAAAAGCGGTATCCCTATCATAACCTTCCTATGCTCTTTGTGGCAAAGGAAAGCGGAATGCTGGGCATTCCGTTGTACATGATTTTGTTCGGCGCGGATCAGGCCTTCCGGATGGGAGTGCTTGACCTTGCCCAGGCGCCCACTGCCTATGCGGTCATTGCCCTGCTGACTGCCGACACCGGGGAGAATCCCACTCCGGGGAGCATCCTCAAGAGCATTTTCGCCTCATCCATGGTAAAGATGAGCCTTCTGGGCCTGTTCATGAATCTGTCCGGGGCAGGCCGGTGGCTGGATTCTCTAGGTGTTCTGGGAATTCTTACGGAAACCACGGGCTTTCTCATCCAGCCGGTAAGCGCGCTGATCATCTTCTATGTGGGCTACAATTTCTCTCTGGATTCCCAGAGCTGCAAGGGGGTGCTGGAGGTGACAGGCATTCTGCTGGGGCTGTATGTCCTGTTCGGCATTGTCATGCAGGGAATGCTGACCCTGGTTCCCAATGTGGACGCGGCCACCCGCTGGGCGGCTGTGCTGTACTGCGTGCTGCCTGCCAGCTACCTGGCTCCCGGCATGGGAAGAAATCCCAGGGACTACACCTTGGCCTCCGGGGTCTGCTCGGTGATGACGGTGGTGTGCCTGGTGGCATTCTGTGTCATGGCGGCCATTGTGGCGTGAGTGGCTCTGTTTTCAAAGATCATCCCGCACAATTGGGCAGATACCTGCCGGATTGTGCGGGATTTTTCGTATTTTCGGAGAAAACCGAAAATACATTGCTTTTTCGTTGACGAATGCGCCTTTTCGCGAATCTGCACGATTCCGGACGTGCTATTTTCCTGAAATTTGTCTTGAAAAAACCAGGGAGTTAGTTGACGCTAACTGCGAAATATGATATACTCGCATTACCCAAAGGAGAAGAGGCGATAGCGTGTTTTTGCAGATACGGGATATCCAGAAGAGCTTCGGACAAAACGACAGCCGGGTTCAGGTGCTCAAAGGTGTGAATATGCAGGTGGACAAGGGAGATTTCTGCGTGCTCTTGGGCCCCAGCGGCAGCGGTAAAAGCACCCTGCTGAACATCATCGGCGGCATCGATACGGCGGATGCCGGGGAAATCACCATCGGCAGCACCAAGCTCGGGAAAATGAACCCAAAGAAGCTGGTTTCCTATCGGCGCAATCATTTAGGCTACGTCTTTCAGATGTACAATCTGATTCCCAACCTGACGGTTCGGGAGAACATCGAGGTGGGAGCCTACCTGAGCAAGAAGCCTTTGAATGTGGACGAGCTGCTGAACACCCTGGGTCTGTGGGAGCACCGGAACAAGCTTCCCAATCAGCTCTCCGGCGGCCAGCAGCAGCGCACCGCCATCGGCCGGGCCATCGTGAAAAATCCGGACATTCTCCTGTGTGATGAGCCTACCGGTGCTCTGGACTACCAGACCAGCAAAGAAATCCTGAAGCTCATCGAAACCGTGAATCACAAATACGGCAGCACCGTCATCATGGTGACCCACAACGACGCCATCCGGCTGATGGCCACTCTGGTGGTGAAATTCCGGGACGGGGTCGTGCGCAAGGCCTACCGCAACGAGACCCCTGTGGGCGCGGAGGAACTGGAATGGTAAAGAATCCTCTTCGTAAGCGGATTTTCCGGGAGCTGCGCGGCGAGGCGGGAAAATACATCGTGATTTTTCTGCTGCTGGCCATGACCATTTCCCTGGTCTCCGGCTTTCTGGTGGCCGACGGCAGCATGATCGCCGCCTACAACGAAAGCTTCGAAAAATACAATGTGGAATACGGCAATTTCCGGGTGGAAAAGAAGCTGAACAAGGCACAGATGAAGTACATCAGTCAGGTTGGCATTTCCCTGTACGATAACTTCTATGTGGAGGAGCCTCTGGATAACGGCACGACTGTGCGGATTTTTCAGAACCGGCAGCAGGTGAACCTTCCTTGCCTCATGTCCGGCAGTCTGCCCCAGGGCAGGGGAGAAATTGCCATCGACCGGATGTATGCGGAAAATAACGGCCTTGCCGTCGGCGACCGGCTGACCTGCGGAGATAGAAGCTGGATCGTTTCCGGCCTCATTGCCCTGCCGGACTACAGCGCTCTGTTCCAGGACAACAACGACACCATGTTCGACTCTCTTCTGTTCGGCGTTGGCGTTGTGTCCCAGGAGGACTTTTCCGATTTTGGCAAGGATACGCTTTTCTATTGCTACAGCTGGCTCTACGATACTCCACCGGCAGATGAAAAGCAGGAAAAGGACATGGCCGAGGACGTAATGACGACAGTGAACCAGGAGGCCAGTCTTGAGAGCTTCGTGCCCAGGTATCTGAACCAGGCCATCCGCTTTACCGGCGACGACATGGGCGGCGACAGAGCCATGATTATCATGTTCTTATATATCGTCATTGCGATCATGGCCTTCGTGTTCTCCGTAACCATCGGTGCAACCATTACCAAGGAGGCCAACGTCATCGGCACGCTCCTTGCCAGCGGCTATACGAAAAGCGAGCTGGTTCGCCACTATATGACCACCCCCATTCTGGTGTGCCTTATCAGCGCGCTGGTGGGCAACGTCCTGGGCTATACGGTTCTGAAAAACGTCTGCGCCGGGATGTACTACGGCAGCTACAGCCTGCCTACCTATGAGACTGTCTGGAACGGGGAGGCGTTTCTGCTGACGACCGTGGTGCCGGTGCTGATGATGACCGCCATCACCTGGTGGACACTGCGGAAAAAGCTCAGTCTGTCGCCTCTCAAATTTCTTCGGCGGGATCTGCGGAAGAATCCGAGAAGCCGGGTGTTCCCCCTGCCGAAGGCACTGCCGTTTCTGGCAAGGTTTCAGCTGCGGGTGATTTTTCAGAATCTTGGCAGCTATGTGATTTTGTTCGTGGGCATTCTGTTTGCCAATCTTCTTCTCATGTTCGGCCTGCTGTTTCCCAGTGCCATGCAGCACTATCAGGACACCATGCCGGATAACATGCTCTCCCAGTATACCACCATGCTCTCCGTTCCTGCCAACGCCGTCAACGAGAAGCGAAAGCTCCAGAGCCTCATTCACATGATGGAGTTTCAGAACGACGCGCAGACGGAGCAGCCCGGGGCGGAGAAATTCAGTGCCTACAGTCTCATGACCCTGCCCGGAAAATACAAAAGCGAAAGTGTTACCCTCTACGGCGTGGAGCCGGACAGTGCCTATATCAAAGGGGAATTTTCCAAAGACACGGTGCTGATGTCCACCGCCTACCGGGAGAAATTCGGAATTCAGGTAGGGGACAGGGTGACTTTGAAAGAGGAATATGAAGATACCACCTATTCCTTCACGGTGACCGGGGAGTACGATTACATCGGAGCCGTGGCATTGTTCCTGCCCCGGCAGACCCTGAACGAGACCTTTGGCCTGGGAAAGAGCTACTTCTGCGGTTATTTTTCCGACGAGCCTATCGAGGATATCGACGAAAAATACATCGGCAGCGTCCTGGACGTGACGGCCATGACCAAAGTCAGCCGGCAGCTTATGCGCTCCATGGGGGATATGATGGATCTGGTGAACTTGTTCTCCGTGGGACTGTTTTTCGTGCTGGTGTACCTGCTCAGCAAGATGATTATCGAGAAAAACGCGGTGTCCATTTCCATGGTGAAAATCCTGGGCTATACCCGGCGGGAGATTTTTCTGCTGTACGTCCTGCCCACCACCCTGGTCACCATTGGCTTTATCTTGCTGAGCTTGCCCATTGAGGGAAAAATCATGGACGTGCTGTTCCGGGAGGTCATGCTCACCTCCATGAGCGGCTGGATTCCCATGTATATTGCGCCGGGGCTTTACGAAAAAATGGCGGTGTACGGCTTTGCCGCCTACGCCGTGGTGGCGGTTATGGAGCTGAGGCGGATTGGAAAAATACCGGAATCGGAGGCGTTGAAATGCGTAGAGTAAGCGTGGTGGCGGCATTCCTTGCCGGGACATTGATAATCGGAAGCCTGACCCTTCCTGCCGGAGCGGAAACCGTTTCCCAGGAGGACTGGGACAAGCAGGAGAGCGTCCATGTGACGGCGGCTCCCACGGGCAAGGCCAAGGAGGTGGAGGTGGAGGTAATCCTCCGCCGGGATGGCACGGCTCCCATCCGGGACAAATCCACTCTGACGGACATCCGCAACACAGAGGGCGACGAGGAATATACCAAGCTCCCAGACGGCACCCTGTCCTGGGACAACCAGGGGGAGGACATCCACTATAAGGGCACCGCCGCGCCCGAAACCCTGCCCATGGAAATCACCGTCACCTATACCCTGGACGGGGCGGAGATTGCGCCGGAGGCACTGGCGGGGAAGTCCGGCCACCTTACCATGCGCTTTGACTACAAAAACCGGCTGGCTCGTACCGTGGAGCTGGACAAGAAGTCCTACACGGTGCCGGTGCCCCTGATGGCCATGACTCTGGTGCCCCTGGACGAGGATGTATTTTCCAATGTGAAGGTGACCAACGGAAAAATCCTCAGCCTGGACGACAGCGGCATGGCTCTGGGCATGGTGCTGCCAGGCTTCGGAAAAGTGCTGGATCTCAAATCCCTGAGCTATACCGAGGATGTGGACATTCCGGAGTACTTCGAAATTTCCGCGGACGTGAGGGATTTTACCCTGGATTTCACGGCGACGATCGTTTCTCCCGGATTGCTGGACGAGCTGGATGAGGAAGACCTGGATAAGAACGAGGAAATCAGCGGCACCAGCGATGACATTGACCGGGCTATCGATGCCATGTTCGACGGGGTGGATACCCTGAAAAGCGCGGTAGATCAGCTGGATCAGGGCATCGGCTCCATGGTGGCGGCTCTGAATACCGGCGTGGAGACCCTGTCCGCCCAGAGCGGGAATCTGAGCCGGCTTTATACCCAGTTCCTGGTGCTCCAGGACAATCCCGCCACGGAGGCGGACGAGTCCCTGTCCACACTGGCCGGACGGGTGCAGGCAGCCCTGGATGCGGCGGTGGTGGCCGGGGACACGGAGGCACAGACCCACCTGGAGGAAGCCCAGAAGCTGATTGCTCAGATTCTGGATTCCAACGGCGGATTGCTTGCCAAGATCATCGAGGAAAATCAGGTGGCCTCGGCCTATGTTTCCGGCGGCGCCGAGGGCGGTACGAAGCTAAAGGAAGCCATGCAGGAAATGCGCAAGGGCGTGGAGAAATTCCGTAACGGCATTTCGGACTTCCGGGATAACGGCTCCGGCGATCTGAAAAAGCTGTCCAAGGACGCGGACAAGCTCCAGGAGATCATGGACACTTTGAAGGCCATGAAGCGGGCAGGGGAGGACTACACCAGCTTCTCCGGTCTGGCCGATGGCACCAAGGGCTCCGTGTCCTTCCTGTACGAGACGGAAGAAATTAAAGACTAACAATAAGAATGTCATTGCGAGCCAGTGACCGATGTCACTGGTGTGGCAATCCCCCGGTAATTCCGAGAACCGCGAGAAAGCATCCATCCATCGTCAGGAGGAAAAAACTTTCTGTTTTGGTTCTCGGAAAATGGAAGGGGGATTGCCACGCCAGTGTGAGCTACGTTAAGGTATGACTGCCACTGGCAGTCATTTCAATTTTGATTCGCTGCGCGGAGCACCACTGGCTCGCAATGACAGTGTTCTTCGGACAAGTCTATTGAAAAGTTCAGCCCCCAATGCCAACTGGCATTGGGGGCCACATTTGTTATTTCGCGGACAAATCCACGCTTCTGCGAAGGAGCGACATAGGCGGCACAGCCTTCGGCAGCTGCAATGTAAACCGGGACTGAGGGGTTCTGACCTCGTCCAAAGGCATTCCGTCCGCATCCCGCATTCCCTGGGCAGTGACGGCAAAGGGTCGCAGATCCGGCCCGACCACTTCCAGAGCGTCTCCGGCGGAGAACTTGTTGTTCAGGCTGCAAAGAGCCAGCCCGTCTTCGCCGCATTCTTCCACACGAGCCACGATCTGCCACTGACGGATATACCGGGAATTTTCCACATACTGGCCGGGCTGACCGTAGTAGAAGCCGGTGGAGTAAATCCGGTGGGACACATGCTCCACCTCGTCCCGCCAGATGGGGTCTATCTCCCGGCCTGCGGCCACGTCGTCGATACAGTGGCGGTAGGCTCCGGTGACGATGGCGGCATAGTAGGCCGACTTTGCCCGACCTTCAATCTTGATGCAATCGATGCCCACGTCCATCAGGTCTTTCAGATGGTCAATGGTGCACATATCCCGGGAATTGAGAATATAGGTGCCCTTTTCGTCCTCGAAAACCGGGAAGTATTCTCCGGGTCGCTTTTCCTCCATCAGGGCGTACTGATACCGGCAGGGCTGGGCGCAGGCCCCCCGGTTGGAGTCCCGGCCGGTCATGTAGTTACTGAGCAGACACCGGCCGGAATAGCTGACGCACATCGCCCCGTGGCCGAAGGTCTCGATTTCCAGTTTTGGATCCACCTTCTGCCGGATGGTGCGAATTTCGTCCAAAGAGCATTCTCTGGCCAGCACCACCCGCGTTGCGCCCAGATCAAACCAGCTCTGGGCGCAGGCGTAATTGGCGATGGACTGCTGGGTGGAAATGTGACGCTCACAGTGGGGCGCGTATTTTCCCGCCAGCATGAAAGCCCCTAAGTCTGCTACAATCAGGGCATCCACCCCGGCACTGTCCAGCTGCTCCAAGTAAGCGGGCAGTTGGGCAACCTCATCGTTGCGGGGCATGGTGTTCACGGTGACGTGGCACTTGACCCCGTGCGCATGGGCGTAGCGCACCGCCTGGGGCAGCTCCTCCGGGGAAAAATTTCCCGCGAAGGAGCGCATTCCAAAGCTGGTGCCTGCCAGATATACCGCGTCCGCGCCGTAGAGAACGGACATTTTCAGCCGTTCCATATCCCCGGCGGGGCTGAGCAGCTCTAATTTCCTCATTGACCCTCCGCATAGGCTGCCACATAACCGGAGTGCTCCTCGTAGGTGGTGGAGAAGGTGTGCATACCGGTACTGGGATTCAGCACATAGTAGTAATAGTTGTGGGAGGCGGGGTTCAGAGCCGCCTGCAGGCTGGAAAGACCCGGGTTGGAGATGGGCGTGGGGGTCAGACCAACATTTGTATAGGTGTTGTAGGGACTGTCGATCTGCAAATCCTCCCGGGTCAGCTCGTTCTTGCCGTCCAGAGCGTAGACGATGGAAGCGTCAATATTCAGGTAGGCGGGGTTGTTGCCCCAGCGGAACAGACGGTTGTAGATGACACCAGCAATGTTGGGAGCTTCGGCAGGCGCCGCCGCTTCCTTTTCGATCATGGAGGCGATGATGGTGATTTCCTTGACGGTGTAGCCGCCGCCGGTGACCACGGTGGTATTCAGCTTTTCCAGCTGAGCCTTCATATCGTCGTCAAAGCGGGTGTTGAAGTTGTCCAGCAGCTTCTCCAGCACCTCCCGGGGGGTAGAATTCCGGTAGAAATCGTAGGTATCCGGGAAGAGGTAGCCTTCCAGGCAGTATTTCGTGCCCCGGTCTACATTTTCCAGGAACCAGTAGTCGTTCAGCTCTCCGCTGGCGGCGTAGTCCTCCAGATCCTGGGCGGTGCAGATTCGTTTTTCCTCCAGCAGATTGAAAATCTGACGGCAGGTGTAGCCTTCGGGAATCAGCACGCCCTTCACAACCGTTCGGGTGGAACTGGCGGACATCATTTTCACCAGTGCGTGATAGTCGTACTTGGCGTTCAGGTCATAAATGCCAGGGTCAATATCTTCTTCCGCGTGGGAGATTCCGGCGTAAAGCCGGAACAGGCTCCGGTAGCGGATAAGACCGTTGCTGTAGAGCTTTTCCACGATGGAATCCAGGTCATCGGACTCATAAACGGTGACGGTCACCGGCCGGTCTTCCCGTCCGAAGGCCAGCACATCGGCGGCGCAGACCCAGAGCATCCGCCCGGCGGTAATGCCGATGGCGAGAATCAGCCCCAGCCACACAACCGTGGCCAGCATATTGGGAATGCCCAGCAAGCCTTCGCCTTTACGCCGCTTGGGACGCCCCTTCTTGGGCTCGTGTGCCTTGGGCGGCTCGTCCTTCTTGGCTTCCTCCGGGTCGGGAGCGTCCAGCATCCGGGCGAAATCCTCGTCTTCCTCCCGGAAATCCAGGTCGTGGGGAGGCTCCTCTTCGTTTTCCTCTTCGTCTTCCGCAAGCTCCGGGACAACCGGTTCTTCGGAAGGCTCCGAAGGAATTTCAGGCTTTTCTTCCGGGGCTTCCGGGTTTTCCGGCAAGGCCTCTTCGGGCTTAGGATCTTCTGCTTTGGGTTCCTCGACGGTCACCGCCGGGGATTCTGCTTCCGGAGAAATCTCGGAGGCCTCCGGCTCTGTGGGTGTTTCCGGTTCCTCGGAAACGGGGGATACTTCTTCCACCGGTGCCTCGGGCTCGGCCTCCGGTTCTTCCGGTGCCTGGAAATCCAGGGAAATTTCCTCCGGTGCCGGTTCGGGGGGCTCCGGAGTTTCCTCCGGCGTTTCGCCGGAGAAGCTCAGCGCCTCAAACAGAGGAATTTCCTCCGCTTCCGGCTCCTGAGCGGGAATGCCGCCTTCCAGAAAGGCAGGCTTTTTTTCACGTTTATCTTCCATTTTCTCCTCCGGGGATTTCAGCGGATTACGACCTGCCGGGCCACGTCCTCGGCGGCCTTCTCGCCCCGCAGGACGGTGATCAGCTGTAGAGCAAAGGGCACGGCGCAGCCGGCGGAAGTGCCGGTGATCACATTACCGTCCACTACAGCGGCGGCATCCGGCACCATCACCGCGCTTCCCATCTGGGTTTCACAGCCGGGATAGCAGGTGGCCTTTTTGCCATCGGTGATGTGAAGCATTGCCAGCACCGTAGGCGCGGCGCAGATGGCCGCCACCAGCTTGCCGTTTTCCCAGGCGAAGCGGACGGCATCCAGTGCAGGCTGGCTTGCTTTGATGGAGGCTACGCCTCCCAGACCGCCGGGGAGCACAATGCCCTCCAGATTGGTCAGATCCATTTCCTCGATGGTGATGTCGGCCACAATGGGAATGTCCCGGCTGCCGACTACCGTCTTGCCGTTGATGCCAACGGTGCACACATCGATTCCCGCCCGACGCATCATCACCAGGGGAACCATGGCCTCCGTTACCTCAAAGCCCGTACCAAGCAGCAGATAAATCATAATTCAGTCCTCCAGACAGGCCGCCACATGGCGGTAAATTTCTTCGTGAATGTTTTCCATGGAGCGCATGGCTCCGTCCCGGACGCACCGGATTACCGTCCAGCCGTAGTGCGCTGCCGCGGCTCGCCCCATTTGCCGGCAGGTGGCAAGATACTGCATGTCCTGCTCGTGAATGTCCGCGTGAGTGTTGGTTTCGCTTTCCCGGTAGCGGAGCATTTTCTCGGTGAAATCCGTGGGTACATCCAGATAGATTACCAGGTCAGGCCGGGGCAGCCCCAGCTTGTCATACTCGAAATCATAGAGCCAGTTGAGAAAAACCTCCCGCTTATCCTCCGGCTCCTTGGAGGCCTGGTGGACGGCGTTGGAGGTGGTGTACCGGTCGGAAACCACCAGACCGCCCTCTTCGTACCATTTTCCCCAGACCTTCCGATAGGAGGCGTAGCGATCCACGGAATAGAAGGCGGAGGCGGCGTAGGCGTTCACATCCGAAGGGCTTTTCCCGAATTCCCCGCCCAGATACATCCGGATCAGTGCGGAGCTGGGCTCGGAATACTGGGGAAATACCAGCTTCTGAAATTTCACCTGTTCGGATTCCAGCCGATCCGTGAGCAGACGGAACTGGGTGGACTTTCCGGAGCCATCTGTTCCCTCGATTACAATCAGTTTACCCATATTGTCTCTCCTTATGGCATAGACATAATCCTGTA
>OHQF01000706.1_pt1 | contig 19965 bp, 20 predicted proteins | sample 1578001 | NCBI WGS metagenome assembly OHQF01 (sample SAMEA3879538, study PRJEB24766) | human gut metagenome | biome: human-associated habitat; feature: feces | place: USA | collected 1985/1987 | reverse complement strand
ACCAGGGTATCTAATCCTGTTTGCTCCCCACGCTTTCGAGCCTCAGCGTCAGTTAATGTCCAGAAAGCCGCCTTCGCCTCTGGTGTTCCTCCTAATATCTACGCATTCCACCGCTACACTAGGAATTCCGCTTTCCTCTCCATCACTCTAGCTCAACAGTTTTAAAAGCAGTTCCGTGGTTAAGCCACGGTATTTCACTCCTAACTTGTTGTGCCGCCTACGCTCCCTTTACGCCCAGTCATTCCGGACAACGCTCGCCACCTACGTATTACCGCGACTGCTGGCACGTAGTTAGTCGTGGCTTATTCTCGAGGTACCGTCATTCTTTTCGTCCCTCGCTAAAGAACTTTACAATCCGAAGACCTTCTTCATTCACGCGGCGTTGCTGGGTCAGAGTTGCCTCCATTGCCCAATATTCCCCACTGCTGCCTCCCGTAGGAGTTTGGACCGTTTCTCAGTTCCAATGTGGCCGTTCATCCTCTCAGATCGGCTACCCATCGTCGCCTTGGTGAGCCGTTACCTCTCCAACTAGCTAATGGACCGCGAGCCCCTCCTATACCGCCTCAGCTTTTACCCCTCTCCGATGCCGGAGTGTGGTCTTATACCGTATTAGCACAAATTTCTCTGTGTTATCCCGTTGTATAGGATAGGTTGCTCACGTGTTACTCACCCGTCCGCCACTAGGCATATCTCTATGCCCCGTTCGACTTGCATGTGTTAAGCACGCCGCCAGCGTTCGTCCTGAGCCAGGATCAAACTCTTGAGTTTAATCTGACTTATTCTCGTTGGCTGTTATCTCTCTAACAGCCGCCGGCGAATTCTCTCTCTTTTATTGACTGTGTTTTTTTTCGCTATCTCTATTCACTTTTCAAGCTTCTTTTTACTGCCGCTCCCCGCGACAGCCTATTTAGTCTACCAGATCAGACTACTTATGTCAATAAAATTCGCTAATTTTCTTCAATGAATTTTCGACGTAAACAATGTGACGCAATCATGTCAACCGAGACTGCAAGCGTCAAGCAAGGGCATAAAGCTCTCCATTTCCCTTTTTGCGTCGGCGATTTTTTGCTCGGCCTCACGCAGGAAATCGGCGTCCTTGATGCTGCCCGTGTTAATATTGACATTGTAAACTGCGCTCCAAATGCACGCCAAAAGCATACGTCCCGCCACATATCCGTCCGAAACGACGTTTTTGTCTCCGCGCTCTATGCTTGTCCGCGCCAGCGGCAAAAGCTTTACGCATATATCGAGCGTGTCGAGCGGCGGTTTGCAGGCCTTTTTGCAGGCTTCGGAAATGCCCAGCACGCGGGCTGCCTTTTCACCGTCGGTGGATTTAGGCAGCTTATACGAATTTATAACTATTCCGAAAGCCTCCGCGTCGAGGTCGATGAGCCTTAAAAGCTCGTCCTGATAATTCTTTGCCACAAGCACCGTTTTTACAAGCTCTTTGTCCACGGGCTGTTCTTTTTTCAGCATTTTGTTGGTTGTTACGTTGCACACCATCTGAATAAGCCCCGCCGCAATCGCCCCGTTGAGCGCGGCGCAGCCGCCGCCGCCGGGCGTAGGCTCCGACGAGTTGAGCTTGTCCAAAAAATCGGGTATTGCCAAATCTCTCAGCATTTTAAATCTCCTTTTCCGCTATTATATATTTTCGCGCCTGTCAAGTCAATCGAAATCCAGCCGCCGACGGGTTTAACCGCACCCGCGCCGCAAGCATAAAATAATACGAGGGGTTGGATACATAGTTTTGCTATGTAAATTTTTCGGAGGTATATTTCATGAGCTGTTGTATTTTTCAATTTCTGACGGGCTGCCGCTGCTGCAACCGTATCTGCTGCCAAAGACGTCAACGCCCCGTATGCAATTTAGGCAGCCTTAACTTTATTCCGTCGGTGTCGCGCCCGACTGCTACGCAGGAGCTGCGCAGCGTTCAAGCCAATCTTTCGACGGGAGCGGGAGTTGTGCTGTCGCCCGGCGAAACCATAGGCTTCGACTCGTTAATCGCCAATCAAAACAAAAACGTTTATTACGACTACACTACGGGCGAGCTTGTGATAAACTCAACGGGCAATTTTCTTGCAAGCTGGTGGGTAGGCATAGGAAGCGCCGCAGGCAGCACGCCGTGCGTGTCTGTGTATCAGAACGGAGGCAGCATAGCCGCCTCATGTCTGCCGTCCTCCTCGGGACAGCTAAGCGGCTCGGCGGTCGTTACGGTTGCATACGCGCCCGCAAGAATAAAGCTTGTCAACACAAGTCCTTTCAATGTTACGCTTTCAAGCGGCACGGTTCAGGCGGGCTTGGTGTTGACGCAGATTTACTGAACGAAAAAGCCGCGTTTAAACGCGGCTTTTTTAAACAAAAGAATCAGTCTACCGTTTTCAGCGAAGCGTTCATGTCTGTTTTTATTATTTTGCGGCATAAAAGAGCCATGACCACGGCGGAAAAGAGCAGCGACAAAACGGCGGTGCCCAGCCAAGAATACCAATGCATATCCGCAATGGAGCCGAAATCGACGTAATTGAATACAAACACCGAAAAACCGTACCCCAAGGGTATTCCGAGCGCGGTGCCTATAACGGACAGCACGGTAATTTCACGGAAAATGTAACCGCATACCTCGCCGCTTTTGTAGCCAAGCACCTTCAAAGTGGCGATTTCTCTCTTTCTCTCCTCTATATTTATATTTGTAAGATTGTAAATTACCAGTATGCTGAGCAACGCGGCGCATACAATCAGCACCGCCGATATCGAGGTCATGGAGCTTGTGGAGCCTGCGCCCTCTGTTTTTTCCAGCGCGATGCTCGAATCGTACAGCCCAAGCCCCGCGAACACAAGCGCGGTCGAGCCTGCAATGGAGACGACGGTAAGGATGAAATTGCGCGCATACCTGAAAAGATTTCTGTAAGTGGATTTGTATTTGAAGGACATCCTCTTCCAGATAAAGCCTATGCGCTCCAAAAGAATTTTCTTTCCCGGCTTGGGAGATTTGGGGCGCAGAAGCGCGGCGGGCTTTTCATTTGTCATGGACGAAACGACTCTCCACGTCACAAGCAGCACCGCCGCAAGCATACAAAACACCGATATTCCGCCGAACACCCAAGAAATTTCGTTGGTTAAGGGAGGCATACGGAACGCAAAGGAAAACGCTTTGCAGATGAGGTAGACCAAAAGGTTTGTTATTCCCAAAAATCCGCACAGCGAGCCTATAATACAGCTGAACATGGAGAAAAACAAATATTTGAACATGATTTTTCCGTCGTCGTAGCCCAGCGTTTTGTAGCACCCGATTGCAGACCTTTCCTCCTCGGCAAGCCTCGTCATGGTTGTGGAAATAACCAAAACGGAAACGCCCACAAAGAAAACGGAAAAAATTATGCTTATGTTGTAAACCTTCTGCGCGTATTCCTCGTACATCGCGGAGCTGAAATTTTCGCGCAGCGTGAGAAACACGACGTCTTGCGCAGAGTCGCCCAACGCCGCGGCAAGCTCTTTTTGTGCGTCCTCAACGGCGGTGTCGTATTTTTTGGAAAACAGCTTGTGCCCGTGAGCGGATTCTACCCTTACATACAAATCGCTAGTCACGGGCATAAAGGAAAGCGCGCTGTCAAAGTAAAAAACCGCGTCGATATATGTGTCCGCGTCCGTCAAAGACGGCTCCTCCTCCTCGGAAAACATAAGCGGGTTTACCACAACGCCGCTGACGGTAAAATCCCTGCCCATATAGGACACCGTGTCCCCCACACGATAAGCGGCGAAATATCTGCTTTCCCTTTCCACGACCATTTCCGCCGCAGTTGAAGGGAATTTGCCCTCCACAAGCTCAAGCCTGTTCAGATTTAGCTCCGACAGCGGCATATACTGTATGCGCACCGTTTTGCCGTCCGCTTGAGCGTCCATAGCCGTAACGGGCATAAAAGAAAAATCGTCGGAGAGGTCTTTGAGCGCGTCAATCTGCGCCTGAGAAAACCCCGCTGTCGATTTGAGAATCAGGTCGGGCACCGCCCTGTCCGAATAATATTTGTCCAGCGTGCCGATAAGCTTCGGCTTGACGGAACCCAGCCCCGTCATAAATCCGATTCCGAGCGCGATTATTGCCGTGACCGCAAGAAACCTGCCCAGATGCTGCCTGAGCATTCTGAAAAGAGTTTTTGAATAAGCCTTCAACTTTTATTCCTCCCTTTTTCGCCGCTCACCACTCTATGTCTTCCACCGCTTTGGGCGACGGATTGAGCTCGATTTTCTCCGCCTTGCCGTTTTTAATATATATCACCCTGTCCGCCATGTCCTTCAACGCGCTGTTGTGCGTGACGATAATGACAGTCTTTTTTTCCTCCTTGCACATATCCCGCAAAAGTTTAAGCACCAGCTTTCCCGTGCCGTAATCCAGCGCGCCGGTAGGCTCGTCGCACAAAAGAATTTTGGGATTTTTGGCAACCGCGCGCGCTATGGAAACGCGCTGCTGCTCTCCGCCCGACAGCTGCGCGGGAAAATTGCCCGCTCTTTCCGTCAGACCTACCAGCTTCAACGCCTCGTCGGGCGACACGGCGTTTTTGCATATTTCCGTCGCAAGCTCTATGTTTTCGCGCGCGGTCAGGTTGGGCATAAGATTGTAAAATTGGAATACAAACCCGACGTCGTGTCTGCGAAACAGCGTAAGCTGCCTTGAATTGAGCTTTGAAAGGGACACGCCCGCAACGGTTATTTCCCCCGACGTCAAAGTGTCCATTCCGCCAAGCAGATTGAGCAGAGTGGTTTTTCCCGCGCCGCTTGGCCCCAGAATAACCACCAGCTCGCCCTCGTCTATTTCAAAGCTCATGCCGCTTAATGCGTCGACCGAGGTTTCTCCCATGCGATAAGTTTTTGTTACGTCGTTAAATTGGACGAAATGAGCCATATTCAACCTCCCGTTCCGTTATCCGGAAATATTATTCCCATTTTCTCGCAAAAACCGAAGAATTTTTCTTTTGACAAAAATTGCGGCGTTCTGCATTGACTTTCCCATCTGTTCACCGTGGCAAAGGATACGCCGAGCTCCTTTGCAAGCGCCTCCTGCGTCAGCATGAGCTTTGCGCGAAGATATTTGACCTTTGCGGCAAAGGGAGCTTCATTCAAAATTTCGTTCATATACAGATTATAACATCTCATAACATTTGTTGCAAGCGGGAGAGAATGCGCTCGCAAAAAACAGACAAAACAAAAAAAGTGTGCATTTTTAATTGTGCAATTTTTAAACAAAAAAGCCTTTATCTTTCCGATAAAGACTTAACAACGATTTTTCAGTCGGGACGTTCCTTCCTCGAAAGCAGATAATCCAGCGAACAATTTAGCTCCCGCGCCGACCTTACCACCAGCGCCATTTCGGGAAACTTTTTTCCGGAAAACCAATTTTCCACCGTCGCCGCTTTGACTCCCATCATTTCGGCGTATTTCTCTTCGGAAACGCCCTTGCTTTCAAGAAGCTCCTTTACCCGCAGGATATAATTGAATTTAAGCCTGTTGAGGGGCACGCTCAGCCGTCCGCCGCTTCCGCGCCCGTCAGACAATCCCACGACGTAATCCGCAGAGACGTCCAAAAGCTCGCACACCTTGACCAACGAATCGTATCTCGGGTAATACTGTCCGGCGAGCCAGGTTTTTACGGAGTTTTTGTCTGCGGGAATCCTGTTGGCAAACGCCTTGACGCCCCAGTTTCTTTCACGCATAAGCATTTTGAGCCTATGAGCAGTCACTTCTGTCGACATATATTTCTCCTGACGCATTTATTATGTTCCGTATTTGAATAAGAGCCTGAAAAAAAGACAAAAAATTTGACGAAAAAAACGTTTTTTTGCTTTTCGCCGCGAAACAAAAAAGCGAAACGGCACGTCGTTTCGCTTTTGTAAAAATTACGTCAATCCGCAGCGTTTGCGGGCGCGGTGTAAACGCGGGCGTTCAGCTCCTGATTGAGCATATACAGACCTTTGGAATCTCCCCCGAAAAGCTTCATCTTTTTGATGAGGTCGTCGGCGTTTTTCTCCTCCTCGCCCTGCTCCTTGACAAACCAATCGAGGAACTGCATGGTTTTGAAATCCTTTTCGTCAAACGCGGCACGATAAATTGCGGCAATCAGCGACGTAACGTATTTTTCGTGTTCAAGCCCCGCCTCCAAAGGACACATATGCGTTTTGTACTCTTTGTCGGGCTTGGCAATTTCACCGAAGGTTACGCGCACACCGTTGTCTATGAGATAGCGGCGGAGCATAAGCGCATGGTCGCGCTCCTCCTGCGCCTGAATTTCGTACCAATGGGCAAAGCCGTCAAGCCCCTCGTCCTCGTAATAATTGGCGAAATCGAGATAGAGATATGCGGAGTAAAGCTCCTTGTTGACCTGTTCGTTGAGCATATCCGCAATTTTTTTGTTAAGCATAAATATACCTCCGATACTATCCTGTGCAAAAATTATACAACCGCGCCGCAAAAAAAGCAAGGAAAGAAAGGTATGTTTATTTTACAAATTCGACGTATATGTCGCCGTTGTTGCAATCGGCAAAAAACTCCTTGTCGCCGCCCTCCTTGCTCAACGGCAGATTGCAGTCGCCCTTTTTGATTTTGCAGGAAACGGAAAATTCGTCCAAGCCGCCCGCGACGGTGCCGCGAATGTCTCCGTTTTTGGCTTTGAGGCTTATCTTCCCGCCCGCGCCGACGCGCTCGAAAATTACGTCGCCTCCGTTGGAATAGAGATTTATTTCCTCCGAAACGTCGAGACAGGATACCTTTATGTCCCCGTTGGTCGTGCTTGCATTAAGCGCGGCAAGCAGATTTTCGGGGACAAGCACCGTTATTCCGCGATATTTTCTGTCCGGCTTGACTCCGATAAAATCCGTCCAGCTCCTGTCGTAAGCCAAGCGTATGACAAGCTCGTTGCTTTCCGAAACGGAAATTTCAAGATACTGCTTTTCGCTGTCGAAATAATTTACGCTTATCTGTCCGTCGGAGGATAAACCTATGTTCAGCTCCCTGTCGGCGACGTCAATAATTATGCTCCTTATTTGCCCGTTTTCCGACAAATAGTTTTTTTCGGAAAACGTACCGCCGTTCGAACAGCCGACAAAAGCAAAAACAAACAAAACCGCAAGTACAACGCACACAATTTTTTTCATTGAAAACGCTCCTTTCCGATGCCCGCTTGACATCGATGTTGTTTTAGGGTACAATAACTATAAACCTTTGTGTAACACAAAGGTCAAGCGAAAAACAAAAAATTATGGAAAAATTTTTCTCGATAAGCAAAACGGCGGAAACGGCAGGCATGACTGCGGAAACCTTGCGCTACTACGACCGCATAGGACTAGTCACGCCGAGCAAAACGGACAAAAACACGGGTTACCGATATTATTCTCAGGCTGAAATTGTCCGACTCAACACAATCAAGGCGCTGCGCAGCATGGATTTGTCCCTGTCGGAGATTAGAAATATTCTCGAATACGACGACCTCAAAAAAATTGCGGAAGCCCTGAAACAGACCGAAGCAAAGGCGGACAAGAAAATTGCCGAGTTGAGGGACGCAAAAAACAAAATCCGTCGCGCAAGAAATTTTTACGAAAGCAAGCTTTACGGAAACGCTTTTTCGGACAATATTTTCCTGAAAGAGTTTCCTCGCCGCGTCATTCTTTTGTCGGACAAGCTGAGCGCCCCCACGGTAGACAATCTGTGGAATTATCACAGGCATTTTTACGGCCGTTTGCCGCAAGAAATCAGGGATGAATTCGCGTTTGACGATTTAGCGGGGATTTACGAATGCGGAGGCACGGCGCGGATGTTTGCACTGTGCAATAGCTTTGTCCAAACGGACGGAATCAGGATACTTCCGCAGGGGAAATACCTTTGCGCCGACTGCACTGAGGAAAACCGCGAAGAAATACTGCGCCTGTTGACGACAAAAGCAAAGGACGAATACGGTGCGTCCCCACGCTTTTCGGTACAAATAATCGTACTTTCGGGAATTTTGCAATGGAATTATCAGGCGCAGGTGCCTGTCGAAAAAATTTAAAGCCCCCTCGCCGTTTTAAACTACTGCGACAAAAAAAGCAAATATTCCGAATAAATGTTGGAGAATTAATACTTTAAACCGAATATAATTTAAGCGCACTATAAATCTTAATTTAGATTATGGGTGATTTTGTTACTGCGTTTTCACTTATAATACATTCATAAGTAGTATTAATATTTTTAGGAAATAACAGCCAAATTTTATCGTTTTCTCCGACGCCGTAATTTTCACAGTATTCCATATAAACCATATTTTTCATAACATACAAAAAATCGCCTATACGCTTTTGCTTTAACTTTTGTAGATTGTTTAATTTATCGCCGACTGCGACAGCCGTGCAAAATTCACGCTTTGCCCCCTTACTTCTTATCTCAAGTACGGATAAAAGCGCACCGTCTTCGTCAACCCAATATTCGTTATTTGTGATGTCGAGCATGATCCATTTATTAAATTTCGTATCCCAGATTTCGTTTACAACGTGGCAATCATTATCGTACTTTGAATAAGGCATAATCCAAACTTTACGGGAATATATGCCCAATGACAAACACATTTCGTTTAGTATTTGTGCCTTGTTTCTGCAATTGATTCCTTGTTTTTTATTATCTAAACTATATTCCAATAACGGAACTGCGCTTACTTCTATATGATTATCATAGTTGCTTGCGTGAGTTAATCGTGGCGCAAATTCATTCATAAGGCGCAACGCTTTTTCAAACTCCGACCCTTCTTTTGCATACTTTTCGATATTGTATTTACTTTTTAACGTGGCGTACTGTTTGTTATTGAAATCGTACGTAAATTCGTGGTTTTCGCCGTCCGCAAATTCAAAATTCTTTTCGATTATTCCCGCTTCCATTATTTCAATTTCGTCAGTACTTTGCAAATAGATTTTGGTGTTCATATAACAAACTCCAAGATAAATATTAACCGCTACACTTGCAATCAAAGCCGCGCATAATAAGCAAATAGTAACGAATATAATTATTTTTTTTCTTTTTTGTAGTTATAGCATAACTCTATTAAATTTCTGTCTATAACCGCAAAGCAATTGCTTCGTAACACTCTGTTTGAGCAAATATATTATAGCACAAACAACGTCGTTTTTCAATCATATGGTACCGTGTAAAAAGGCGCTGTGACGGGGTGCTTGAATAAACGAGCGGTTCTGCTGGCGACACAATTCGATTGATTTATTAGATAAATAAAAAATCCGAACCAATCACGGATAACTATGATTGAGTTCGGATTTTTTTGATTTGGTGGAGATGATGGGACTCGAACCCACGGCCTATGCGTTGCGAACGCATCGCTCTACCAGCTGAGCCACATCCCCGAGCTTTGATATTATAGCAAACGGAGAAAAAAAAGACAAACGATTGCGTGCATTTTTCCGAAAAAGTTTTGCAAAGCATTGAAGCCGTTTTGAGGCGGCGCGATTTGGAGCGGCTGTTGTTTTGCAAGGCGCGGTTTGCGCGCGGCGGGGGCTGCAAGTCGGACGCGCGTCGTCTCGGTTTTAAAAAAATACCGAACGAAATTTTAAGCGGTTGACAGGCAAATGCATTGCGGGCAAAGGCGGCTCGACAAATTACGACGAAAAAAGTCGGTGTAATTTTTACAAAAATATAAAAATCGACATAAAAACGTTTGACAAGGGAAAACAGATGTGGTATCTTATCATCACAGGAATGCAAGTTTTAAGACTGCTTTCCTTTACAACAGCCCGCACAGACATTGGTTTTTTTTCCGGTTTTTTTCATTGTTTGCCGGAGCAAATCCCCCTCCTTAATTTTCCAATGTCTATGTATTACACTTAAAAACCGCCTTCGGGCGGTTTTTAAGTTTTTATCCCGATTTATTTCAAGAATCAAGGAGAAGCACGAGCAAAATGAAGGTCACAAAAAAACAATTCAACACGAGAAAATGCTTTATCTGCGGCATGGAAAACGAGCGCGGAGTGAAAGCGCCCTTTTACGAAATGGAGGACAAGTCGGTGGTCAGCTACGTGACGTTTGACGAGCTGCACCAAAGTTATCCTGGCAGAGTGCACGGAGGCATAATTTCAGCCATGCTTGACGAGGTGGCGGGGCGCGCGCTGTGGACGTTGGAGCCGGAGGCGTGGGCGGTCACCGGTTCGTTAAACGTCAGGTTTTTCAAGCCCACGCCCTACGGAAAGCAGCTCAAAGCGGTTGGGCGCGTGACTAAAAACACGTCGCGAGGCTATGTCGGCGTGGCGGAGCTTTTCGACGGAAAAACTTTGCTTGCGAGAAGCGAAGGGACTTATTTCAAGCTGCCTGCCAAAACCATCGCGGACGTTGACGTGGAAAAGGAAACGGACGTATATATAGAGGACGGAGTCGAGGAAATAGACGTTTAAATTTTTTCTCGGCGGTTTTATGCGGATTTTGACGAGCGCGAAAAAATTTTGGCGTAAAAAAAGTTTTGCGGCGTAAAATCTTGACAATGCTTAGCGGTTGTCGTATAATGCGTTTCGTTCGTGAGGGAGTAGTTGGCGGGCTTTGACGTCCGCGACAAGTCAACACATCGGCCTAATGGTCTGGCTTGCCTTAAATGATGAGACTCAGGCGCGTTTTGCGCTTGAGTTTTTTTGTAGGGTTAGAATATTCTCTTCCGCGCATAACATAAAATATTTTAGCTCGGCGGTGCATCGGTATGAGTATTTGGTGGGTAATAATTCTGTTTTTATTGGGTCTTGCTCTGATTATCAAGGGCGGCGATTTTTTTGTCGACGCGGCTACGTGGATAGCGGAGGTTTCGGGCGTGCCGAAATTCGTCATAGGCGCGACGGTGGTAAGCGTAGCCACGACCTTGCCCGAGCTTCTTGTTTCCATTATAGCCACGGCGGAGGGGAATCTTGACATAGCGGTAGGCAACTCCGTCGGCTCGGTTGTCGCAAACATCGGGCTTATTATGGGCATATCAATGGTTTGCCTGCCTTCGGTGATGAAACGCAGGGATCTGCTCGGCAAGGGAATATTGCTTGTTGCGAGTATAACCCTGCTATGGATTTTTTCGCTGGGAGGCAACCTTAATTTTTGGGAAGGAATAATAGTCCTGCTTATTTTCGGACTGTTTATTTTTGAAAATCTCCGCAGCGCCAAAAAGCACGAATTGAAGCCTTTGCCGACATCGGAGGGCGCGGCAGAGCTTTCTGCGGACGCTCAAAACGTGTTTGCCGAAACAAAGGTGGGCGCCGACGGATGCGAAGCGTCCTCTGCGGGCGGAGACGCGGCGGGCGTCAAGCGCGACAAGCGCACGATAACGATAAATATTCTCAAATTCCTGTTCGGCACGGCTTTCATAGTCGCCGGCGCGCAGCTGCTTGTAACCTACGGCAGCGAGCTTGCCGTGCGCATGAACGTGCCCGAAAGCATAATCGCGGTCACTATGGTTGCAATCGGCACGTCGCTGCCCGAACTGGTGACGACAATCACGGCGATTGCAAAAAAGCAGGCGTCGTTGTCGGTAGGCAACATTATTGGCGCAAACATAATAGACCTGACGCTTATTCTGCCCGTCTGTTCGTTTATCAGCGGCAGAAGCGGGCTTGACATAAACGCGCAGACGGTGTTTCTCGATATGCCCGTGTGTCTGGGATTCGTGCTCATTTCCGTCGTGCCGTCAATGATAACGGGGAAATTCGCGCGCTGGCAGGGGATTACCTTGCTTGCGCTCTATATCGGCTATATTGTTGTTCTGAGTACGGGTGTGCTGGGCTTTTGAACGAATAATTTACCGAAAGGCGGGACTCTGTTCCGTCTTTTTTTTGCGCCGTGCGGCAATTTGAACGTCCGAGCGGGGCGGTGCGGCAGGGTATGTGTTTCAAAAGATTGTTTATTTGCGTCAATTGGGTTATAATGGAAGCATGGACAAACTGATGTTGCTGGACGGAAACAGCATTTTCAACAGGGCTTATTACGCACTGCCCGTTTTGAACGACAAGGGCGGCAAAAATATAAACGCCGTGTACGGGTTTATGAATATTCTCGTCAAAGCCATGACCGAGCTAAACCCCACCCATATCGCGGTGGCGTTTGACAAGCGCGGGCACAACTTCCGCAAGGATATTTATCAGGGATACAAAGCGACGAGACGTCCTATGCCCGACGATATGGCAAGACAGATGCCCGTCTTGCAGGAGCTTCTTGCCGACATGAAGATAAAAACCGTAGACAGCGCGGGAGTCGAGGCGGACGACATTATCGGCACGCTTACAAAAAGATTCGGCGTGCCGACGCTTATTATCACAGGCGACAAGGATATGTTTCAGCTTGTGGACGAAAAGACGACCGTCCTGCTCACAAAGCGCGGCGTCAGCGAGACGGAGGCGGTGACTCCCGCGCTGCTGCTTGAAAACTACGGACTCAAAGCGGAGCAGGTTGTGGAGTACAAGGCGCTGCGCGGCGACGCCTCGGACAACATCCCCGGCGTGAAAGGAATAGGAGAAAAGGGAGCAGTGTCGTTGCTTTTGGAATACGGCACGGTTGATAACATTTACGCGCATATCGACGAAATAAAGGGAGCGTTGAGAACAAAGCTTGTTGAAGGAAAGCAATCCGCCTACATGTCGCGCGAGCTTGCCACGATAAGGACGGACGCCGATATACCCTGTCGGTTTGAGGAGTGCGAGCGTCCCAAGGTATACGGAGCGGAGGTGAAAAAAACCTTCGAGTGGCTGGAATTCAGGAGTCTGCTCAAACGTATACCCGTTGTCGGGGACGTTCGGGAGAAAAAGCTTGAAACGGAGGTAATAAAAATCACCGATACGGAGGAGTTGAGACGGCTTGCCCGAAGGAGCTGCGATGAAGTAGCGGTACTTATAGACGAAAACATTTACGTCAGCTTCGAGGACGGAAAGGAATATGAAATCCCCATCACGCATAACTTTCTCGACGGAATACGCTATCCCGAAGCGTTGGAGGCGCTTAAACCGCTGTTCGGAGGGGAAGGCGGCAAAATCGTTTACGACTCCAAAAGCATGAAGCATGCTCTGGACGAATTCGGCATAACCTTGTCAAACGTCAAATGGGACATAAGCATAATGCAGTATCTTGTGGAGTATCGGGCGTTTAAGGAGCTGAAAGCTCTTGTGGAAAGATACGAGGTCGCGCCGCACGCCTGCGGGTTGAGGCAGCTCAAAGAAATTCTCGCCGCCCAGATGGAGGAGGCGGGGGTAGTCAGGCTTTATCATGAAATAGAGATGCCGCTTGCCGAGGTGCTGTTTGAAATGGAAAAGACGGGCGTTGCGGCGGACACGGAGGTTTTGAACAGGCTGGGCGCAGAGTACACCGCCGAAATAGAAAGCGTTTCGGAGGAAATTTATTCGCTGGCGGGGGAGAGGTTCAATATTTCAAGCTCCATGCAGCTTAGCCGTATTCTGTTTGAAAAGCTGGGGCTTCCCACCTACAAAAAGACCAAAAAGGGCTTTTCCACGGATACGGAGGTTTTGAACAAGCTGATGAATTTGCATCCGCTCGTGCCGCTTGTTTTGAAGTACCGTCAGGTAACCAAGCTGAACAGCACTTATATAGAGGGAATTCGTCCTTACGTCAGAGACGGTGTTATACACACGAAATACAATCAGACCTTGACCTCCACGGGCAGACTGTCGTCGAGCGAACCGAATTTGCAGAATATCCCCGTGCGCGACGAAGCGGGCAAGGAAATAAGACGTATGTTCGTCCCGCAGCAAGACGTGCTTATCAGCGCGGACTATTCCCAAATCGAATTGCGGCTGCTTGCCGATTTCTCCCGCGACGCTTCGCTTATCGACGCTTTCAACAGAGGAGAGGATATCCATGCGATAGTCGCGGCGGAAATTTTCGGTATTCCCAAGGAGCTTGTCACCGCCAATATGCGCCGCAACGCAAAGGTGGTCAATTTCGGCATAATTTACGGCATGAGCGATTTCGGACTGTCGGAAAGCATAGGCGTGAGCGTGGCAAAGGCGCGCGAATATATAAAAACCTACTACGAGCGTTACCCGACGATAAAAAATTATCTTAACGGCAACGTCGAGCAGGCGCGAAAGACGGGTTATGTGACTACCATTACGGGACGGCGCAGACAGATTCCCGAAATAAACTCCTCAAATTTTCAGCTGCGCAGCTTCGGCGAAAGAGCGGCGATGAATATGCCCTTGCAGGGCAGCGCGGCGGACATAATCAAGCTTGCCATGATAAGGGTAAACAATCTGCTTGTTTCGGGGGGCTACAAAAGCAAGCTCATCATGCAGATACACGACGAGCTTATCGTAGACGCGGCGGCCGACGAGGTCGACGAGGTGGCGGCGCTGCTCAAAAAGGAAATGGAAGCCGTTTACGTCTCCGAGGTCAGACTTGACGTAAACGTATCTTTCGGAAAAAATCTTTTCGAGGCAAAGTGACGTGAAAAGAAAAGTAATTGCGGTGACGGGCGGCATAGGCAGCGGCAAAAGCACCGTATGCCGATTGTTGGAGAAAAAGGGCTTTCGGGTGGTGGACTGCGACGCGTTGAGCCGCCGCGTAGCCGAGCAGTCGGAGACGCTTGAAGAAATCAAACGCGTTTTCGGAAAACGATTTGTAGCGGACAACAGTCTCGACAGGCGCGCTCTCGCGCGGGAGGTGTTTTCCGACAAAAAAAAGACGGAAACGCTCAATCGGATTTTTCACAAAAAAATTTTCGCTCTGCTCGAAGAGGAAATAGCGCGGAGCGACGGCGCGGTTTTTGTGGAAATTCAGCTGCTTACTCCCGACAGGCACGGGCTTTTCGACGGCGTGTGGGTGGTGACGGCAAGCGAGGAAACGCGCGTCAAACGGGCGATGACACGCGACGGCAGAAGCGAGGAGCAGATAAGGAGCATCATTGAAAGGCAGAGCGCTTTAAAGGGCAAACCGCATAGGGACACGAAGACCATCGTCAACGACGGCGACGCCGCCATGCTGGAAAAAACAGTGGATGAATTGCTCGAAAGTATCAACGCTTGACAGGCAAACTACAATATATTATAATGACTGCATAAACTTCGCTTGACATTTTACGCTTTGCACTCGACTGATAATAATTCTTCAAGAGGTTTTTTAACAACGGTTTTGTATGAAGGAGGATTCGCTATGTTCAAAAAACTGATTGCGACAGCCGTTTCCCTCGTCCTGTGCCTCGCGACGCTGTGCGCCTGCCGCAGTTACGACGAATTTTATTTTGATGAGTTGGTCTTTCTTGACGTTTGGATTGGGCATAGCGGCGAGCCGGGAAAAGACCATTTTGTCGGAGAGCAGTTGATTTCTTCGGTGGAGGAGTACGTTGACTTTTGTTTAAGGTGGGATATGAATCTTGCCGGCGAATACGAGGACGAGCGCATGGAAAATTTAAAAGAAACCATGCGTCGATGCGGTTATAATTTTTTCGATAAAAAATCTTTGGTGGTCATCGGCTATTATGTCGGCGTAGCCAATGCTTGTAATTTAGTCCAAAGCGTGGCTGTGGAGGACGACGCGCTTGTACTAAACTATAAGGAAGTATATTGGAGCGACGGTGGAATAGTGGATTTTTGTCCGAGAGTCAATTTGCTGGAAGTAAAAAAGGCGGACATAGAGGGTGTGCTTAGGGTGGATTACAGATGCGTCGTCGAATGAAGGGCGCGTACCGTCCGACGGAAAAAAGGCAAAAATAAAAACACAGTTCTTTTTCGGAGCTGTGTTTTTTTAATTGTCCTTTTCCGCTTCGGCTATATCGCCGTCGGACAGCGCCTTTAACATAATCGCCGCACTTGTTTTGTTTGTCGCAAGCGGGATGTTTCTCACGTCGCAAAGACGCATGAGAGCGGATACGTCCGGCTCGTGCGGCTGGCTTGTCAGCGGGTCGCGCAGAAAAATAACCAAGTCGAGTTCTCCGTCCGCAATCATGGAGCCGATTTGTTGGTCGCCGCCCAAGGGACCGCTTTTCATACGGATAATGTCAAGTCCCGTTTCCGCCATAATCAGAGAGCCTGTCGTGCCCGTCGCAAACAGCTTGTGTTCTTTTAAAACGTCCTTGTACTTGATTGCAAGCTTGATTATGTCGTCTTTCTTTTTGTCGTGTGCAATGAGAGCTATTTTCACGTCTTTCACCTCCTTTTTGTTGTTTGATTGAAGTTTAGCATATTGCCGAGCGGTTGTCAACAGCGGAAAGCCCGTGTGCTGCGTATTTTACAATATTATTGCAAGCGTCTTTGCCAACGGTTGACTGAGCGCGGGTTTTGGTGTAAAATAAATAAAATAATCGAAATCAAAGGAAACCCGATTTCCGCAAGGGGGTAAAATGGAGCAATATGCCATACAAACGCAGAGTCTGACGAAGATTTACGGACGCGGTTTCTGCGCACTCAACAATGTTTGCCTAAATATCCGCAAGGGAGATATTTTCGGACTTGTGGGGCGAAACGGCGCGGGCAAGACGACGCTTATGCGTATTGTGGCGGGGCTTGCTTTGGCAGACAACGGTTACGTGTCCGTAAACGGCGCGACAACCTACGAGGAAAACGAAAAAGAACGCAGAAAAATGGGCTGCATAGTGGAAGCGCCCGGACTTTACGACGGTCTTACGGCGCAGCAAAACATGGAAGCGCGCGCTCTGCTCGTCAACGCGGACAAATCCCGCATAAGAGATATTCTTGCGACGGCGGGGCTTGAACACGCGCGGGACAGAAAGGTGAAAAATTTTTCGCTCGGCATGAAGCAGCGTCTGGCGCTTGCGCTGGCGTTGCTCAACGAGCCGGAAATACTTATGCTTGACGAGCCTGTCAACGGGCTGGACCCCATAGGCATCAATGAAATCAGAGAGCTGCTTAAAAAAATCAACGCGGAAAAGGGAACCACTATTGTAGTGTCTTCCCACTATCTCGGCGAGCTGGAAAAGCTTGCAAAAACCTTCGGCATACTTGAACAGGGCAGGCTGGTGAGCGTTGTGACGGCAGAGCAGCTTGCCGCCTCGGTGTCAAGCTGCGTGCGGATAACGGTAGCCAACAGTCTTGCCGACACCGTCAAGGCGGTTGAGGCTATCGGACGGGCGGGCTACAAAGTGCTGCGGGTGCAGAACGACATGATTTTCGCGGAGGGCGGTCAGGACGAAATTTTGGAGTACGGCAGAATTCTGGCGGAGAACGGCGTGGGAATACGCTCGATAGAAAGCTTGAAAGAGGATTTTGAAAGTTATTTTATCAGGCTGATAAAGGGGGAGGGGAAATGATAAAAAACGTACTGAAAGAAGATTTTTACAGGCTCAAACGCTCAAAAACTTTGTGGATATGCCTGACTGTCGCGGTAGTCTTTTCCTTTCTGATAACCGCGTTCTACAATTTTGCCATAGAATTGGCGGGCGAGTACGGAGTTTATACGGGCGTAGACCTGAACGAATATATGGCGCCTGAATTGATGGCGGCGATGGCGTTTTTAAACGCCGAATTGCCGATTTTCTGCATGATTTTTGCGGCGGCGCTTGTGGCGGGCGAGTTTGCGCAGGGAACGCTGCGGCAGATTCTGGCTACGGGCGCGGGGCGCGTTGGAGTGTATTTTTCTAAGTGGTTAAAGGTTTTTGTCGCGTCGGTGTTTCTGTACGTTGCGACTGTCGTCGTGAGCTATCTTGCGGGGCTGATGTACTGGAAGCCCCAAACGGATTATCTCGGGATGATGTTCGGGGACATCGGTCTCGGACTGCTGGGATTGGCGGGCTATTCCTCGCTTTATGTCGCGCTTGCCTTTATGTTGAGGTCGGCGGGCGGAGTCATCGGCGTTGGCATAGGTCTCAATGTGCTTGTAACCTTTCTTACAAATCCGCTGGGCACGAATGAAACCGTAGTAGGCTTTTTTGAAACCGTAAACAAGCTTACAATGTCGGGAGCGTATTCCGCAGCAGTCGGGGAGTCAGGCGTTTCGGCTGTGCTGTACGCCGTTTTTGTGCCGTTGGTGTACCTCGCTCTGTGCGGAGTCGTAGGTATGCTCAACTTTGTCAAACGCGACGTTAAGTAGTGGACAACTCGGCAATAAAATTTTTAACTTTTTCGGAGAGGTAAATTTATATGAGAAGAACAACAAAAAGACTGCTTGGCTTTATGCTTGCGTTTGCGGTACTTGCAGCCGCTCTCGTTGCGTTTGCGGGCTGCGCGGGAGACGAGCTTAAAGGCGTCATGACAATAGTGCTTGACAATCAGACCGAGCCTGCGGTGGAAATAACCGTAGACCTTGCCGAGGGAGAGTTTACGACGAGGCAGCGGCTGCTTGACGTTTTGTTTTGGCTGGGCGAAAAGGATGAGATAGATTTCAACTTTACGGGCGGAGTTACGGGAGCGTTTTTGAGCGACATATCGAGCAAGGGAGAAAACGCAGTTTCCGTCGCAAACAACGCCGAAGAAAACAAATGGCTGTATATTTACACCTCCGTCAAGCAGGACGAGGACGTGTCCGCTTACAAATCGGAGTACGAATACAACGGCGTGAAATATGTGAACTCGGGCGTGGGAGCCTCCCATATGCACTTGGAGAGCGGCGCGGTAATAATTTTTACTTACATAGTTTACGGCGGTTGAGATGAAGGATTCGGCAAAACGGATAGCGCTTGCGGCTTTGTTTGCGGCGCTCGTTTCCGGCGGCAAGCTGGCGCTTATGTTCATACCCAACGTAGAGGTGGTGAGCATACTGCTTGCCGTTGCCGGATATTGTTTCGGCGCGCTTTTTTCCCTGTCGGTAAGTCTTGTCTTCTGCACGGTGGAAACTGCGCTCTGGGGCTTCAACACCTGGGTGATTCTTTATTTTGTCTATTGGCCGCTTGTTTCCCTGCTTTTCGGGCTTATCGGCAAATCGCGCCTTAAAAACAGGTGGGTTACGGCGGGGCTTGCGGCGGCTATGACCTTTTTTCGGCGTGCTGTCAAGCGTTATCGACACTCTCATTGCTTTCGGCGGCGGAGGCTTTGTGTTCAACGGCGAGGATTTTTTTCTGCGGTTCGGCATACTTTACGCAAGGGGAATCGTATTTTTTGTAGTGCACATTGTATCCAACTTTATTCTTTTCGCGCTGCTGTTCAGACCGCTGTGCGAGTTGGTGAACAAACTTAAAATCAAAATGTTTCCCGAGGAGTCGCTGTGAAAATTTTTTTCTCAACCGAGCCAAATCTGTTGACTTTTTGCGACGGTTCGTTATATAATCAAACAGTCGCGACTTGAAACGCGGCTTGAAACGCGGGAGTGGCTCAGTGGTAGAGCGTTGCCTTGCCAAGGCAAATGTCGCGGGTCCGAATCCCGTCTCCCGCTCCATATCTCAAAAGAGACAAAACAAATATCCGACAGAAGTCTGTCGGATATTTGTTTAAGCCGTTTTTTGCAAAGACAGAGGACGCAGGGCTGACTGTCGGCGACTTTTGCGGCAGTGTATGCGTCGATTTTTTTGGAGAAAGTCATGTCAGAGGAAAAAATACTTGAAATTGCGTTGAAGCAGAGTGCGGAGGATTTCGGCTGCGCACGGCGGGATTTTTTCGTCGACGAAAATGTCGTAAGCATCCTTGACCGCCGCTCCGAGCGCGCTCGCAAGGACCTGAAAGGAGAACTTTTTTTCGACGTGGCGTCATTCGGCAAAAACGCGATTGTGTGCGCGTCTCGCGAGCTGAGCGGGGAAGCGTATGGTTTTGCCCGCGCTTTTTCGGGCAAGGATTGCTTCGGAGCGGACGCAATACGCTGGCTGGACAAAAATCTTTTCGGTCGGGGGCTTGAAGCGGGAGCGGTTTCGCTGTATTTCCTTCCGCTAGGCGAGCCGACTTGTCCGACTCCCGACAACGTGCGGTTTGTTTTTTTGGAAAAAGAGAGTCTCCCGCCGTTTTATCTTCCGCAATGGTCAAACGCATTTCCGTAATTTGTATACAGGCTTAGTTTAAATCCATTAATATAAGGAGAATACTTTTCATCTGACAA
>OHQF01000703.1_pt1 | contig 20042 bp, 22 predicted proteins | sample 1578001 | NCBI WGS metagenome assembly OHQF01 (sample SAMEA3879538, study PRJEB24766) | human gut metagenome | biome: human-associated habitat; feature: feces | place: USA | collected 1985/1987 | reverse complement strand
TTATTTAATTTTCTTCTATAAAAACAAGTTTTAAATTCTTGTTTTTTGGCTGTGATACAAGGAACTTGTTTAAAAACTCGACCTGTGTGTCAGACATTTCAGAGCCACCAGTAAACATCAAACGAAGTTTTACTTTTTCCATTGGCTGTTCTTCCTGTTCTTTTTGCAATTCTTCCGATTTATGTATTTCTTCGGGTTCGTTCATTGCATTGTCTATTGCGTCAGCTTCTTCATATAGTTCTTCTTCATCTTCGGGATTATTTGGAAGAGTAGAAGTATCTATATCAGGCTTCACACTTGTAGCAATAGCGTTAATATTTAACTTTTCCTTGATTAATGCTTTTAAATTACGAGTTGATAAGTCGGGAGTTATTCCCAGTTCTTCAATCTGCTCAATTGTCAACTGCCTTAATAATACAAGCTGTGTTATGCTGAAATCTTTCAATCTATCATCAAGGTTATAAAAACCTGTCTGCTCATTCAAAGTGCAAAAGTTATTTACAATCATTAACCAGTTGGAAACTGTACCGCGCGCAATGTTAAACTCATTATTTGCATAATCATAAATGTTTTTATATCCTTGTACTTCATAGAGCTTCTTGTCATATACGGTTTTAAGAACTATTGCGATTTTAAGCTGAGACTTAGAATAATTCTCAATTTCTGTGTGAATCAGCTTATTAAGAGAATTACTTAAATGATTCTTGTTTTCGTAATACACTAAACAATCAGCATAAAAGTTTTCATCACCGGAATTGATATAGTTTACAAGGGCTTCGCTGTTCTTTGTTTCCTGTGCTTCTTCCTCGGCTTTCTTCTGCTCAAGTCGTTCTTGCATAACTTCTTCAAGTGTCTTAGCTTCACCCTGTATATATTCTTTTTCCCATTCTGAAAAGCGTTCAGATACATACTTATGTAAATCTTCGTAATTGTCCGTTTTTGGAAATGTCTCGGAATATTCACAATTAAGACTGTCTTTTATCTTTAACTCGAATGTGCTGCCATGTGCGATAAGAGTAAGGCAGCAATTCTTATAATTATCGTTTAAAGTGGCTTCACCCTCTTCTTTTAAGAAGAGGATTATATCTTTCATATCTTTTTTATAAAAAATCTTTTTTGTACTCATATTAATTACCTACCTCTCAAGAATAACGGCTTAACCGTTTACAACGAGACTATTAACTTCTATTGTGCCAGTGTAGAAAGTTTCCATATCTGAAAGAGTTGTAAATTTAACTCTTTTAGGTTCGTGAAACTTCTCGTTAAATCTGCCAAGATGAAAAATCTCTTGATAAGTAATAAAAGATTTTGTCTTGTTTAGTATGAGGTAATCAATACCTTTACAATTGTAAATGTAACCTTTTTTAAATTCTTTCATGTTGTTATCTCCCTTGTGTTTACTGGATTTTAAAGCGCTTTCCTCAATCACAAGTTAATTATATAATTTTCAGTTTTGAAAAAAATCAAAAAAGTGCTTGACATATATCAAGTTTTAATATTATAATAGCAGAGCAGTTTGCGAGAGAAATCAAGCGAATTGTTCTGAATGTGGGGTCTTAGCTCAGCTGGGAGAGCATCTGCCTTACAAGCAGAGGGTCACAGGTTCGAGCCCTGTAGGCCCCATTTCTTTTTAAGACATTCAGTAAATACTATGGCGAGATAGCTCAGTTGGCTAGAGCACACGGTTCATACCCGTGGTGTCGTGGGTTCAAATCCCTCTCTCGCTACTATCTAAAGTGGAGGCAGTCGATGCTTCCACTTTTTTTGCGCGAGTAGCGATGAGTGAAGCCATGGAAAGCCTACAGCCAGCTCACATAGGAGGAAAGTATGACGCATTTACAGGAAGAATTATTTAAGCTGCAGGACACAGAGTACAGGGATTTTAACAGCAGTCTGATTCCGGGAATTGAGAAAGAGACAGTTATAGGAGTAAGGATTCCGGTTTTGAGAAAATTTGCAAAGGAGTATGCAAAGAGCGGAGAAACTGAGCAGTTTATGCGTGAGCTGCCACATAAGTATTATGAGGAGAATAATCTTCATATGATGATTATAGGGCAGATTAAGGATTATGATAAATGTATTGAAGAAATTGAAAGGTTTCTGCCATATATTAATAATTGGGCAACATGTGATTTTCCAGTTCCTAAATGTTTTAATAAAAATAAAGAAGATATAATTGCTAAAGCAAGGAAATGGATAAAGTCAGATAGAACATATACTATAAGATACGGAATGGGTGTTATGATGCGCCTGTTTCTTGATGAGGATTTTAAGGAAGAATACATACAGCTTGTTGCAAGCGTAAAGTCAGAGGAGTACTATGTAAATATGATGATTGCATGGTATATGGCTACAGCACTTGCTAAACAGTGGGATGCGGCGATTCCTTATATACAGGAACACAGGCTTTCTGAATGGGTACACAGAAAGTCAATCCAGAAGGCTGTAGAGAGTTACCGCATTACGCCGGAACAGAAGGAATATTTAAAGGGTTTAAGATAAGGTTATGAAATCAAATGAAATAGATATGACGACAGGTTCCCTGCCAAAGAAAATATTAATGTATTCAGTGCCGCTTATGTTGTCAAATGTGCTGCAGGTTATGTTCAACCTGTGCGATGTGGCGGTAGTTGGTAAATTTGTGGGACCGCTGGCGCTTGGTGCAGTAGGTTCAACGAGTATAATTATCACATTGACAACCGGTATCCTGCTAGGACTTGCAGGAGGTGTCAACGCTGTAGTCGCGCTGTTTGTAGGGGCTAAGAATAGTGCAAATGTAAAGAGGGCAGTCCACACTTCAATTGTAATATGCATGATTGCGGGACTGCTGCTGCTTTTGTCAGGACTGTTCCTTTCAAGACCGGTGCTGAATCTTATAGGAACTAAGAAAGAACTGATAGATGGTGCAGTTATATATCTTACAATATATCTTCTTGGTTCCCCGGCTCTTGCTATGTATAACTATGGTAATGCCGTGTTAAGTGCAGTTGGAGATACCAAAAGGCCACTTATGTATCTTATTACAGCGGGGATAATTAATGTGGTACTTAATCTGTTCTTTGTAATAGTATGCAGGCTTGGAGTTGTCGGTGTTGCACTGGCAAGTATAATATCACAGTATATATCAGCATTTCTGATACTTAAATTCCTGTTTGCCTGTGGTAAGGATTATGGGCTTTATATTAGAAATATAGGAATAGATTCGCATATAGCAGCGAGAGTGTTAAAGATTGGCTTGCCTGCAGCAGTACAGTATTCACTTTTTGCAGTTGCCAATCTGTATATACAGTCGGCAGTTAATTCATTTGACCATGTAGTTGTTGAGGGCAATTCGGCTGCGGCTAATGCTGATAATATTGTGTATGATATGATGGCAGCATTCTATACTGCATGTACAAGCTTTATAGCGCAGAATCTAGGAGCAAGAAAGCGTGACAGGATTAAGAAAGCGTATCTTGTTACACAGATGTATTCATTTCTTATAGGAGCAGTGCTTGGTGCATTGCTTGTAGTTTTCAGGACACAGTTTCTTAGCCTGTTTACAAGTGATCCGGATGTATTGCATTATGGTTCAATAAGACTTGGAATAATGGGATGCTCTTATTTTATATCCGCATTTATGGATAATGCAGCAGCGGGAGCAAGAGGACTTGGCAGAAGCGTTATACCTACAATAATAGTTATAATGGGTTCTGTTGTATTCAGAATCATATGGGTGTGTACAATATTTGCAAGTATACATACACTGATGTCACTCTATCTTGTGTATGCGAGTGCGTGGGCATTTACATCTATTATAGGAACGGTGTATTTTATAATAATATTCAGAAAGACTTTGAGATAATCACATACATTTTACAAAAACTTTACGAACACGAGATTATGCATTTTACATAACATTGATAACATACCCTCTGCAAGCAGATGCAGAGGGTTTTCTTTTTTGAGACGACTCACATATCATTCGGTCAGGAAACTGATTCAAGCCCCTACGAAAATCTTCTGTTAATGCTTGCAAATAAAAAACGAGGAAGGTAACGAAAGTTATGAGAAAAGGAATTAAAAAGTTACTTACAGTTGCATTAACAGCAACATTAGGTCTTGTAGCATTAGCAGGCTGTGGTTCATCAAGTGCAGATGGCGGTTCAGCAAACGGAGGCACAACTAAGGAGCTTTCAGGAAAGATTCAGTTAGCAGGAAGTACATCAATGGAAAAGATGTGTGGCGCTCTCATGGAAGCATTCATGGAAGAATATCCTAATGTAACAGTAACAACAGAATATACAGGTTCAGGCGCAGGTATTGAGTCAGTAACATCCGGAGCAGTTGATATCGGTAACGCTTCAAGAGCTTTATCTGATAAAGAAAAGTCAGCAGGTATTGAGGAGAACATCGTAGCAATTGATGGTATCGCAATGATTACTGATAAGAACAACAAAGTTACTAATGTAACAAAGCAGCAGCTCACAGATATCTACACAGGTAAGATTACTAACTGGAAGGATCTCGGCGGTTCAGACGAAGCTATCGTAGTAATCGGCAGAGAGGCAGCATCTGGTACAAGAGGAGCATTTGAGGAACTTCTTGAAGTTAAGAATAAATGTGCATATGCACAGGAACTTGACAGTACAGGTGCTGTACTTGCCAAGGTTGCAGCAACTCCAGGTGCAATCGGATATGTTTCATTAGATGTAGTTGATAAGACAGTTGCAGCTTTAAAGCTTGATGGTGTAGATGCAACAGAGGATAACATTAAGGCTGGTAAGTATACACTTTCAAGACCGTTTGTAATGGCTACTAAGGGTTCTGTTTCATCACAGAGTGAGCTTGTTCAGACATGGTTCAACTTCGTAAAGTCTGACGCAGGCAAGAAGGTTATCAAGGGTGTAGGCTTAATCCTACCAGAGTAAGCCGGAAAATATAGATTCTGAATGGAGAGATTGACATGGATGAGGTTATAAATGTTGGTATGAACAAAATAAATAAAACACCAGAAGCTGTTAAGGCAACGGCAAATGGTTCGTTAAAAGGCAATAAAAAGTCAAAACATGCAAGTGAAAGCGTGGCACGGTTTATATTCCTTATATGTGCGGTAGTAGCTATCCTGGCAGTCTGCTCCATTACTATCTATATGTTCATAAAAGGAACAGAGAGTCTTAAAAGTGTCGGAATAGCAGACTTGCTCTTTAAAACAGTATGGGCGCCAACTGCTACACCGCCTGCATATGGAATTGTATACATAATTCTTTCATCAATAGTAGGAACAACACTTGCGATTCTTCTCGGAGTTCCGATTGGATTATTAACAGCAGTATTTTTAACAGAGATAGCAGGGAAAAAACTTGCAGCAGTAGTTCAGCCGACAGTTGAACTGCTTGCAGCAATTCCTTCTGTTATATATGGACTTCTCGGATTAATGCTATTAAACCCCCTCCTTTATAAATTAGAAAAGTATGTATTCGCGAATTCCACAACACATCAGTATACAGGAGGAGCTAACCTCCTGGCTGCAGTGCTGGTACTTGCAATTATGATACTTCCAACAGTTATCAATATGAGCGCATCAGCAATCAGGGCAGTTCCAATGAATTTAAGGGCAACATCGCTTGCTCTTGGTGCAACTAAGATACAGACAATATTCAAGGTTGTAGTTCCAGCAGCCAAGTCAGGAATTATAACAGGTATCGTATTAGGTATAGGAAGAGCCTTAGGTGAGGCAATGGCTATTAATCTGGTAGCCGGTGGTTCAGTAAATCTTCCGCTTCCGTTTAACTCAGTCAGATTTCTTACAACACAGATTGTAAGTGAGATGAGTTACGCAGATGGAGTACACAGACAGGTTCTTTTCACAGTAGGACTTGTTCTTTACATTTTCATAATGATTATTAACCTGATAATTACATTTATGCAGAAGAAAGGGGAGAAAGCAAATGGATAATCTTAAAGCTAAGAAAAGGCATCCGGAAGAGATTGCAGTATACTCAGCGATATATGTGTGTGCAGCATTTTCAGTTCTCCTGCTTTTAGGAATTATTATATATGTGTTCGCAAAAGGCGCAAGACGCGTAAACTGGGCATTTCTTACAGGTGTTACATCAATTCTTCACGGAACTGTGGGAATTGCCGGTAATATTCTGAACACATTGATAATAATATTACTTACTATGATAATTACAACGCCAATCGGTGTAGGTGCTGCGATTTATTTAAATGAGTACGCCAAGCCGGGAAAGCTTGTTACAGTTATAATATTTGCAACAGAGACACTTGCAGGAATTCCATCAATTATATTTGGTCTGTTTGGTATGCTTTTCTTCGGACAGTTATGCCACATGGGATATTCGCTTCTGACAGGTTCTCTTACACTTACATTAATGGTGCTTCCGCTTGTTACAAGAAATACACAGGAAGCGTTAAAGACTGTACCTGACAGCTTCAGAACAGGAGCGGTAGGTTTAGGTGCAGGTAAATGGTACACAATCAGAACAATTCTTCTTCCGTCAGCAATGCCTGGAATTGTAACCGGAGTAATCCTTGCGATAGGAAGAATTATTGGTGAATCAGCAGCGTTGCTTTTTACAGCAGGAAGTGCACATCTTCTTCCAAAGACTTTCGATGCATTTCTTGAGAAAATATTTCATTCGGGCGGAACACTTACAATCCAGCTTTATTTAAGCGCAAGCAAGGGTGAATTTGAGGTGGCATTCGGCATAGCGGTTGTGCTTCTTGTAATTGTACTTCTTATTAATTTTGGTACAAAGAGGCTCGCTAAGAAGCTTGAAAAGCACTAATTGGGAGGAATATATGAGTAATAAGATTAAAGTTAAAGTTGAAAATCTGAACCTGTATTATGGTGAGAATCACGCCCTTAAGGATGTGAATATGGATATACAGGAAAATGCGGTAACAGCATTTATCGGGCCATCTGGCTGCGGTAAATCAACATTTTTAAAGACCTTAAACCGTATGAACGATCTTGTTGACGGTGTAAGAATAGAAGGTAAAGTGCTTCTTGACGGTGAGGATATATATGATCCGGCTGTTGATACAACAATTCTTCGAAAGAAAGTCGGAATGGTATTCCAGCAGCCTAATCCTTTCCCAATGAGCATATATGACAATATTGCTTATGGTCCAAGAGTTCACGGTATAAGAGATAAGAAGAGACTCGACCAGATAGTTGAGGAGAGTCTGCGTGGAGCAGCTATATTTGATGAGGTTAAGGATAGATTGAAGAAATCGGCCATGGGTCTTTCAGGTGGACAGCAGCAGAGAATCTGCATTGCAAGAGCGCTTGCCGTACAGCCGGAGGTACTTCTTATGGATGAGCCTACATCAGCCCTTGATCCTATATCAACATCAAAGATAGAGGACCTTATGGAAGACTTAAAGAAGAAATACACAGTTATTGTGGTAACACACAATATGCAGCAGGCAACAAGAGTTTCGGATCAGACAGCATTTTTCCTTGTAGGAGAGATGGTTGAGTTTGGAGATACTAAGCAGATATTCTCTTACCCTCAGGATAAGAGAACAGAAGATTATATCACAGGAAGGTTTGGATGATGAGAAGTAAATTTGACGAACAGCTTGACAGACTTAATAAAGAAATGATGAAGATGGGCTCTGCAATTGAGGATTCTATACGAAAGGCAGTTGATGCTCTTGTAAAACAGGATGCAGAGCTTGCTAAAAAGGTTATGCTTCAGGACGAGGAGATTGACAGGGAGCAGAAGACTATTGAGAGTATCTGCTTTAATCTTCTTATCCAGCAGCAGCCGGTTGCCAAGGATTTAAGAACAATTACAGCAGCTTTAAAGATGGTTACTGATATGGAAAGAATTGGTGACCAGGCAGCAGATATCGGTGAGATAACTATTAAACTTGCCAACCAGTCATACATAAAGAAGTTAGAGCATATCAACCAGATGGCTTCTGAGACAATGCTTATGTTAATCAGAAGTATTGAAGCCTATGTTGAGAAGGACATGGACAAGGCAAGAAAAGTTATAGCATATGATGATGTGGTAGATGACCTTTTTGAAAAGGTAAGAGATGACCTTATTGCAATGATACAGGCAGATTCAGCTAACGGTGAGCAGGCTGCAGATCTTCTTATGGTTGCCAAGTATTTTGAGAGAATAGGAGACCATGCAACTAACATTGCAGAATGGGTAATATTTGCTCTTGATACGAAGGGAGGTTTCGATGAAAATGCTTCTGAACATTTGTAAGAATACTCATTTAACTGAAAAACGATATGAATACCTGTTTCTTCTTCTTAACACACTTGCATGGTGTGTAATCGGCTTTGTTGTATGGGCAGTTGTAAGTATATTTGCATTCAGGGGGATGGAATGGATGTTTACATTCGTTGGATATTTTGGACTTATTCCCGGCTTTATCGGAGGGGTTGTTGAGGCCTGGAGGAATGAAAATTAATATTGATTTATTGTCAAATTGGCATAGAATATAAGCAGAGGTGATGTTATGAAGCGTGTATGCTTATATTCTATGCATTTTGTTTTATGTGTGTTATGTGTCTGCACGATGGCTTTGGTTCTTAGTGCATGTTCTGTCAGGAACGATAAGCAGACAGGTGTGGATGATAGAATGTCAGATGAATCTGAACCTGTTACGGCTAAAGCTGTTCCTATTGAAAGAGGTACATCGGGTTCTGAAAACGAAGTGACTGCTCCTTTAGAGAACAAGAAGGCAGCCAGAAAAGGCTATAATCCTGAGATGGCATTTAATTATGATGAACATGAAGATATAGAGGTTGATGATAATTATGTTGCAAGTCTGTGTGCGGAGGCCGTAAGAGAGCTTGAAGTTATGTTTGGCCCGGCAGAATTCTATATAAAGGCAGAGAATAGTGGGGCGGACAGCTACACACTTAATATCATGTATAATGGTAAAGCTGCAGAATTTGACGACGACGAATTACAACAGATATATGCATACATAGGGCAGGAATATAAAGAAGTAAAACTTACAGATATCAATATACGGAGCTGGTAGTTGAATAATTATCAGTGATATGTTATATTAATCAAGGCGTTGAATTGGGGACACCACTTTTCAAGACCAGCAGGTATGAAGCAAAGAGAATTGATTAGAATCAGTTTACAGAATTCATACAGGCGGACATACAACAGGCGTCGGTAATAATAGATTTCCGGCGTGTTCATATTGTGAATTTTAGAGGCAGAGCCAGCTGGAAAGCGGCTCTGTCTCTTTTTTTGTAAGCAATGAGCCATGCAAGCTGAAGTGTGCTTGCACAGATTCAAACGCAAAGAATGGCGGAGAGAAGGAAAGGAGGCACAATGGTACAGATTAATGGAGAACAACAGGATGTTGCACTAGTTGCAGGAAAGACACTTCTTGCTTATGTAACAGAAGCTGGGTATGACCCGGTAGGTATTGTAATTGAGAAGAATATGGAAATAATTCATAGGGAAGATTTTGATAAAGTAAGTATTGAAGACGGAGACGTGATTGAAATATTGCACTTTGTCGGTGGCGGTCAGTTCTGACATAAAGGAACGAGTAAGAGAGTCAGATTGGACTTTAAAGCGGAGTGAGGCACGGATGAAGTCCAAAAAGGAAGTCAAAGTGCGGCGGATTGGACTTTAAAGCGGTGGGAAGGCATGATGAAGTCCAAAAGGTATGAAAGTCACGCGAGATTGGACATTGAAGCGGTGAGAAGGCATGATGAAGTCCAAAAAGGAAGCCAAAGTGCGGAGGATTGGACTTTAAAGCGGTGGGAAAGCGTGAGGAAGTCCAAAATACGAAAGCCTAAACATAATCACAGATAACAGGAGGAAGCAAAGATGGAAAATAAGGCGCAGGACAAGAAAGAAGATAAGTTAATATTAGGAGGACATGAGTTTAACAGCAGATTCATATTAGGTTCAGGAAAGTACAATGTGAATCTTATTAAGGCGGCAGTTGAGCAGGGCGGTGCTGAAATAATCACACTTGCTCTTAGACGTGCCAATACAGAGAATAAAGAGAATATTCTTGATTTCATACCAAAGGGAGTTACGCTTCTTCCTAATACATCAGGAGCAAGAAATGCAGAGGAAGCGGTAAGAATTGCGAGACTCAGCCGTGAGATGGGATGTGGAGATTTTGTAAAGATTGAGATTATGCATGATGCAAAGTATCTTCTCCCAGATAACTATGAGACAGTGAAAGCAACAGAAATACTTGCTAAGGAAGGATTTGTTGTAATGCCATACATGTATCCTGATCTGAATGTGGCAAGAGATTTACAGAATGCCGGAGCTGCCTGCGTTATGCCGCTTGCCTCACCGATTGGAAGCAATAACGGACTTTCAACCAAAGCATTTATACAGATACTTATTGATGAAATTGATTTGCCAATTATCGTGGATGCAGGAATTGGCAAGCCTTCGCAGGCATGTGAGGCAATGGAGATGGGAGCAGCAGCGGTTATGGCTAATACAGCAATTGCGACAGCAGGAAATGTTCCGGCTATGGCAGAGGCGTTTAAGAAGGCTATAGAGGCAGGAAGAAGCGCATATCTTACAGGAATGGGAAGAGTTCTTGCAAGAGGCGGAAGCGCATCAGACCCATTGACAGGGTTCTTACGCTAAATGTGGCGAGCAATCCCAAAGGGGCATAGCAAGAGATACTGGCGGGATGATTTCAGCGGAAGCATAACTTCGGGGAAGTATTGCTTGACGAAATATAAGAATATAATAGAAAAGAAGGCAGAATAATGAACGAAGAAAATCAGGTATATTTTATAGACAGTGACCAGCTTCCACCAGCCGCGTTAGAGAGAAAGCATAAGTTGGAGCAGGATCCGTCATTCAGAACAGATTACATGAAATATCTTGATGACATGGAAATAATTGATTCAGATATTAAGGACAAAGTATTAAAGGCAATGGATGAGTTTGATTATGATTCATACACAGCAGCAGATGTTGAGAGGGCTTTAAGCAAAGATACCTGCAATATTGAGGATTTTAAGGCATTGCTTTCGCCGGCTGCAGCACCTTACTTAGAGCAGATGGCAAGAAAGGCAGAGAATGAAACTAAGAAACATTTTGGCAATACAGTGTATATATTTACGCCAATATATATAGCCAATTATTGCCAGAATTACTGCATATACTGTGGCTTCAACTGCTACAATAATATTCACAGAAAGAAACTTTCATTTGAGGAAATTGAGCATGAGATGAAAGTTATTGCTGATACAGGAATGGAAGAAATTCTGATACTGACAGGAGAGAGCAGAAAATATTCAGACGTTGAATACATTGGCGAATCAGTTAAGATAGCAAGAAAATATTTCAAGAATATCGGAATAGAGATATATCCTGTAAATGTGGATGAATACCGCTATCTTCATGAGTGCGGTGTTGATTATGTAACAGTATTCCAGGAGACATATAATCCTGTCAAATATGAGACATTACATTTATTAGGACATAAGAGAGTATGGCCATACAGATTCGATGCGCAGGAAAGAGCGCTTATGGCAGGTATGAGAGGTGCAGGATTTTCGGCATTGTTAGGACTTGATGATTTCAGAAAAGATGCACTGGCAACGGCACTTCATGTGTATTATCTTAACAGAAAATACCCGCATGCTGAGTTGAGCTTAAGCTGTCCGAGACTCCGCCCGATAATCAATAATGATAAGATTAATCCAAGAGATGTCGGTGAAAAGCAGTTGTGCCAGGTACTTTGTGCGTACAGATTATTCCTTCCATTTGTTGGAATAACAGTTTCAAGTCGTGAGAGTGCGCAGTTTAGAAATGGTATAACCAAGATATGTGCCACTAAAGTTTCAGCGGGTGTTTCAACAGGAATCGGCGACCATGAATCTAAATATACAGGAAAAGAAGATGGTGATGCCGGAGATGAACAGTTTGAAATCAATGATAACCGTTCATTTGACAGAATGTATAAGGATATGGAGGATGGCGGGCTTCAGCCAGTCGTGAATGAATACATTTATGTATAGAAAATATATATGTATAACGAACAAGCACCTTGTGAGTGGCAGCGGTGGTGTAGAGTGTACTATGAATGAGTACATTATGCAGCTTGAAAAATGTGTGGCACTGCAACCATATGCCATGATACTTCGGGAAAAGGATATGGAAAGGCAGGACTACAGGAAACTTGCAAGACGCATACAGGTAATGTGCAAGAAAGCTTCTGTTAAAATGTTTGTTCACAGTGATATCAGTGCGGCAGAGTATGCAGACTGTGGAAATGTACATTTTTCAATGGAACATTTTAAACAAATGTGTGATGAACAGGCAGATGTATTAAAAAGGCTTGATTGTGTGAGTGTATCGTGTCACAGTATGGAAGAGGCAGTGATTGCTGTCCGCGCAGGAGCAGACCAGATTGTGCTTGGAACTATATTTGAGACGCAGTGTAAACCGGGGAAGATGGGCGCAGGGCTTAGTTTTCTTGAAGAAGTGTGTAGAGCAGTTCATACTGTTAATCCCACAGTGAAAGTGTTTGCCATTGGAGGAATTAAGCCTGATAATATCGAGGAAGTGCTTGAAGCCGGTGCAGATGGCGGATGTATGATGTCATGGTTTATGCAACAAGATTAATATAATAGACAAAGAGAAACTTCTGTGATATAATTTCGCGGAAGTTTTTCTTTTTTAAACTTATTTAAACTTCGTTTCGTATAATAATATATAAAACTAAAGAAAGGGCAGAAATTATATGAAAGACATGTTAAGAATAGGTACTAAAGATAGAAGAAAATATATAATTATATGCTTGGCTGCAGTCTTAGTTATAGCATTAATAACTGTCTCGGTAATTGCTGTGCAAGTAAAGCATAGTAAGAATAAAAAGAAGAATATTGTGGAGAATACAACTGTAGAGACGAAAACTATTCAGGAAACTACAGTGCAAGAGACTACAGAAGAGGAAACAACAGAAGAGGACACAACGCAGGAAGAGAGTGCTGAAGTGGTAGAGCAGGAAGTGGTTGAAGAATTTTTTGAAAATGAGATATCAACTGAAAATCAAAAAGCTTTTGAACTTCCGCCAAGGCAGCTTACAGATGAGTTTATTTCGTATGATGGACAAAAGAGAGAAATAACATGCTATGGGGATAGTATGATGGCTGGAGCAGGAAGTGCAACTGAAGGAAAAGTAAATGGCATTGATATATATGGGTGGACTACACCTGTTACAATAGAAAATCTGACTAAGATAACAACTCATAATCTTGGAGTATCAGGAGAAAATTCAAGTCAGATTACTTTTAGAGCTGGTGGAACAAAGGTTTATATAGATAGGGATATTACAATAAGTGAGACTGATTCGGCAATAGCTCAGATTATAGATGAAAATGGAAATGCATTTGAAACAGATAATTATAGTGGATATGGATTTGATTATGATCCTTATCCGGGTGATATGTATATAAATGGTTATTTGTGTGATGTTAAAAATACCGGTGATGGTCAGGTTGAGATTAAACTTACAAAGGGATATGCAGCATATGACAATTCTACTGATAATAGTGTTGTTATATATGAAAGTGAAACAGCTGAATATTCAAGACAGAGGGCAGATATAAAAGCAGAGAGTGAAAAAGGAACAGAGTCTTCTACAGTGATAAAAGAAACAGAGTCACAAACATCTGGTGAAAAGCCAACAGAAAAACCGACAGAAAAATCAACAGAAAAACCAACAGAAACTGCAGGTGTAGAAAAAGTTACAATTTCTGGCGGAACACAGGCAATGACAAGGGCGTCACAGGAAAGAAGTGCCAAAGATATATTGATACTTGAAATGGGAAGTAATGGCGGCTGGGAAAATGATTATCAGCAGCTAATTCTGCAGTATGATAATATTATCCTTAATTCAGGATGTAAATATTATATTATAGTGGGAGACACTGATGACCCTGCGGACTCAGCGGATGGCTATCAGGGAGCATATGACTCAGATGGCAATTATGTCGGAATTGGTGATACATCATGGGAAGCAGCATTAAGACTTGCATATGGAGACCATTTTTTTAATACAAGAACATATATGATTCAGAATGGATTAAGTGACTGCGGACTTGATGTAACAACAGATGACCTTGAAAATTTCAAAATGGGTAATATATCAAAACAGCTTAGATATGACTGGACACATTTTAACTGTTACGGATATTATTCAAAGGGGATTGGCATATACAAGAAAGGTGTAGAATTAGGTTACTGGAGTTAGAATTTTACAAGAATTATACATGAATATGATTACACCTTTTACATGATATGGTTATTATAAGTATGCATTGAAGGGGGTGGACAGCCAAAAGACGGGGATGGCTGTGATTCCCTGACATGTAAGCCTATTAACTATGAATGAAGAAAGGTGGTAATCATATGGAAGTAGCTATAAACAACATAGACAAGGTGAGAAAGTTTGTAGATATTGTATCAAGATTTGACTGCGACATTGATTTAGTGAGCGGACATACAATGGTAGATGCAAAGTCGATACTTGGAATATTTAGTCTTAACATTATGAAGCCAATGACGATGATTATTCATGATGATGAGGATAAGGCGCAGATAATAAGAAACAACCTTAAAGCATTCGCAGCGTAAGCTGCTTTTTTTATGCCTTGAGGCTGTTTTTATTACAATTGCTTTACATACATTTTACATAACCCCGATAGTGGATTTTACACACCAGTGTGACAATAAAATTATTGCCAAAGAAAAGATGTGGTTAAAAGAAAAAATGAGGAATGATATGAAATTCACAGAAATTAAGAAAAAGTTTTTGGACTATTTTCGGGAAAAGGAGAACGTGGCAATGAGCATAAACACTAAAGAAACAACACAGAGAGGATGTTACACAAACAGGGAGTTATCATGGCTTGCATTTAATGAGAGAGTGTTAAATGAAGCAGCTAATCCTAAAGTTCCACTTGCGGAAAGACTTACATTTGCATCAATATACCAGACTAATCTGGATGAATTCTTTATGGTACGCGTGGGAACTCTTATGATACAGATGCAGCTTCAGGAAAAGGAAAGAGACAATAAAACCGGAATGACAAAGCGAAGAGCAGGTAAAAGCTATTCTTGATAAGGTGAGTGAGCTTGAGAAGAAAAAGGGCAGAGTGTATGAACAGCTTATGGGAGAACTTGAGACAGCCGGGATAAGAATAATTAATTTTAATAAGCTGTCTAATGATGAAGGTGCAATGCTGGAGAAATATTTTGATATGCATATAGCACCATTTCTTTCACCTATGATAATAGGACAGCAGCAGCCATTTCCTTTTCTTGCAAATAAGCAGTTATATGCAATTGTGCTTATGAAGACGAAGAAGGGTAAGAATAAAATAGGAATAGTACCTTGTTCAAACAGTGTATTTAAGAGACTTATAGAAATTCCTACAAGACCAGGAACATTTATGCTTTCTGAAGAATTGATTCTGCATTTTGTATCAAAGCTGTATGAGAAGTATGAAATACAGGAAAAATCAGTTATGAGAGTTATTAGAAATGCAGATATAGATGCTGGTTCATTTGATGATGAGGACCTTGATTACAGAAATATGATGGAACATATGGTTAAGCAGAGAAACAGGCTTAATCCGGTATGCGTCCAGTTAAACAGAGAAATAAACGACAAAGCAAAGAAAAAGCTTACAGATTATCTTGAAATAGGTGCAAAACACCTGATTGAAGAGAGAACTCCACTGGATATGTCATTTGTATTCCAGCTGCAGAATGTGTTAAAGAATAAGCCTGAGCTTTTTTATAAGAAAAGAGTTCCACAGCCAGGTAAAGAAATCAGTATGAATGAAAAGATAATTACACAGATTGAGAAGAAAGATGTTGTTCTTTCATATCCATTTGAGAGTATGAGACCATTCATATCTATGCTGGAGGAAGCAGCCAGTGACCCGACTGTTGTATCAATAAAGATGACTCTTTACAGAGTTGCTGACAGAAGTAAGATAGTTGAGACTCTTATTGAAGCGGCTGAAAATGGTAAAGAGGTTATTGTTCTTGTGGAGCTGAGAGCCAGATTTGACGAGGCTAATAACATTGAAATGTCTAAGAGGCTTGAGGAGGCTGGATGCCAGCTTTTATATGGTCTTGGCGATTATAAGGTTCATTCAAAACTGTGCCTTATAACACGTTCGGTTAATAATACATTTTCATATATAACACAGATAGGAACAGGCAATTATAATGAAAAGACTTCCAGATTATATACCGATCTGTCACTTATTACAGCTAATCAGGAGATAGGTGCGGATGCGGCTGCAGTATTTGCTGCTTTGCAGAAGGGAGAAACGGTGGATAGTTCTAACCAGCTTCTTGTTGCACCAAACTGCCTGCAGAACAGAATTCTTTCAATGATAGATGAGCAGATTGATAAGGCAAAGAATGGTCAGGAGGGATATGTTGGAGTTAAGATTAATTCCCTTACAGACAAACTTATTATTGAGAAATTAATTGAAGCTTCACAGGCAGGTGTTAAAATAGATCTTGAAGTAAGAGGAATATGCTGTATAAAGCCGGGGGTTAAAGGATATACAGATAATATCCGTGTGGTCAGTGTTGTTGGACGTTTTCTGGAACATTCAAGAATATATCGTTTTGGAAGAGGAGATGACCAGAAGATATATATTGCATCGGCAGACTTTATGACAAGAAATACCACGAGACGAGTTGAGGTTGCTGCACCTGTGCTTGATAAGCATTGTCAGGAACGCATAATTCACATATTTGATCTTATTATGCAGGATGATGAGAAAGGCAAAGAGCAGAATAGTGATGGAGTATACTGTGACAGACATATCAATAATTCTAAGATTGATTCACAGGAAACTTTATACGAAGAAAGCTATGAAGCGGCAGCCAGTGCAGAATAATTAAGAAAATGGAGGCTAACAGGTATGAAGATAGGTATGCTTACAAGTGGTGGAGACTGCCAGTCTCTTAATGCGGCAATGAGAGGTGTTGCCAAAACTTTGTATAATAATTCAAATGATGTTGAAATATACGGATTTCTTGATGGTTATAAAGGAATGATTACTAAGAATTACAAACTGATGAAAGAAGAGGATTTTAGTGGGATTCTCACAGAGGGAGGAACAATTCTTGGAACTTCCAGAACACCTTTTAAATATATCAATGAGCCTGATGAGGAAGGACGCGATAAGGTTGCAGGCATGATTAAGACTTATAAGGATTTAAAACTTGACTGCCTGGTAATGCTTGGTGGAAACGGCTCGCATAAGACTGCGGCTCTTTTATCGCAGAAGGGGTTAAATGTCGTTACTCTTCCTAAGACTATTGATAATGATATAGAAGGAACTGAGATGAGTTTTGGATTTCAGTCAGCTATAGATGTTGCGACAAGAACTATTGATGAGATCCACACAACGGCAGCCTCACACAGCAGAGTGTTTATTGTCGAGATTATGGGACATAAAACAGGCTGGCTTACACTACATTCAGGAATTGCAGGAGGGGCAGATATCATACTTATACCTGAAATTCCATATAATGTTGATGAGGTGTTGAATACAATCAGAAAGCGTGAAAAGCAGGGCAAGAAATTTACTATAATCGCAATGGCTGAGGGTGCAATATCAGATGAGGATGCAAAGCTGTCAAAGAAAGAGCTGAAAGAAAAGAGGAAGACATATACATTTCCATCAGTAGCGTATCAGTTGAGTGATGAGCTGCAGAAAAAAGCCGGTCAGGAAGTAAGAGTTACAATACCCGGACATGTACAGCGCGGCGGAATTCCGAGTGCATCAGACAGAACACTTGCAACAAGAATCGGAGTTGAGGCTGCAGGACTTATATTAAGAAAAGATTATGGCAATATGGTATGCATCAAAGATGGAAAATTCTCTAAGATACCACTTGAAGAGGTTGCAGGTAAAACAAAGATGGTTAATGTAGATAATGAACTTATAAGACAGGCTGAAAGCTTAGGCATTAGTCTTGGCAGAAAGGCATAAGTGGTATATAATACAAAGCAAATGCTTCAGGAAAGAAGGGAAATGCTTTGAAGAAATCAGACAGACTAAAGATAGTTATTCTTGGAATAACCGGATTACTTATTCTTATTGGAACCGGAATATTTATATTCATAGGACAGAGTATATGTACCATGGCTGGTGTAGGGCTTTTTGTTATTGTGTGTCTTGGAATGGTTGCTGTTGCAGGAAAGAAAGATGACCAGACAGAAACAATAGAACAGCTTAACCAGACAATATCTGAACAAAGCAGAAGAATAATGAATACTGAGGGGCAGCTTGCAAGATATAAGAGAGAACTTGCAGAGGCGACTGGTAAGAATGAAGCATAATAATTAAATATTAAGGAGATAGTCATGTTACTAGAGATTTTAAAGGCAATTCTTTTCGGTATAGTCGAAGGAATTACAGAATGGCTGCCTATAAGCAGTACAGGGCACATGATTCTGCTTGACCAGGTAGTCAAACTTAATGTATCCGCAGATTTTTATAAGATGTTTCAGGTAGTTATCCAGCTTGGAGCAATTATGGCGGTAGTTATATTGTTCTGGAATAAGCTGTGGCCATTTTATATGAAGAAGACTGGGGACAGTAAGAAAGCAGCATGGAAAGATGGCGCACTTGCAATGTGGATTAAGATTATTATTGCATGTATTCCGGCAGCGATTGTCGGATTGATTTTTGATGATAAGATAGATGAATTATTCTATCATCCAATCCCTGTTGCTATTGCACTTATCGTTGTGGGTATAGTTTTTATAGTTGTGGAGAATGCAAAGAAAGGCAGCAGGCCAGCAATCAGAAGTATAGGTGAGATAACTTATAAGGCAGCAATAATAATAGGTCTGTTCCAGCTTATAGCAGCAGTATTTCCGGGTACATCAAGATCGGGAGCAACAATTATCGGAGCACTCATAATCGGAGTATCAAGAAGTGTTGCAGCTGAGTTTACATTTTTCCTTGCAGTACCTGTAATGTTCGGGGCAAGTCTTTTAAAGATTGCTAAATATGCTGCTATGGGAATGGCTATGACAGGAACTGAGTGGATAGTTCTTATTGTAGGCTGCCTTGTGGCATTCTTTGTGTCAGTATTCGTAATCAAGTTCCTTATGGGATACATCAAGAAGCATGATTTCAAGGTGTTCGGTGTGTACAGAATAATTCTTGGTATAGCAGTTATTGCACTCAGCTTTGTATTGTTTTAATTCTAATACACTTCAAGGTATGAATTGTATACATAACCGCTTGTACCATTATAATCAATAAGGGTGTAATAAGCACCAACAGATAATATAGAACCGGTAGTCCCTCCTGGCACAACTGCAAAGGAGTGGCTGCCGTTTTTGTCTTTATGCATATTGACATAGGAAGCACCTGTCACACGGTAACTTTTAAGAGCAGATGAATTGGTTATGCGTCCATTTGCAAATGTATACGATGGCTGGGCGACTGTTTCAGGCTGTGTGCTTTGGACTTCAGTCTGAACGGTTTCCGGCTCGGAGGATTCACAGGATGTTTCAGATGCTACAGTTGTTGTCTGAGTTTCAGTCACGACGGTGGATTCCTGTTTTGTTACATCATGAGAAGAAGCAGTTTCTTTAACTGTTGTGGCAGGGGTTGTCTTAGATATAGTTTCTGGATTTATATCTTTAACAGTAACTGGCTGGGTTTCAGAATTTCTGGCAGTGTGAATGCTTTTTTCAAGACCTCCACTGGCAAAACCGATGTTTTCAAAGACTACGATTCCGGCTATAATTATTACAAGATATATACCTAAAAATATTTTAACAATAAGATTATTGATTTTCTAAGCAAAACCGCTTATAATTTGAGTCGGAACATATTGCTATTATCCACAGTTGTTCAGGCAATGTTATCAACAGCGATAACAAAATGATAACATTAGCTTATACAGGCAGGATAATATGGACAAATCAAAGAATGAAAAGAAAGGCAAATACGATAGCAAATAATCTCTAAATAAAATTGATTAGTAGCTGTCGAG
>OHQF01000690.1_pt1 | contig 20304 bp, 18 predicted proteins | sample 1578001 | NCBI WGS metagenome assembly OHQF01 (sample SAMEA3879538, study PRJEB24766) | human gut metagenome | biome: human-associated habitat; feature: feces | place: USA | collected 1985/1987 | reverse complement strand
TTCAGAAGTTTTAAGTACACAATTTAATATTAGATGTATTGAGTTATCTGGCAACTAACGGTATAATTATCAAACAAATTATTTTTATGGAATTATGAGGTTATTATGGTATTTAATTATACATACAGAATTGGTCTTGAGGATTGTGGAAGGGAAAATAAGGCTACTAACAGGGCTATTCTTACTATTTTGGAGGATATTGCAGGCTTGCATTCTGCTACAGTAGGGCTTGGACTTAATGAAATCAATGAAACAGGCTGTGCATGGGTTGTTTTGAACTGGCAGATGAAGATTATAAGGCGCCCTGCATATAATGATGAATTAACTGTTTATACATGGTCAACATCCGCAGATAAGCTGTTTGCGGAGAGAGATTTCAGGATTACTGATAAGAATGGTGAAACAATTGTTATTGCGACATCACGCTGGTTATATATGGATATTAACAGGAGAAGACCGGTAAGAATCACACCGGAAATAATGGACAGATATGAATCAGAGCCTGAAATACATGTGTTTACTGAAAAAGTAAACAGAATAGATCCTCCAGACACTGGTTATATTGAAATTCCATATAATATATTAAGGAGAGATGTTGATTATCTTGGTCATATGCATAATATCAGTTATCTGGATGCTGCTTATGATGTAATGCCAGAAGAATATTTTAACGGACCACAATTCAACTTTGTAAGTATTGAATATCGTAAGGAATTGCTTAGAAATGATGAGGTAAAAGCACATTTTTATAAAATTGACAAAGGATGTATAATATCTTTAAATACGGATAAGATAAATGCAGTAATTATGCTGAAATATTAGAAATTAATATTTGTTATATAATTCTGGAATGCAAATTCCAGCGCATGGAAAGGAGTGCAATTATGAGTCTTATTAATAAAGAAAAAGTATTGAATGGAGTCGGAAAAGCTGTGGATGCTACTAATAATATGGCAGATAAGGCTTCTTCATTTGTTAAGGAAAAGGAAATTGACAAGAAAGCTATGAAGGCTGCGAAAACTGCCGAAAAAGGTATTAAAATAGCAGGAAATAAGATTGGAGAGGTCGCTGGAGAAATTGTTGCGGGCTATAAGAATAAGGCATGTGGAGCATCTTCTAAGACAACTGGTACTGCTTCAACAGGCAGCACAGCACCAGATATCATTGTAGATGCCAAAGATATTAAAGAACATGTAAGTGATGAGGAATAGTAATGCAAAGTGATTTTTCACAGGGAAAAGTCTGGAAAAATGTTATTAATCAGGCAATCCCGCTTATGGTCGCACAGCTTATACAGATCCTGTACAATGTTGTTGACCGGATATACATTGGGCATCTTCCTGTTATTGGAAGCAATGCTTTAACAGGAATAGGACTGGTTTTTCCTATTACAACACTTGTTGCGGCATTTACTAATCTGTTTTCAACAGGTGGTGTGCCGCTCTTTTCTATGGCAAGAGGAGCAAAAGAAGAAAAGAAAGCGGAACTTATACTAGGACAGGTTGTATCACTGCTTTTTATTACATCGTTGGCACTTATGGCGTTATGCTATATATTTAAAAGACCAGTACTGTTCCTTTTCGGAGCAAGTGAAGAAACTTATGTATATGCTGACCAGTATCTTAAAATATATCTTCTGGGAACGATATTTTCAGTGCTTTCAACCGGACTTAACGGATTTATTAATGCACAGGGATATCCGAAAAAGGGCATGATGACAGTTATGCTTGGAGCAATAATTAATCTCATACTTGATCCAATATTTATATATGGATTACATATGGGAGTATATGGTGCGGCGATAGCAACGGTAATCAGTCAGGGTGTGTCTTTTGCGTGGGTTTTAAGCTTTTTTATGGGAAAGAAAACATTTTACCATATAAAGAAAGAAAATCTGATTCTTAAAGCAGGGATGGTTGGAAAGATTACATCGCTTGGAATATCAGGGTTTGTTATGCAGGGAACTAACTGCCTTGTACAGATTGTATGTAATAAAATGCTGTTTATGTATGGCGGGGATATGTATGTAGGAATTATGACTGTAATTAATTCAGTCAGAGAGATTCTTTCTGTTCCTGGTAGTACACTTGGTAGTGGAGCACAGCCTGTTCTTGGCTACAATTATGGTGCAAAGCAGTATGAAAGAGTCAGAAAAGCAATAAGATTTACGGCTGCGATTGGATTTTTATATATGCTTATTGCATGGCTGTCTGTAATTGTATTTCCTAAGGAGATTCTGTCAGTATTTACAACAGATAAGGCAATGATAGTTACAGGAGAACATGCGTTAAAGCTGTATTTTTTTGGATTCTTTTTTATGTCATTCCAATTCGTGGGACAGTCGACATTTACAGCACTTGGCTGTGCAAAGAGGGCAGTATTTTTCTCAATATTCAGGAAAGTAATTATAGTTGTGCCGCTTACAATTATTCTTCCTATGCTTGGGCTTGGAGTTGAAGGAGTATTTATTGCTGAGCCTGTATCTAATGCAATAGGTGGTCTGGCAAGCTTTACAACAATGTATTTTACACTTTACAAAAAACTGCCGGAATAGTATTCTAAAGACAATGATAGCAAAGGTGCCATCGCTTCTGTATAGGGAGCGGTGGCTTTTTTAAAATCTTGGAAAGAAGGATAATTTATGGATATATTTGACATAATAGGACCTGTGATGGTTGGTCCGTCAAGCTCACATACAGCAGGTGCTGTCAGAATTGGTTATATTGCAGGAAAACTTATGGGAGAGCCAATTGCAAAAGCAGAAATCCTTTTATATGGTTCGTTTCTGGCAACAGGAAAAGGACATGGAACAAGGAAGGCACTTGTTGCCGGACTTCTTGGAATGAAACCGGATGATATGAGAATTCCCGACAGTTTTGAGATTGCCAAGGAGCATGGTATAGAGGTTGTTTTCGGAGAATCAGCATTAAGAGATGCACATCCGAATACAGCTCAGATTTTCCTGACATCTGTAACTGGAAAGAAGCTTGAAGTTGTTGGTGAATCACTTGGAGGATCACGAATTAATATTGCTCAGATTGACGGAATATCTACGAATTTTTCAGGTGATTATCCGACACTTGTTGTGCATAATATGGATCAGCCTGGACATGTTGCAGAAGTTACATCAATGCTTGCACACAAATCAGTTAATATTGCTGCCATGCAGTTGTACAGGGCTGGCAGAGGCGGCAATTCAGTTATGGTGCTTGAGTGTGACCAGGAAGTGCCAGAGGAGGGAATTAACTGGTTAAGACATGCAGAAGGTGTTGTCAAGGTGACTTATCTTGGCTTGGAATAATCATAATGCAGAATTTGATTAGCATAATTATTGGTGAAAATGGAGGATTTATGACAGAATATCATTCAATCAGTGACCTTGTGAAATTAAGTATTAATAATAAGCAGGAATTATGGCAGGTTGTTCTTACGGGACAGGCACATGACAAGCTAATGTCTGAAAGAGATGTATTTGCACAGATGAAAAAGATGTATCAGGCTATGAAGAGCGCAGATGAGCAATATGACCAGCAGTTGAGGTCACCAAGTAAAATGGCTGGTGGTGATGGATATAAAATGCGAATTTATAATGAGTCTGGCAGAAATATATGTGGTGATTTTATTGGTGTGGTTATGGAAAAAGCATTAAAGATGGGGGAATCGAATGCATGCATGAAGAGAATTGTAGCAGCACCTACAGCAGGTTCATGTGGTGTTATTCCGGCTGTATTACTGTCTTATGAAAAATGTTTTGGCATTACAGAAGATGAATGTGTAAAAGCGTTATTAATTGCGGCCGGAATAGGTGCGGTAATTGCTGAAAATGCATCTATTGCAGGAGCAGCAGGTGGCTGTCAGGCAGAGATTGGTTCGGCAAGTGCAATGGCAGCGGCGGGACTGGCTTATATGCAGGGAGCAGATAGTGAAGGATGTGCAAATGCCCTGGCACTTGCTTTAAAGAGTATGCTGGGGCTGACATGTGATCCGGTTTGCGGATTAGTTGAGGTTCCATGTATAAAGAGAAATGTTTCTGGGGCAGTCAATGCAATTACGGCGGCACAGATGACAATGGCGGGTATAAAGAGCGTAATTCCTGCAGACGAGGTTATAGATTCCATGAGAAGGATAGGTAATGACATGCCGGTATGTCTTAAAGAAACAGGTGAAGGTGGACTGGCAATAACACCAACTGCAAAAGAGTATAAGCAAAAGTTAAATAATATTGACAACTAATGTCACAAAAAATGACAAAAAATTGACAAAAAATACTGTTTTTTTAAAAAAAATGGCAAAAAATCTGTTGATTGACAAAAATAATATGCTATAATATAGATGATTGTAAAAGAGATTGAATTTGTTTGAGCGAATTTGAATGATTTTACAATTAACATTACACACAGATATAAGGATAACTCCATAATTCCTTATATTTGACTATATTTCTATCCCCTCTACTCATCCCCGGTTCCCCCAGAACCGGGGAAGTTTTTTATGCGCGGAAAGCGAGGAGAATATAAAAATGTACTGTAATCATGCTTGCATGAATTGAAACTTTTTTACATGTGGGCATCAGTATATGCTATAATTACACAATATGTTTACATTCAGACAATACAGGCTATGAGTAAATAAATAATCAGAGGATGGAGTTAGTTATGACACGAAAAGAACTTAATGAAATTAAATCACAATATACATTAGAGGACTGTGGAATATTAAGGTTATGCGGATGCTATGTTGATGGTGAGCGAAATAAGATAACACAGTTTAATGAGAATTTTCTTAATCTTCCGGAAGAGGAGAAGCATAAATATTTTGATATATTTAAGAAGACTCTTTCAGGAACACCAGGAAAGAATCTGGTTGATATGAAGTTTAATGTCGATGCGTATGCTGATGAGGGCGCAAGAACATTTTTAATGAATTTAAGAGACAGCGGTCTTAAGGATGACAGACTTCTTAACGAATTCTATGACAGGATTATCAATAATTACAGCTATGTTGGTAATTATCTGATTCTTCTAATTAATCAGGTATATGATATTCCTGCGGTTACTACTGATAATATAGAGATGGATGATGCATCTGATGAGGTTTACAGCTACATTTTATGCAGTATATGTCATGTGAATCTTTCTAAGCCGGGGCTTGGGTATGATGAGGAGGACAATAATTTCCATGATAAGAAGCAGAATCATATGGTAGATGTACCTGATGTGGGATTTCTGTTCCCGGCATTTAATAAGAGAAGTGCAGATGAGGATATGACTCTTTTCTATACTAAAGATGTCAGTGAATTTGAGGACGGGCTTATCGACTGCCTGCTTGACTGTGCGGTTCCGCTTCCTGCAAAGCAGCAGAAGGAAACATTTACATCACTTGTTAATGAGGCACTTGGTGAAGAGGCTGACCTTGAGATTGTGAAGAATATTCATGAAAATCTTGAGCAGATTATAGAAGAGAAGAAGCAGGAAAGTCCGGCACCGGTTATGCTTGATAAAACTGAGATGAAGGATCTGTTGGAAAAAAGTGGTGTTAAAGAGGAAAAGCTTGAGAATTTCGAGGAGCACTTTGAGATGGCTGCCGGTGAACATGGAAAGCTTGTTGCATCAAATGTTTCATCTGGTAAGAAATTTGAAGTGAAAACGCCGGATGTTGTCATAAAGATTAATTCAGATAAGACAGATATTGTGAGTACACAGGTAATTGATGGAAGACAGTGCCTTGTAATTCAGATTGACGAGAGACTTGAGGTTAATGGGATTTCAGTTAATCCTGATACAGGTGAGGTTATAGACAGAACCGCTGATGGATATGTAGAAGAATGATGATGGAGGATGAGTCTGTATGACATTGAAGAAGTTGCTGCATAATTTCAATGGGCATTTGCACACGGTTAATTCCCACAGAAGGCTGGTGAGAAAATACTGCTTTAAGCTTGGATTATACAGGCAGGGAATGATGCATGATTTGTCAAAATATTCACCATCGGAGTTCATACCAGGAGTTAAGTACTATCAGGATGGACACAGAAGTCCTAATAATGCCCAGCGTGAAGATGAAGGTGTTTCAAAGGCATGGCTGCATCATAAGGGCAGGAATAAACATCATTTTGAATACTGGATAGATTACGATGTTGATGGTAACAACACTATTCTGGCAGGAATGAAAATGCCTGTGAAATATGTTGCTGAGATGTTTTGTGACAGAGTTGCAGCGAGCCGGATATATAATAAAGACAAGTACAAAGATTCAGATCCACTGGATTACTATATTAAGGGGCTAGGGCATTATATTATGCACCCGGAAACAGATGCGCTTCTTCACAATCTTTTAAAGATGCTTGCTGATAAAGGGGAAGAGTATACATTTGCATATATAAAAGCAAATGTGCTTAAGAAAAAGAAAACAGGCGGATTATAGCAATTTTTTGGTGAAACTTTAATATTTTGACAAGAAAAAGGTTTTTAAAATTGGCGTAATAGTGTATAATTTAAAGAACAATATGAACATAAAGAATGTTCTGGTGAATAATTTAATAAGAGGAAAGGGAGGTCTTATAATGGGGAAAATGCATACTAAGGCCGAAAGAACTGAAAAGGTTAAAGAGATTAAGGCTGAGAAAGAGAAGAAGGTAAAAGAGGTCAGGGCAAAGAAGAAAGAGCTTGATGCTGAGGTTAAGAAGAAAGCTAAACAGGTTGCTGCTGATGGAAAGAAGAGAAGAGCGGGGATTACATTCAGACTGGTTATGCTTGCTATTATACCTGTAATTGTTATGGTACTGGGGCTTATTGCAACTACAGTATTCAGTCTTAAGTCAGGACTCGAAGAAGAGGCCATGGATGGACTTGAATTGTTAAGTGGTGCAGTACAGAGTTCTTATGAGGATATTAAAGGTAACTATGAATATAAGAACGGTAAATTATTCAAGGGTGGCGAAGAATTGACGATTAAACCGGCTGCTCTTGATGTATATGTCAAGAACTCCAAGAATGATGTCCAGGTTACACTTACATACGGAACCAAGAGAGTTCTTACAACGCTTACTGACCGTAAGGGGGCAAGATTAACAGGAACAGATATGTCTAGTGAAGTATGGGATGTAGTTAAGACTGGAAAGACATATAGAGATACTAATTATAGGGTAGAGGGAAAGAGATACTGTGCAGTATATGTGCCACTAAAGGATAATAACCAGGTTGTAGGATGTGTATTTGCAGGACAGCCTACATCAGATATTACAAACTATATAATGCAGAAGGTTGGAACAATGCTTATAGTTTCTGCAGTAGTACTTATATTAGTAGGAATTGTGGCAACATTTATAGCACAGAGTATTTCAAAGTCGATTAAGAGAGCAAGTGTATCTGTAACGAAAGTTGCAGGAGGAGATCTTACAGTAGAGGTTGATAAGACTGTACTTAAGAGACAGGATGAAATCGGAGACATGGGCAGAGCCCTTGAAACTCTTATATTTAAGTTAAGAGAAATTGTTGGAAGTCTTGCAAAGTCTGCAACAGATCTTGGTGAGTCAGGTAATTCAATTGACTCTATGGCTTCACAGTCAAGTGTTGCTGCAGGAGAAATCAGTACAGCAGTAGAAGAGATATCTAAGGGTGCAGTATCACAGGCAGAAGATATTGAGACAGCAACTAATGAAATTATGACAATGGGTGAACAGATTACTCAGATAGTTAATAATATTGCTGACCTTACAAAGACATCTAAGAACATGGAAGAAGCCGAAAATGCTTCACAGGATACAATGATTGAATTAAGTGACGCAGTCCAGAGAACTACTGATGCAGTTGCAAGAATTGCAAAACAGATAGAGACAACTAATGAATCGGTAGATAAGATTGGCAATGCTGCTTCACTTATTGCAGATATTGCAAGCCAGACAAGCCTGTTATCACTGAATGCTTCTATTGAATCTGCAAGAGCAGGAGAAGCAGGAAAAGGATTTGCAGTTGTTGCATCAGAGATTCAGAAGCTTTCATCACAATCTGACAGCACAGCAAGTAAGATTCAGGAGATTATCACAGATCTCCAGAATGATTCGAAGGAAACACTTGAGGTTATGAGAAGTACAGAAGTTCTTGTAAGAGAGCAGTATGAAAAGCTTGCAGCAACTAAGGAAAGATTTAAGGAAGTTGGTAATGGCATTAATGTTTCAAAGCGTGGAACAGATGTTATTAAGGGCAATGCCGAAGTATGCGACAGCTCAAGAGTTACCGTTGTTGATGTAATATCTAATCTTTCTGCCATATCAGAAGAGAATGCTGCTTCAACACAGCAGACAACATCTTCTATGCAGGAGCTTAATGCAACTATTAATATTCTTGCAGAAACAGCAGCAAAGGTTAAGGAAGTATCAGACCAGCTTAATGAAGATATGAAGTATTTTAAGATGTAATCACAATAATAAAAACCGGTTAAGTTCATTTATATTATGAACTTAACCGGTTTTTTTATGCTTTTTCAAGTACATTTATTAATTCCTTTAGCTGTGCCCGGATTTTCTTACGATTAATATCTGAATAACCAATTTCGTTGGCAATCTGGTAAAGATATTCCTGAAAGTTCTGTACAATCTGTGGATGATTGAAGTCAAAAACCATGCTTGGCAGGGCTGTACGGATAAGCATTGCCTCAGATCCTTCGTTAACAATTATACATACGTTATCATCTGGATCATATTGTATCGGAACAAAGAAATAGTCAGGATGTGTATCCATAATTCTTATAATATTCTGCAGATGCTTTGCATATGAACGGGGCGTGTAATATACAGCTGTCTGTTGTCTTACAACAGGAAAAATAACCGGTACATGGCCAGCTATAACTTCTTCAGCAGTTGCCAGTGGACATATATCAACATTGCGTAAATCATCAAATACAGTGGATAACTGGTAAGAGGTACGCAGATTTACACCAAGGCTGTCAGGATTATTATTAAGAAACTCTGTTATCAGTTCTTCCGGCATGGCTGCTGGAGGAAGACTCAATCCCTTCTGGATATGGTTTACATGGGTGTTTAAGATACGCTGGAAACACTTTGAAACCTCCTCTGCTGATTCATATATATTCATGGTTGGCCTGCAGTAGGATAAAAATGTTTTGAATTCATTCTCTTTTATGGAAACAACTGCAGGTTCGGTTGTCATAACAGTAAATGAATTATCACTTACCGTTGAAAGACAATCAGAGTAAACTGCAACATGCGGAGGATAAATTATGCTTATTTTTGAAAACAGCTTATCGCGCATGCGAGGATAGTAGTAAGATTTCACCCGTCCGGTAATATATGCCGGAACCCAGTAGAAAAACTCTTCAAAAAACTGAGTGGTATTAACCGGAGAAGGGGAAATCTGACATATTGTATATCCATAATCTATCAATCTGAGCAGAAGTTCCTGTATAGAATTAAGAATTTCCTTATTATCAAAGATACTGTAAACATCATCATCAATCCATACATATACTGTACCATGCTCTTCAAGGGTAAGAAGATGATTGATAAAACTGATAACAGCCTGTTTTTTTCCTTCAGACTTATAAAGAATACTGGTAGCATTGGGAATTACATCAATGGCTTTTATTCCCATAATATTATTAGTGCCTGATGAAGAGATATTCTCATTAAGAATGCCATCAACCAGTGTATTGGTCTGAGGAAGCTCATCTGCCAGCCACTGGTAAAGCATATCTGAATATTCAGGCAAAGGTCTGGAATGATTGAATCTGCTATAATCAGATGCAAGAGCCAAAGCCTTTCTTTGATAGCTGAGTTTAATTGAAGCGGCAAAATAGTCCGACATTCGTCTTAAAATTTCCTTATTACGAGGACATTTTCTCTTACCACTGCGATACAGGCTTACAGCAGAATTATCGATGCCAACAGCACCAGCCAGAGTTGTGTTATTAGTGTTTGTTATATCCATCAGAAACTTAAATTTGTCATTAAAAGTCATAAGCTCTCCTTATGCAAATGCGTGAACGCCAGAAATAATAAGCGTTGTAAGTGTGCGTGCCATTTCATCAAGAGTAATACCGTCAGGATTGGTTATCCATTCATAATACGCGGAAACCATTCCGCCAGCGACAAAGCTAGAAATCAGAGGATATTGTTCAGAAGGAACATTCATCTTAATATCCCTGTTTACCAGCTCTTTGAGAAGAGTTTCCTGCAATGCTTTCTGGAGCCTGTTAAAAAGCAGGCTTCCGTTGTCCGAAGCAAAAAGGTCTCTTGCAATATCTGCATCAGACATAATTGTATTAAGAAATGCAAATAAAGTCTGAGGTGAGAACATATTATAATCCTCAGACATAGCACACAAAAGATCTTTAAGAGATGTTATAAGTTCATTAATTCCTTCATCAAGAACATCATTGACAGTTGAATAATATGTGTAAAATGTTTTTCTGTTAATGTCAGCCTGTGCAGCAAGCTCAGTAACTGTTATTGAATTAAGCTTTTTCTTCTGCATAAGCTCAACAAGTGCTTCGTAAATCGCTTTTTTAGTTTTTAGAATTCTGCGGTCAGCTTTAATTTCATGTGCAGAAGTAAAACTGATTTCTTCAGATTTTGCCATAATAAACTCCTATTATTGTACAACATTTGCAAATAATAGTAAACAAAATACGACAAAATGTTACATAAGTGCCAAAAAGAAATTAATTGACCTTTGAAAATATTTGTTAAAAAACATACAATGCTGATTGTAAACATATTGTGTGATATTGGAACATTTGTGTATTAACTTGTGATTAAATTGTAATACGCAGATAAATGATTTGACAGCAAGAGGTATCAAATGAGAAAGAAAAATGCATTTATTAATGTAACAGCCAGTATGGGGAGAGGTCTTTTATACGCTTACCTGTATATTATGTTCAGACCTAAGATATGTTATCAGAGCAGAAAAGCTAAAGAGGAAATTGAAAAAGGCGGAGTCATATTTATTGGCAATCATGTGGGACATAATGACGGACAGATGTTTTATATGCTGTTTAAGAACAGTGTCCTTATAATAGCCAAAGACTGGGCTGATAAGAAGATTCTAAAGTGGCTTACAAGCGGTGGTAAGTTTATTTCTGTAGACCGCTTTGGAACAGATATTACATGGATAAGAGGAGCATCGGAGCATCTTCGTGCAGGAGATAATATGATAATTTTCCCAGAAGGACATACTTCGAAGACGGGAGTTATGGACGAATTCAAGCCGGGCTTTGCAATGCTGGCAGTTATGTCAGGTGCAAAAATTGTTCCGGTATATAATAACGGAGAATATCATAAGCTGTTTGGGAAGAGACTTAAGCTTTATGTTGGCGAGCCGATGGAACTTACTAAAGAGGGAAAAGGGCTTAATGCGGAGTATCTCGCAGGGGAGTGTGCGAGGTTCCGGGAGGCTGTGGAGCAGCTCGGAAGGTAGTGACAGGACGGACGGGGCTGCGGCTGGGTGTGACGCGGGCGTTGTGTGGGTGTGTAGCATTTTGAAACACGCTTTCGCTCGTATCCGGACGCAACGGTACTAGGTTCGCTGGAGTTTGTTGGCACGGAGTGCCAACTGCTCCAGCTTACCAAGTGCCGGCGTCCTCCAACGGTTTCAAACTACTACACACTCACACGCCGTCCGCATCCCACCCAGCTCGCAGCCCCTGCGTTTGCCACAGCCTTCCGGGCTGCCTCCTTCGGAGGTTCCGCCCGGTGGTGCGAATGCGTGGAGGGATGTAGGCGACGGTGGGCAGACAGCTGAAGGCTGGCGACCATACAGTTTTAGTTGATTATAATCCGGGAGGTGTCAGTCGCAGGTACGCGGTTTTGAAAAGGCTTGCGGAAAAAACCGTCGGAGGACGCCGGCACTTAGGGAGTTCGGGATTTTGATGAGGGATGCGGGAGCTTGCTCACGGCATCTCTCACAGAAGCCTGAACGAGCTTAGTGTCCGCTGCGTCCGTAGCCGAGCGGAAGCGTGTTTTTGGAGCAAGCTTTTTCAAAACTGCGTACCGTCCGATTGCCAACACACCCCACCGGATTTCAATAAAGTAAAAAAGGAGCAAAGCATGAATAATTATTTTTATAACATGGTAGATACTGATGAAATGGCTACTTTGGAATATATTCCAACTATTCCAAAGTTTCTTGAATTTATTAAGAAGCAATATTCTGATTATCCAGCCATAAGTGACAAGGTTACTACATATACATATGAGGAGCTTGTTTCAAGAGTTGCTAAGAGAGTTACATTTATTAATTCATTAGGACTTGAGAAGGGTTCTAACATAGCTGTACTTGCAAAGAACGATTTTGATGCAATGGAGCTTTTCCTTGCAATTCCAGCGGCTGGACATGTACTTATTATGCTTCCTAATGCACTTAACGATAAAGCACTTGCAGGAATCAGCATGAAGTTTGACCTTGCTGGTATGTTCGTTGGCAAGGAATTTACAGAGGTTACAGCTAATCTTCCTTGTAAGACATGGCCAAGCACTTCTATTGGTGAGACAGAAAGCGCATTTGCAGATGTTGAAAAGGATACTACAGCAGCCATTTTCTTTACAGGTGGAACTACAGGAGCGCCTAAGGGTGCAGTTCACAGCCACGGTTCTATTATGAGAGGTTCATTTAATGGAGTATTTGGACCAGGCAACATTCTTCATAAGAGATATATAGCTATGCTTCCTCTTTCACACATATTTGGGGCAATTATGGGATATATGGCTAAATTGTATACAGGTTCGCTTATATATACATGTGTTGATATGAGAGCCGGTATCGGTGATATTCCTGTTGTAAGACCTACAACGCTTGTACTTGTTCCTGGTCTTGTTGAGATTATTCTTAACATTGCCAAGCTTAAGGGAAGAGCATTCTTAGGAGATCTTGAGCTTATCATGTGCGGAGCTGCACCTGTTCCTCCAAGACAGATGGCAGAGTGCCGTGAATTAGGAATTACATTATGTGCAGGTTATGGACTTACAGAGTGTGCTAACCTGACATCAGGCAATTGCGATACAGATAAGAAGCCTGAATCTATGGGACACATTTATCCAGAACAGCAGGTTAAGGTTGTTGACGGAGAACTCTGGATTAAGGGTGATAATGTAATGAAGGAATATTACAAGGATCCTGAGCATACAGCAGAAGTATTAGAAGACGGATGGTTTAAGACAGGTGACCTTGTTGAGTTTGATGATAATGACTGGATATACATCACAGGACGTATCAAGAATCTTATCATTCTTCCTAATGGTGAAAATGTATCGCCAGAAGAGATAGAGGAATTGTTCTACAAGCAGTCGCTTGTAAAGGATTGTCTTGTACAGGAGATGGAAATGAATGGAAACACTGTTATTGGTGTTGAGATTATTCCATATATGCCTGAATTAGAGGGTGCATCTGAGGAAGAAATCCAGAACAGATTGCAGGAAACTGTTAATGAGGTTAATAAGGAACTTCCTCCATTCAAGAGAGTGCTTAAGCTTAAGGTGCGTACAGAAGATTTTAAGAGAAATGGCGCAATGAAGATTTTGAGGAATCAGGCGTAAGGTTGTGGTGGTGCCCGGAAGGTAGTGACAGGACGGACGGGGCTGCGGCTGGGTGTGACGCGGGCGTTGTGTGGGTGTGTAGCATTTTGAAACACGCTTTCGCTCGTATCCGGACGCAACGGTACTAGGTTCGCTGGAGTTTGTTGGCACGGAGTGCCAACTGCTCCAGCTTACCAAGTGCCGGCGTCCTCCAACGGTTTCAAACTACTACACACTCACACGCCGTCCGCATCCCACCCAGCTCGCAGCCCCTGCGTTTGCCACAGCCTTCCGGGCTGCCTCCTTCGGAGGTTCCGCCCGGTGGTGCGAATGCGTGGAGGGATGTAGGCGACGGTGGGCAGACAGCTGAAGGCTGGCGACCATACAGTTTTAGTTGATTATAATCCGGGAGGTGTCAGTCGCAGGTACGCGGTTTTGAAAAGGCTTGCGGAAAAAACCGTCGGAGGACGCCGGCACTTAGGGAGTTCGGGATTTTGATGAGGGATGCGGGAGCTTGCTCACGGCATCTCTCACAGAAGCCTGAACGAGCTTAGTGTCCGCTGCGTCCGTAGCCGAGCGGAAGCGTGTTTTTGGAGCAAGCTTTTTCAAAACTGCGTACCGTCCGATTGCCAACACACCCCACCGGATTTCAATAAAGTAAAAAAAGGAGATTTTATTATGGTATTCGAGAAGTTAAAGGAAATTTTTGGAAGGGTTATGCCACAGTGCGACCCGGCAACTATTACAATGGACAGTGTTCTTGCAACAGATTTAGGAGTTGATTCTCTTAATATGATGTTACTTGCTATTACTGTTGAGGATGAGTTTAAGATCAGATTCAGTTCTGATGCCAAGCTTGAAACTGTTAAAGATATTGTTGATTATGTAGAAGCTAACGCTAAATAGAGGTCACCTATGAGTGAAGTAAAGACAGGACTTGTGCTGGAAGGCGGGGCTATGAGAGGTATTTTCTCTGCCGGGGTTCTTGATTACATGCTTAAGAAGGACATTTATTATGACTATGTTATAGGTGTGTCTGCGGGGGCAGGTAATGCGGTAAACTATGTTTCCAGACAGGAAGGAAGAACGAAAAAGATAATTACCCATGAAAATGCTGAAAGCTATTATGGAGTCGGACAGCTTTTCGAGAATAAGAAGATTCTTAATCTTGAAATGTTGGTAGCCGAATATGCTCTTAAAGATATTCCTTATGATTTTGACACATTTTTCGCATCTAAGACAGAGTGTGAGAGTGTTGTTGTTAATTGCGAGACTGGAAAGGCTGAGTATAAAGGGAATTTTAAGACTAAAGATGAATTCTTGAAGTGTCAGATGGCAAGCTGCTCTGTGCCATTTATATGCGAACCTGTTGAAATTGACGGCTATCATTATCTTGATGGAAGCATTATTGATTCGATACCGGTTGAAAGAGCAGTTGAGAAGGGGTGCGATAAGATTGTTGTTGTACTTACCAAGCCGGATGGTTCTAAGCCTACAGATTATTCTAAGGTAAAGAAGCTTATCGAGTGGAGCTATAAGAAATATCCGGAGCTTTGTGATGCTATGGCACACAGAAGGCAGGCTTATGACAGGCAGGATAAGTTCATGAAAAAGCTTGTGGAAGAGGGAAAGGTCTTTGTTATCCGTCCGGAGGAGCAGATGATAAGACACTTCGAGAATAATAATGAAAAACTTCTTCAGTGCTATCAGTATGGATATGACACGATGAGAAAACAGTTTAAAGCATTTGAGAAGTTTATGGAGGACAAATCCTCTCCTCGCCAGAGGGGCTCGGATTTTTCTGCGAAAAACATGGAGGATTAATAATGAAAGTTTTAGTAGTAAACGGAAGCCCTAAAGGACCTAAGAGTAATACTATGCAGATGACAAATGCGGTTCTTAAGGGACTTAAGGAGACTAATCCGGAAGCTGAGATTGAGCTTCTTACAGTTAAAGATATGGATATTAAGCCATGTATGGGATGTATGAGCTGCTGGGGAAAGACAGCAGGACAGTGCGTTATCAATGATGTTATGCAGGATGTTCATGTTAAATTCATGAATGCAGATGTGATAATATACAGTTTTCCTCTGTATTTCTTTGGCATGCCGGGTCCAATGAAAACATTTGTTGACAGAATCATGCCACTTATGGAGACTTACAAGGGCAAGGTAAGAGATATAGGAGATAATGCGTTCCACGAATTCCGTTATGATGTAAGCGGCAAGAAGTTCTATGTTATATCATCATGTGGATACGGAAGGACTCAGGAGATATATGACGCACTTATCAAGGAATTTAATTTTATCTATGGCAAGGGCAGATATCAGGCACTTCTTTGTCCGCAGAGTGAAATGTTTGCAATTCCACCAATGGTAAATCAGATTAATGAATATCTTAAGAGATATACAGAAATCGGTAAGGTTATGGGAAAAGGTGAAGATATCCCTCAGGATATGATTGATTATGCTTCGCAGCCAATGATTCCACAGAGAGCATTAGAGAAGCTTATGAACAATTACTGGGATGCAGTTACACCAGAGAATCCTCTTCCGGCTCCTAATTTAAGATAAGAGGCGGGTTATGAAAACATATTACATGTTTGGCGACTCGCTTATGCGCGGGGTTATGCCGGATGAAGCGTGGAATTATCACAGCTCAGATGCAATCGGTTTTGAGAAAATGCAGGCACAATATAATATGAAGTTTTTAAATTTTGCAATGCCGACATTCACATCAGAGAGAGTAAAAATGTGGCTTACACAGATAATGTCAAGTCATCCGGTACCTGATGTGGCATTTCTTGAATGTGGCGGTAACGACTGCGACTATGACTGGAAGTCGATATGTGAGGGCAGATGTGATTATGAACATAGGCACAGAGTTGCCCCACAGGATTTTAAGAAGAATTATGAGGATATGATACATTTGTTGCAGGAAAAGGGAGCAGCAGTAATATCAGTAATTGCACCACCGATTGCTATTGAAATGTATTTTTCACATCTGCTTGAAAGCGGAATCAGTAGGGAAGTTATGTCAGAATATGTGAACTCAGTTCAGCAGATGCAGGACGAGTATGCAGAATATGGCGACATAATGAGAGCTGTTGCCAAGGAAAACGGCTGTGAAATATTAAGTCTTCGTGAGAGCTTTCTTGCACTTGATGACATGAAGGCATATTATAGTAAGGATGGGATGCATCCTAATGAGGCAGGATATGCACTTATTCGTGGTGATTTCGAAAAATATTTTGCATCTGCAGCAGGTATTATATAGAAAGATGAGGAATTATAATGTTTAATCTGCGTTTCAAATGTACTGTTATATCAAGCTGGCACATGGTGCTTCATGCTGTACCTAAGGCTAATAAAATGATTGCCAACAAGAACCGTTATTCAGAAACTGAAAGGTTTGTGTATGCCAAGTGGATTATTAATTACATGAGAAAGCATGCCAGAACAAGAACCAGGGTGTATGGCAGAGAAAATATTCCAACGGACAGCAATTACATAATGTATCCTAATCATCAGGGCAAATATGATGCACTGGGAATTATTCTTGCACAGGAAAAGCCGTGTGGTGTATTATGGGGGAAGAAACAGGCAGAAAGGCTTATGAGCCGTCAGGTCTGCGGTCTTATTGACGCAGTTATTATTGACCTTGATAATAACCGTGATAAAGTAAGAGCGATTATGGATGTTACCAGACAGGTCAAGTCAGGAAGAAATTTCCTTATATTTCCTGAGGGGGGTTACACTGACAATAAGAATGAACTTCAGGAATTTCAGGCAGGCTGCTTTTCATGCAGCTTACAGTCTAAGACACCTATCGTTCCTGTAGCACTTTTTGATTCGTATAAATCCATGAACAGCAATACATTTGAAAGAGTAGATACACAGGTACATTTCTTAAAGCCTATTCTATATTCTGAATATGGTGAGCTTAAGAAAAAAGAAGTTGCTGAGCTTGTAAAGAGCAGGATTGCAGAAAGAATCGCTCAGATTAAGGCTGGGGAAATTAATGAGAGTTATGAGATGATTGGGTAAGAAAGATAAGCTCAGGGACATAATATGTCTTCTGGGCGTGTTTTTTTGCCAAAATTCTTGAATTTTCGACAGTTTGGTTGACAGTACTATTGCACACTGTTAAAATGTTTTAGGTTTATTTAAAGTTAACCTATTATAAATAAGAAGAATCACAAAGTACAGGGAATAGTATGTTATTTGGAAAAAAGAAAAGGGCTGCGGATTATATTGTAGATGTTCATTGCCATATCCTGCCGGAAATAGATGATGGTTCAAGGGATATGTCGGAGACATTAAAGATGTTGGAAATTGCGCATGATGAAGGAATAACACACATGATTGCAACGCCACATTTTAAAGGCGGGCATCACAATGCTTCACCAGAGAAAGTAAGTGCACTTATCAGTGAAGTACAGGAAGCAGCAGATGGATGCAAGTTAGGAATAAAGCTATATCAGGGAAATGAAATTCTGTTTCATGATGAATTATGTGAAGGTGTTGACAGCGGACGCATAAGCAGAATGAATGATACTGACTATGTTCTTGTAGAATTCATGCCATCAGATCCGTATCAGTATATCCGTAATTCCTTAGATGAAATAATGAGCGAGGGATATCAGCCGATTATAGCACATGTTGAGCGGTACGGATGTATGTTAGATGATGTTGAAAATGTGCGTGAAATCAAGAATATGGGTGTTGAAATTCAGGTAAATGCATCAAGTATACTTGGTGATATAGGCAGGGATGTAAAGAAATTCCTTCATAAGCTGCTTAGTGAGCAGATAATTGATTATGTTGGGACAGATGCACACCGCTGTGAAGGCAGCCGTACACCTACGATTCGGGAATGTGCCGGCATGCTGTATAAGAAATATGATGAACAGTATGTTGATGATATATTATATGGCAATGCCATGGACAGGCTTTTATAAAAAGCCAGAAAAAGATTAAGGAGATTATGTAATGCAGGAAAAGAGTAAAGAGACAGAGAATATTGAAATAGACCTCCGGGAAATATTCGGAGTGCTGCTTCACAGATTATGGATTATCATTGTGGCAGCGTTAGTGTGTGGAGCAGTTGCATTTATGTACAGCTTCTTTATTATTACGCCACAGTACCAGTCTACAACAAAGGTATATATCCTTAATAAGCAGAATGCAAGTGGTTCAGTTACTTATAGTGATGTACAGTTATCAGCAACCCTTTCTAAAGATTATGAGCAGCTTGTAACAAGCAGATATGTTATTGAGGGAGTTATTAAAGAACTTAATCTGGATGAAACATATGAGAGTCTTGTTGGCAGAGTATCAGCATCTAATGCTACAGATACACGAATTATAGCAATTACGGTTACAGACCCGGATCCGGCTCAGGCACAGAGAATGGCCAATTCAGTCAGAGATCTGGCAGCCAAGCATATAACAGAGGTTATGGATATTGAAGCGGTAAATGTCGTGGATCAGGCTAATCTCCCGGACTCACCGGTATCACCTTCAATTTCTAAGTGGACCATAATAGGTGCTCTTGTTGGTATAATAATATCGGCAGCAGTCATTATCATACAGCATCTTCTTGATGATACTATTAAGACTTCAGAGGATGTTGAGAAATATCTTGGCCTTAGTACATTAGCTCTTATACCGGTTAATGAGGGAGATATTCCTGATCAGGGCAGGAGAAAAGGTTCTTCAAGAAGTCCAAAGGCAGATATCGGTGCTGATGATGAGAAGGCAAGAAGCTTTAAAGCATCAGAAGTTAATAAGAAGAATAATGGAGCTAAAGTGAGAGCGGAGGGATAAAGATGCAGGAGTTTTCAGTAAAGAAAAGTGCCCTTGATTTCAGAACAAGAGAAGCATATAAAATGTTACGAACTAACATAGAATTCTCAGGGGGCAATAATAAGGTCATATTCATAACAAGTACAACACCATCAGAAGGTAAGAGTACAGTATCATTCGAGTTAGCGATGTCATTCGCACAGAATGGAATGAAGACTCTTCTTATTGATGCGGATACAAGAAAGTCGGTTATGAAGAACCGGTGGAGAAAAGGTAAGATTAAATATGGTCTCACACATTACCTTTCCGGAAAGAATGAACTTACAGATGTAATAAGCGTAAGTGATGAACCTAATTTCTGCATGATATTCGCAGGTCCTGTTCCTCCTAACCCAAGTGAGCTGGTTGGAAACGACAGATTTGCTGAACTGATTGAAAGTGCAAGAGAGACATTTGACATGATAATAGTAGATACACCACCAATAGGAAGCGTTATTGATGCAGCCGTTATTTCTAAATTCTGTGATGGCGGAATTCTTGTTGTAGGTGCCGGTGAAATAAGCTATAAGTTCGCAAGAAAGGCTAAGGAGCAGCTTGACCTTGTCGGCTGTAAGATTCTTGGCTGCGTACTTAACAAGGTTGACATGGCAGGCAACTCATATTACGGTAGATACTATGGCAAGTATTACGGTAAATATTATGGCAAATATGGTGAAGAAAGTTAAGAGCGAGGAATAACCTGTACGGAGCTGAATTTCGTGGGGGAGGGGGTAGAGAGATAGATACCTTTCTTCTTGGAGGATTTTGGCTCCGTAGTTGTGTATATTGATATGAGGATTTCAATTGAATTCAAACTTAACGATGTAAATTAAAACTACGATATAAAGGATAAGACATGAATAGTTCAAAAAAGATAGCTTTGTATTTTATGTATATTGTGGATGTAATGTCAATTGTAATTACATTTAT
>OHQF01000688.1_pt1 | contig 20340 bp, 21 predicted proteins | sample 1578001 | NCBI WGS metagenome assembly OHQF01 (sample SAMEA3879538, study PRJEB24766) | human gut metagenome | biome: human-associated habitat; feature: feces | place: USA | collected 1985/1987 | reverse complement strand
TTAACAAAACTTAAACGTTTAATATTAAAGATATATATAAATTGGGCATATTTATATTTACGGTCAAAGAATATGGCTATATTTGTTTAAAATTACGATTGTAAATTGTGAAAAAATATTGTATAATTAAACGGTAATATGTAGCATTGTATCTTGACGGAATTGATAAATGCTCATAAAAAGTTTATGATAAGAGCTGAATGTCAGTTGAACTGTTAACCATAGCTTGTGTCCATATTTTTGTGCAGTTCCGACAGACCTTTGGCATAAGAAAGGATCAGTGTGTTATGCAGCCGGTAATCAACAAGGCGGACCTCGAAGAAAAGATCCGCAATACCCTCCAGACTGAGTATAATGTTACCCCGATCGATGCATCGGACAATCAGATCTACAAGGCACTCTCGACAGTTGTTGTTGAGCTTCTCCGTGAAAAGCGCAGAAAGTTCCGCAATCAGGTTCATTCCGAGGGCAGAAAAGAAGTTTACTACCTCTCAATGGAATTCCTTATGGGACGTTCGCTCAAGACAAGCCTTTTCAATCTTCGCATCAACGATATCGCAGAAGAGATAATGAAGTCTTGGGACGTTAATATCGACAGAATTTATGAATATGAGCCTGACGCAGGACTCGGAAACGGCGGTCTTGGTCGTCTTGCTGCCTGCTACCTTGACGGTCTTGCAACCGACGGCTACCCTGCAATGGGTTATTCTATCTGCTATGAGTACGGTATCTTCAAGCAGAAGATCGAAGACGGCTGGCAGACAGAACTCCCCGACAACTGGCTCCCCGGCGGTGAAACATGGCTCGTCCCCAAGAAGGACAAGACCATTGAAGTTCACTTCGACGGTGAAGTGGTTGAACACTGGGACGAAAAGTACCACCACATTTCCTACAACAACTACAGCACAGTTTATGCTGTTCCTTACGATATGTATGTTCCCGGCTACGACAGCGAGGGCGTTTCCGTTCTCCGTCTGTGGCAGGCAAAAGCTCCTTCCTTCGATATGCAGATGTTCAATCAGGGCGACTACGCTAAGTCCCTCTCCCAGAACACTATTGCACAGGCTATCTCAAAGGTTCTTTATCCGAACGATAACCACCTCGAGGGCAAGTCGCTCCGTCTTCGTCAGCAGTACTTTATGTGCGCAGCTTCTATCGGAGATATCGTAAACCGCCACATGAGCATCTACGGCACACTCGACAACCTCCACGAAAAGGTTGCTATCCATATCAACGATACCCACCCGACACTTGCTATCCCAGAGCTTATGAGAATCCTCCTCGATGACTGCGGATACAACTGGAACAAGGCTTGGCACATCGTTACAAACACATTCGCTTACACGAACCACACAGTTCTTGCGGAAGCCCTTGAAAAGTGGGATATGAACCTGGTTAAGCAGGTAATTCCGCGTATCTTCGCTATCATCGTCGAGATCAATAACCGTTACTGCGCAGAGCTTATGGAGAGGATCGGCGACAGCGCAAAGGTCACAAGAATGTCTATCATTCAGAACAACCAGATCCACATGGCTCTCCTCTGCGTATGCGCTTCACACAGCGTAAACGGCGTTTCAAAGCTCCACTCCGATATCATCAAGCAGGACATTTTCAGCAACGAGTATGCTGATACACCGTACAAGTTCAAGAACGTTACAAACGGTATCGCTTACAGAAGATGGCTTCTCCAGGCTAACCCCGGACTTACCGAACTTCTTTCAAGCACTATCGGCGACGGCTTCAAGAAGAATGCTGCTGAACTTTCCAACTTCAACAAGTTTGAAGATGATAAGAAGGTCCTCGACAAGCTCAGCAAGATCAAGCTCGAAAACAAGAAGCACTTTGCAAAGTATGTAAAGTCCAACTTCGGTGTTACGCTTAATACTGACAGCATTTTCGATGTTCAGGTAAAGCGTCTGCACGAATATAAGCGTCAGCACCTCAATGCTCTCAACATCATTGCGGAGTATCAGTACCTCCTCGACAATCCGAACGCAGATTTCGTTCCTAAGACATATATCTTCGCTGCAAAGGCTGCACCGGGATACTATCTTGCAAAGCAGATCATCAAGATGATCTGGGCACTCGGCGAAGAGATCAGGAAGAACCCTGTTGTAAATAAGAAGCTTCAGGTATTCTTCCTTGAAAACTACTGCGTAAGCCTTTCCGAACTCCTTATGCCTGCAGCAGAAGTATCAGAGCAGATCTCCCTCGCAGGTAAGGAAGCATCGGGTACTGGCAATATGAAGCTTATGCTCAACGGTGCGCTCACACTCGGTACTCTTGACGGCGCAAACATTGAGATCAAGGATCAGGTCGGCATCGACAATATCTTCATCTTCGGTATGAACGCTGACGAGGTTCTTGCAAAGCAGGCACAGGGCTACCGTCCGGAAAGCTACTGCGAGAACAACGAAGTTATCGCAAGAGCTATCAACAAGATGTACACAGGCATCAACGGCTGCCAGTTTGACGAAGTTGCAAACTCCCTCAAGTTCAAAGACCCATATATGGTTCTTGCAGACTTTGATGCTTACCAGTCCGCACAGCAGTACATTTCCGAATGTTACAAGGACAAGGACAAGTGGAACAAGATGTCCCTCCACAATATTGCAGGCGCAGGCATTTTCTCTGCCGACAGAGCAGTTGAAGATTATGCTCGTGATATTTGGAAGCTTAAGTAAGATCAATGCGTAATGCTTAATGCGTAATTCGTAATTAAAAAGCACGGCTCATTTCGGGTCGTGCTTTTTTGTATATAAAAAAGAACCTCGGTTTTGTCGAGGTTCTTTATGTAATAGTTAAACTGTAAGCAGTGACAGGTCTTTTTGCAGTTCGTTGTATATTTTCATTATGTCGGTCATACCAAAGATTTTTCCTTGCTGATTATATCTGATCTTTTTTCTTGCTTTTGCGTTAAGTTCCGCCATTAAATCGGCTTTTATAACGATAGGTAAAGATGTGTTTTTGTCGATATAAATATCATCAATGTAGCGTGATGTTATTGGGAACAGATTTTGTGGCAGAAATGCACGTTCTTCACCAAGGATATATCCAAAACTGATATTGTCGCATTTACCGTATTTTGATATTGAACGTTGATATTCTTTTTTATATTTTTCTACTTTAGAGGATATAGGGATAAGCCAATAAATATCCTCGGGACTGTCATCATATTTAAATAGATAACAACACGGTCTGCCGTGAACTGTTCCGTTGATAGCTTCTTTATTTCCCAAAAGTCCGCAGTCACTAAATCGTTCATAAAAACTGTCTTTTACAAAATATAACTTTCCCGAGTCCATAAAAACCTCATAAAAAATGTCCCTATAAAAGGGACATAATGTGTACCCCGGTCTTTTATTAGCCGCTTACCGGGTTGCGGAAATAATTTGTACCCGTACCTTCTTTTTATGGCTACTGATATATACGGTCACAGTAATAATAAAACCTATAATGGTCTACTATTATTATATACTATTTGTTACTTATTGTCTATTGTAATAATAAACAAAATTTATCAGCAGGATTGTTTAAAAAGATAAAACAACGCCTCGTCTGTCCAAACCTTATTCATTGGGATCTTCCTCTATCAGTTCGTGAGCTTTGGTTTTACCGGAGTTGAGCTGTGCTATCGAACGGTCAAGGTGCGCTGTGTTTGCTTTGCTGTAAAAATAATCGTCGGGAGAATTGTGAAGAGATACCGAAAACGGAAGCCCCTCGCACATAATTGACTGCTTGATAAACATATTAAAGGCAGTTGTCATATTAAGACCGAGAGAATTGAAAAGCTGTTCGGCTTTGCGTTTGTCGTCGGCATCGAGGCGCATTGTTACACTTGTTGTTTCGGACATAATATCATCTCCTATCTTTATTTGCTTACATTGTACATCAAAATGATTACGTTGTCAATACATTTTATAAAAACTTATTGCTATATAAAAAAATTTCTCCCCGAATCACTTCGGGGAGGGATAATTCATTTATAACGCTAATAATCAGCTGTTTTCTTCTGCCTTGACTTCAGTTTTAGCTTCAACCTTAGCTTCGGGAGCGGTTTCAGCCTTTACTTCCGGCTTTGGAGCAGGAGCTTCAGCTTTCGGAGCTGTCGGAGCAGCCGTCTGATTTGCAGGAGCTTCGGCTTTCGGTGCGGCAGGCTTTGCGACCATTACAATGCCGTCGCAGCGCTGGATAGCGTGTGTAGGACAGCCGGCTACGCACTTGCCGCAGTTTTTACACTTGCTGTAATCGATGCGTGCGAGGTTGTTTTCAACCGTGATAGCACCGAACGGACAGGTCTTTTCGCACTTTTTACAGCCGATACAGCCGTTTTTGCAGGCTGTACGGGTGTTTTTGCCGATATCCTGCGAGGAGCAGAGAACGTCGATGCGGTTTGTTATATCGTGGACAACGATAAGCTGATTAGGGCAAGCCTTTGCGCAAAGTCCGCAGCCGCCGCACTTGGAGCGGTCGATCTTCGCAACGCCGTCTACGATAGAGATAGCGTCGTGAGTACATTCACGGATACAGTCGCCGTAGCCGAGGCAGCCGTAAGCGCAGGCGCTCTGACCGTTGTAGAAGCGCTTTGCAGCCTTACAGGACTGAACGCCGTCAAATTCAAATTTGTTTGCCGAACGTGCATTGCAGTCGCCGTTACAGCGGACAACTGCGATCTTCGGAACGGTTTCCATTGCGGCAACGCCCATAACTTCCGCAACCTTTTTGGCAACCTCGCTGCCGCCGGGGTTACAGAGGTTCGTTGCAACGCCGTTTTTAACGATAGCTTCGGCATAAGCCGCGCAGCCCGAGAAACCGCATGAACCGCAGTTTACCTGCGGAAGAACTTCGTTTACCTTGTCGATCCTTTCGTCTGTCTTGACTTCAAAAACTTTTGAGCATACTGTAAGAAGCACACCTGCGAGAAGTCCGATAGCCGCAAAAACAAGGGCAGGAATAATAAAATTCATACTTCCTTCCTCCTTTTTAGCTGAACATTCCCGAGAAGCCCATAAAGCTTACGGAAACGATTGATGCAGCGATAAGTGTTGCGGGAACACCCTTGAACATAGCAGGAGTGTCGGCAGCATTTACTCTCTGACGAACGCCGCTGAATATCACAAGCGCAAGGGAGAATCCAAGTCCTGCGCCGACAGCGTTTACGACCGACTGACCGAGGTTGTAGCTGTTGTCGATGTTAAGGATAGTTACGCCGAGAACTGCGCAGTTCGTTGTGATGAGCGGAAGATAAACGCCGAGAGCCTTATAAAGCGGCGGAACGGTTTTCTTGAGGAACATTTCAACGATCTGGACGAAGAGCGCGATAACGAGGATAAATGCGACCGTTTTCAGATATTCAAGTCCGAGTGGGATAAGGATAAGTGTGTAGATAGGATATGTTGCGAGTGCGGCACAAGCCATAACGAATGTTACGGCAGCGCCCATTCCGACTGCGCTGTCGAGCTTTTTGGAAACGCCGAGGAATGCGCAGATACCCATAAATTTTGAAAGAACGAAGTTGTCAACGAGCATAGCGCTCAAAAGAATAACGAGCAGAGATTTCATCAGTCATTTCCTCCTTCTTCATTCTTTTTGTTTATAGTCTGGCATCTTGAAGCGTTAGGACAGCCTGCGCAGCCGAGTTCCTTCGGAGGAGCTTTCTTTGCAAGCTTGTTTACAACTGCGATGATAACGCCGAGTGCGAAGAAGCCGCCTGCAGGCATAACGAATACTGTCATTGTAACGGGGAGGTGGAGGTCGATGCCGAACCACTGACCCGAGCCGAGAATTTCACGGACGCTTCCCATAAGGAAGAGCGCAAGTGTGAAGCCAAGACCGCTGCCAAGACCGTCAAGAACGGACTTCCAAGGGTTGTTCTTTGAAGCGAAAGCCTCTGCACGGCCGAGGATAATACAGTTTACTGTGATAAGCGAAAGGAACAGTCCGAGGCTGTCGTAGAGCGCAGGGATATAGCCTTTGAGCAGGAATTCGATGAGCGTTACGAAGCTTGCGATAACAACGATGAAGCAAGGAAGACGGACTGCCTTCGGGATAATATTTTTAAGCAGGGAAATGGCAAGGTTGGAGCAAACGAGAACGAAAGTAGTCGCAAGTCCCATACCGATGCCGTTTGAAGCCATTGTTGTAACGGCGAGCGTCGGACACATACCGAGCATTGTAACGAAAACAGGGTTTTCCTTGATTATGCCTTTTACAAGCTCGTAGGTGTTTGTGGTTTTTTTCTCACTCACTTACGGTCACTCCTTCCATTTCATTATAGGCAGCAAGAGCGAGGGTAACTGCTCTGTATGTGCCCTTTGAGGAGAATGTTGCGCCTGTGATAGCGTCAAGTTCAAATGTATCGCTTACGGGAGCGGAAGCTGCTTCTTCTTTGAGTGCTTCGATCTCGTCTGCGCTGCCCCATACGAACTTCTTCGGGGAATCATCGTCCTCGGAAGCCTTGGGGAGCTTGTCGAATGTAAGACCCTTGAACTGGTCACGGAATTCGGGAAGATCTCTTACCTTTGTGCCAAGACCCGGAGTTTCGCCGAGCGAAAGCACGGAAACGCCCGAAACAGAGCCGCTTGCGTCCATTCCGACGAGGACGTGGATACCGCCGCTGGAATAGCCGTCTGTGGTAACTTCAAATGCTGCGTTGCCGTTTTCATCGGTGAGAACGCAGGTGATGCCCTCGGGAGCGTAGATAGCACCGCTTTCGTCAAGCTTCATAGTGAAGCCGTCCGAAGTGCCGTAAATTTCTTCAAGGCTTGCGAGCATATCATCTGTGATAACGCCCGTGTTGTCCTTGTAGGTCGTATCGTGAGCGATAACGAGGAGTGCGCAGGCTATAAGGCAGATAAGCGTAAGCACGAGTGAAGGCTGGATTTTTTCCTTAAACATTACTTAGCAGCCTCCTTTACGGGTTTCTTTGCACCGAGCGGCTTAGTCTTGCAGAGCTTGTCGATGTAAGGTGTGAGCAGGTTCATAAGGAGGATCGAGAAAGAAACGCCCTCGGGGAATGAACCGAACTGACGGATAACGAATGTGATGATAGCGCAGCCTGCGCCGAATACGACTTTGCCCTTTGTTGTGAGCGGAGTTGTCGCATAGTCGGTAGCCATAAAGAACGCACCGATCATAAGACCGCCTGCAAGGAGCTGATAAACAGTCATTGTAAGGCTGCCCGTGTAGCAAAGCGTGAGAACACCGAAAACGCCGATGAAAGCGATCGGAGTTGCAGGGGAGATAACTCCTGTTACAATAAGGAAGATGCCGCCGATGATAAGTGCGAGTGCGCAGGTCTCACCGATGCAGCCGCCCGTTGTGCCGAGGAGCATATCCTTGAATGTGAACGGGGAAACCATTGCGGAGCCGTTGTCGAACCAGCTTGCTGCGAGCGGAGTTGCGCCCGTAACAACATCTGTGCTGTTCTTGTACCAGAACGGAACTGCCCAGTTCGTCATCTGCGAAGAGAATGAGACCATAAGTACGATCCTGGCTGCGATAGCAGGGTTAGCGAAGTTCTGTCCGATGCCGCCGAAAAGCTGCTTAACGATAACGATAGCGAAAAAGCTGCCGATGAGCGGAACATAGAACGGTACAGTTGCGGGGAGGTTCATTCCGAGGAGAAGACCCGTTACAACTGCGGAGAGGTCGGAAACCGTCTGCGGTTTCTTTGTAACAACTGCGAAAAGCGCTTCAAAAGCAACGCAGTAAATGATAGTCTGGATAAGAACGAGTGCGGCTTTTACGCCGAAGTAAACGCAGCCCATAATTGCTGCGGGCAGAAGAGCTATGATGACCATGAGCATTATCTTCTGCGTGGTAAGTCCGGCACTTCTGTGAGGTGACGGAGAAACTCTTAAACCTGTCATAATATTCTCCTTTCTCACTTCTTAGGCGCAGGGCGCGGTAAAAGTCCCTTTGCGAGCTGGTTTGATTCTGCGAGCGGCTTGTGTGCGGGACAGATGTACGAGCAGCAGCCGCAGTTCATACAAAGCGAGACTTTGAGCTCCTGAAGAGCAGCAACGTCCTTTTCTTTGTATGCACGGAGAAGAAGATTAGGCATAAGGTTCATAGGGCAGACCTTTATGCAGTTTCCGCAGCGGATACAAGCGGATTCCTTTTCTTCTTTTACAGTATTGAAAGCAAGAACAGCGTTCGTTGTTTTGAGAACAGGCTGATCTGTGTCATAAACGGGGAATCCCATCATAGGACCGCCGTAGAGGACCTTCTTCGGGTTTTCAGCACCGCCGAATTCGAGAAGTTCGGAAAGCCTTGTACCGATAGGAACTATATAGTTGCCGTTGTTCTTTGTAACAGCATCGCCGTCAAGAGTAAGACGCTTTGCAACGAGCGGCATACCCGTCCTGCAGTAGGTGCTCACGAAAGCCGCCGAGGAAACGTTCATTACCATAACGCCCTGATTTGCAGGAAGCTCGCCCTCTTCGACAATTCTTCCCGTAGCGGAGAAAATGATGACCTTTTCTGCGCCCTGAGGATAGGTCGAGGGGAGAGTTACGACTTCAACAGCGTTATTGTCGGCTGTTTTCTGCTTTAAAAGTGCGATAGCTTCAGGTTTGTTGCTCTCGATACAAATTTTGCAGTTCGGTATCTCGAGCCACTTCTGAACGAGTGCTATTCCGTCGAGAACATCATCGGGAGCTTCCACCATCTGGCGGTAGTCGGAGGTGATAAAAGGTTCGCACTCCGCAGCGTTGATAACGAGAGTGTCGATAGGTGTCTTTGAGGGGTCAAAGCCCATTTTAACGTGTGCAGGGAAACCTGCGCCGCCAAGACCTGCAAGTCCGCTCTCACGGATAGCCGCAATAAAGGATTTTCGGTCGGTGATAACGGGAGCTTTCACGCTCTCATCGGGTGTCTGCTCTCCGTCTGTGTCGATAACTGCCGCCTTGCAGGTGTTTCCGCCCGGAAGAAGATAATCCGTGACAGCATTTACCGTACCCGAAACAGGTGAATGTATCGGAACGGACATAAAAGCGTCCGTATCGCCGATCTTCTGACCGACAAAAACGGTATCTCCTGCCTTGACAAGGCAATTACATGGCGCGCCCATCGACTGTGACATCGGAACTATGACCTGCTTTGGCAGCGGAAAATTCGCTGTTGCGCAGTCCTGCGTTCTTTTGTCATGCGAAAGGTGTACGCCGTTAAGTTTTTTCATCTGCATATTCCTCCCTGATCAAAAATGCTTTTTGGTTCTCCCTTAATATTTCAAAGCAATTTTGCTATGACTTCACACACTTTTTATGTTATACTGATTTTTAAACTGAAAGTGTACAAAAAATCAAGCAAAAGCTCGTAGCTGTTGTAACAGCTTGATGTTAAAAACAGGTTTATATGGCTTTTGCGCTGATTTTTTGTCTACACTTTGATTAAAAATTAGTATTAAAATGTGCAAAGTCATAGAAAAATTTGCCGTGAAAATCTTTTTGGAAGAAACCTATATAATAACGGGGCATGACCCCGAGATATACCATTTATATGTGTATTTGCTGTATGTATTTCAAATCGCTGTATTTTACCGTAGGGGACGGGTTGCCTGTCCCGTTTTTTAACAGTATTTGTGACTGTGGGACGGGAAAACCGTCCCCTACAATTTATATGGGTAATATTTATAGCCGTGAAATGCGTTTTTTCAATTGCGGAACGAGCCGTCCCGAAACAGCACCCGTGAAAAATCCCGATGCTGCTGCCGTGACGAGCAGCAGGGGAGCGTAATATAAGGTGTAGGCACTGCCTGTGAAAAAGCAGGCGGCGAAAAGCTGTCCGAATATATGCAGCACTGCGCCCGAAACGCTCACTCCTATATAAGAAGCGTTCGTTTTTTTCAGCAGGAACACCGTTATCAGAAACGCAGGAAGTCCGCCGCAGAGCGACATAACGCCTGCCGTGAACCCTCTTGTGAGCAGCACAAACACCGACTTTAACAATGTTATCAGCAGTGCGGTCGGCGCGTTTATACATTCCGCCGCACAAAGCACAACGATGTTCGCAAGTCCTATCCTCACTCCTGCCGGCAGGAATGCCGAAAGCATACTTTCTATCGTTGTGAGCGCGACCGCGAGAGCAAGCAATATCCCCGTAACGGAAACGTAGCTTGCCGCCGATCTGAACGGATTTAGCTTCATTTATCTATCCTTTTAGTTTAACACTACATCTATATTACTGTCTGTATTGACTTTATCACCTATCAGACGAACGGAGATTCGGTTCGGCAGGCATACTATCGTTTGCATCGGCGAGGAGATGAACCCCGTCTTTTCGCATATTTTGTCATGGCAGTCCGATTCGGAGATGCGGACTTTGCCGCTTTTGACTTCGACTGTCACGCCGTATTCATCGAACGGATAAACGCCGTCTTTTGAAAGCGGAAGCAAGGCTATCCGGTCACCGTTGTGAAAAACAGCCGCATTCAAGCCGCTTTCGGGCGAAATATTCCGCAGGATAAGAGCCAAAGCCAGCACTGCCGCTGCGACCAATACTATTATAATATCGGTCGGCTTAAAGGTTTTCCGAGAGGGTGAATTCTGAACCTTCATAAAGCGTGAAATCAACTCCTGCGCTGACATAGACGTTGTTGTTTTTATCCGCCGCAATGATGCCGAACTCGGTGTCCTGCGCAATGAATTCACGGAGGGCGGAAGTTCCGCCGCTGTATAAAGCGGTTGCGAGCAGGTCGGTATAAGCTCCGCCGTTCTCGGTTTCCACAGGTGCAATGACTGTCACCGAGCAGAGGTCGGTCTCAACGGGCATACCCGTTTTCGGCGAAAGGATATGTTCATATTTAACGCCGTTTTTTTCGAAATAACGCTCATATCCGCCGCTTGTCGAGATAAATGCAGCGTCGGTCGTTATCGTGCCGAGGTAGGCGGAAGGGGAAAGAGGGTCTTTCACGGCGGCTCTGAACTTTGAACCGTCGGGTTTTTGACCGTATAAAAGCGTTGACGAGCCGAGCGAAACGATTTGGCAATCCGCATCGGTGCTGTCGAGCTGTGCTTTCACCTTGTCGCAGGCAAAGCCTTTAGCCGAAGCGCCGAAGTCGAGCATAGTTTCGTCGGGCATAAGTGAAAACGAGGTGTCCTCGCTCGTTAAAGTCGAAAGTGCGGCAGAAAGCTCGCTCTCATCGGGGACGTGAGGGTTCTCGCCCGAAATTCCCCAAAGCTTTGTGAGTGCGCCGCAGGTGAAGTTTATGCTTTCGCCGAAGATGCCGTCAAAGCGGCTGTCCCAATCGCGGCAGATATTTGCACATTCGAGGATATTCGGGTAATTCCCGTCTGCAAACTCGCTTGCTTTTTTATTGTATGTTTCGGAAAATTCCTCGCTCAGGGCGTTCAGAAGCTCCTTTGTGCCGTCATCGGAGCTGTCATAGCTTGTGACGCTGACGTAGGTATCGAACGCAAACATTTCCTTTGTCTGCGGCTTTGACGAAGCTTGGTTTGAGCAGGCGCAGAGCATCAGGCAGGAAACAAAAACGGGAAAAGTTCGTTTAAGCTTAAATTTAAAAATATTCATACATACTAATTTTATCTTAATTGAGCCTTTACGTCAAGTAATTTCGGAATTTACCGTAAAAAACGGCGTTTCGTACAAAACGGACGGCTGACACAAGAGCTGTTTTATGATGTTTTTTAAGAGAACTTTTTTTAATGCATAATTCGTAATGCGTAATGCGTAATTTAAATTCGGAATTCGGAATGCGGAATTCGGAATTATTTATGCTATGTAAATTTACTGAAAACATCAATTTCCGTAGGGGCGGATTCTATATCCGCCCGTTGCAAATCCCGTATTTCAGGCAAATTTTTTGTATGGGACGGGTTTCCCGTCCCGCAGAAATATTGTATTTTTAATGGTTGGATATCTTATGGGCGTTCCGTTTTTCGGACGTGATTTGTCAGCTGTTCCTTTGTGTGAAAACATTGCTCACTTCGTTCGCTTGTTTTCACGTTCATTTCCCACCGCCGTTCATATTGTGTCGGCGTGAAATGCTTATCGCTTCGCTCTGCGCATTTCACGCCGAGGAAAGTTATTTCGTATAAAGAATTGGCGCAATTCACATTTTTTAGATTTACGAAATTTATTTCTCATATTTCGTTTTCCTTTTTGATGTGAATTGCGCCTTATTAACTGTTAGTGCTTACGCTATTTCAGCGAGTTTTTCGCTGTTAGTTTAAGAAATTTCGCTTTCTGCTAAAGGTCAAATTGACCTGCGACCAAGGGCTCTGCCCGGTGAACTTTCCTCTGCTCATCTGTTAACGGTACCGAGCGGTAGAATAACAGCCCGACATAAAGTGTATACGAACTTCCTGCAGGGGTTCCATGCCACCCTTTAAAAAGTGTGGACGTAAACTTGGCTTGGCTTCGCAGTATTGAAACGAATTGTATTCCCCGATTTACTTCGAGCTGTCGCTGATTATTTTTATTCTTGCTTCGCTGTTCTTTACTACGTTGAGGAGCGAAGATGCCGAACCTGCGTATTCTTCCGATAATGTTGATGCGGTGATGATATTGCTGTCGCTTTCGAGTGCGATATCATTTTCGCCGAATGTTACGCCCTTTGCGGCTGCGGAGGCTTCCGCTTCGCACATTGCCATTGCCGCCGATGCCGAACCCGAAGCTGCTATTTCGGGGATAGTGAAGAACCGCTGGTCGTTTTTCCCGTTTGAGGAGTAGACGATGCGGAACATCTTATACACTGCGAGCATCATATACGAAGAAACAGCTTTCATAATGGTATTGCTGCCCGTTTTCTGGACAAGTGAAAAAAGGACATTGAGCGAATTGACGATGAGCTTTCTGTTGAAAGCCGCCATCATACTGCCGCCTGCTGCGATCTTGCCCGAGCTGGGATCCTGCTCCGGGATATCTTCGTAGGAAATGGTCTTTCCTGCCGGTTCGGGCGAGCGTCCGAGCAGATAGTCGCAGGAAACGTTATAATAGTCTGCCGCCTTGACAAGAAATTCAAGACCGCATTCACGGATACCTTTTTCATAATGTGAAAGCAGCGCCTGCGAAATACCAAGATCCGCCGCTGCGTTTTTCTGACTGATGCCTCGTTCTTTCCTCAAGAGGGTTATAATTCTTGGAAAGTCGGAATTCATCTTGTCACCTCCCGATCGTTCTCATAATCATCCTTTATATCTATTTTTCTCTGTTTGCCGACAATTACGTACTGTAAATTATATCTTATAACGTACATTTTGTAAAGGGGGTTTGTGGAAAAAACTCGATAAAGGTTATAATTGTTTTTTGTTGAAGTTACATAATGGTAAAACAGGCGTTTCATACGCAAAATCGGCATAATACAAGATATTGTGCCATATTTGAAAAATTCCGTCAAGATGTTGAAATGATGCTGCTTTACAAATAAATGGACAAAATGTAAATTTTATTTGTATAAACTATACTGCCGCAAGGCTTGTATTGACAAAAAACAGCATGTAATATATACTATATTAATAAGAAAAAATTTGCAGGGAAGAATACTATGAACGGATATAAAATAACATTTATACGCAACGGAATGACCGAGGCAAACGAAAAAGGAATATATATCGGAAAGTCCGACTGGCCGCTCTCCGACAAGGGCAGAGCTGACCTTGAGGAAAAGGCAAGGGTCTATGCTTATCCAAAGGTAAACAGAGTTTATTCCAGCCCTCTTACCCGAGCATTGCAGACGGCGGAGATAATTTTCCCCGACCGTGAGATCGTGATATGCGACGAAATGACCGAGATGGACTTCGGCGTTTTCGAGGGCATCGAGCTGAAAGACCTGCTTGAACTGGACAGCTATCACAAGTGGATAAAGGGCGGACTTGACAATCCTCCGCCGAACGGTGAGAGCCTGCGCAATATGATAAACCGCAGCCTTTCGGGACTTAACCTTATTATAATGGATATGATGAAGGAAAATATACACGAAGCAGGAGTTGTGACCCATTCGGGAATACTGATGAACCTTATGTCCTGCTTTGGTCTGCCGAAGATGAAGCCTATGGACTTTGCCTGCGAACCCGGCGAGGGTTATATGGTGAATGTTTCGGCGATGCTCTGGCAGAACGGCGGCGTGTTCGAGATAATCGGAAAAGTCCCGTTCGGGAATGCTGCTGATTACAACGAATTTTAAGGGGAGCTGAACGATGAAAAGCCTTGATAACGAGCGGTACAGGCGTTTTGCCGCACAGCGGCTGAAATGCTGCTGGGGTGAATGTGTCGGCGAGGTCTTTATCGTTACGGCGGTGCTGACAATGGCGGTGCTTGCGTTTCTGACGGTGACGGAGATACTTTTCCGATGCGGCGTGATAAGCTTTGGCATAGGCAGCCTCGGAAAAGGCGGCTGGAAGCTCGGGGTGGCGGCGATTATATATATCTTCCTGCTGTATGTTGCCCTTATTCCGCTCAAATATGGCACGGCGTGGTTCTATTTTCAGGAAGCTCATTCAACGAGCATTCCGGGTTCGGGCTTTTTCAGCTGCTATATGCACAGAAAGCACATAAAGGGAACGCTCAAGCTTGAATTTATGGTAACTGCAAGGAGAATGGGCGTTGCGGTCTTTCCGATAGCGTTTATTGCGCTTATGACGTGGCATTTTAGGCGGCTGCTCGACAAAGACCCGACTGTGGCGGCGGTTAGCCTTGCGATATTTGCAATAACGGGCGCACTGCTCGTTTTTATGTACATAATCTATCATCTGAGATATATTTTTGTACCGTATCTTTACGCCTCCGATCCCGAAAAAGCGCCGAAAGAGATAATCGCAGAAAGTATAATAGTTGCAAGGGGCAGCAGGTTCGGCATAATAAAGCTCGTCTTTTCGCTTGCACCGCTTTGGGTGAGCTGCCTTGTGATATTTCCGCTTATTTTCGTTATACCATATACAAAGATGACATTTGCGGCTGCTGCTGCGGAAATTTTTGATGCTTACCGCTCGGATTCGCGGCACATCGGGAATGCCGAGGGTATTAAGGAGGAAGCACTTGTCTGAAAATAAAAGAAAAATTGAATTCGCCGTCACAAAAGAAGATGACGGAAAAGATCTCGGGGAGTTCCTGCGTAAAAGCGGAGCTTCCCGTCGTCTTATAACGAAGCTGAAGCAGGTGAGCGGAGGGATAACGCTCAACGGCGAACCTGCACGGACGATAGATATTGTCCACACGGGTGATATTGCTGCTATCGGTATGCAGAGCGGCGAACCGCTTGACGAAAATCCTGACCTTTTTGCTCCGGTTGTCTATGAAGACGATGATGTTATAGTTTACAATAAGCCCGTTGATATGCCCGTTCACCCATCGCATCGGCATAGGTATGACACGCTCGGCAATCTTTTTGCGGCGCAGCACGGGGATATGACGTTCCGCCCGATAAATCGGCTCGACAAGGACACATCGGGGCTTTGCGCCGTGGCGAAGAATTCATTCGCGGCAGCGAAGCTTTCGGGCACGATAGAAAAGACGTATTTCGCAGTAGTCTGCGGAAAGCTTTCGGGCGGCGGAAAGATAGACGCTCCGATAGGCAGGTGTGACGGTTCGGTGATAACGAGAGAAGTCCGTCCCGACGGACAGCGCGCCGTTACGAACTACACCGTCCTTGACGGGAATGAGAAATACACGCTTGTCCGCATCAGGCTTGAAACGGGCAGAACGCACCAGATAAGGGTGCATTTCGCACACATCGGACACCCCCTTGCAGGTGATGATATGTACGGCGGCGACATTTCCGACATAACGCATCAGGCGCTCCATTGCGGCGAACTGGAGTTTATGCTCCCCGTTTCGGGCGAAAAAATAAACCTTTCCGCACCGATAAGAGAGGATATGATTTCTATATTGAGGAAATAAACGGTTACAGTTGTAACCGTTTTGTAACTTTTAGGGGAATGACGTATCTGCGCGGTTTCTGGCAGAATTTACGCATTTTTGAGAAAATGGAACGGATTTTTTCGTAATCGTTTTTGGAAGGCTTTTCTTAACGGAAAGGGAATATTTTAAGCCGCTGTAAACGATATATCAAGTTTTCGAAAACGATTTTGATCCGTGATTTTGCTCAAAATGCACAAATAATGGGGAATGAAATTGTTAAAAAAGCAGAATAAATGTTACTATTTTTTGATTTCCCTTGAATTTCTCGGAAAAAATCGTATAATAGGTAATGGTGTAACTGAATTGTAACTAATTCGACCGTAAATTTATAGAAAATTACATTATACGATATATAAAACCTCGGTCAGTGACCGATAAGGAAAGGAGATGTTCCGATGAAAAGCAGAAACGGTGAAAACGGCAAGCAGAATAACTGCGTTGACTTCGTGCCGCCGGTTTCTATAAAAGAGAGCAGGGATAAGCTGGAAAAGCTCGAAGGTGCTGTCATAAATGCGGGAGCACTCATTGCATATACTTTTTCATACGGTGCGTCAAAGTCTGCGCAGTACATTGCGTACATCGCAGGCCGGATCAGAAATGCTGTAAAGCCAACACATCATAAGGTCGCAAACGCTGTGAAGTCAACGATTCGCAAGATCGCGGAGGCTTCTGCCGAGACCGCAGCCAAGGTGAGCGGCGGCTTCAGAGGATTTGCGGAAAATGTTAAGGCTAACGGATTTGTTTCGGCGGTAAAGACAATGGCTTCAAATGCCGTTCGGACTGCCAAGCGCAAAAAGAACGTTTTCAAGACCGCTGTAAACTATGTTTTCCCAACGGCTTCGGTCGCACTGCTTATCGCAGTCGTTTGCAGCACGGCTTCAACAAGCTACGGTATCGCAGTTGAGTACAACGGAACAGAGCTTGGCGTTGTTTCCGCCGAATCGGTCGTAACGGATGCACAGCAGTCCATTTCCGATAAGAATGTTTATTATTCCACCGATGATACGGCTCTCGTAAGCACGAACCTTTCGATAAAGCCGCTCAACTCCATGGACGAAGTTATCGATGAGATGGAGCTTATCGAAAAGATGCAGGAGCAGCTCGATATCACACTTCCTGCCGAAGATCAGACCGAAGAACAGCAGACTGCACCCGCTTCACTCGAAGAAGAGGCTGAAGAAGCGGTTTCCTCACTCTCTTCCGATGAGCTTGACGGCAAGGTAAGGGCTTACTCCGTTATGATAAACGGCAGCTTCTATGCCGCTGTTGAAGCAACGGACGAGATCGAAGCTTACATCGAATCCATAAAAGAGCCTTATATGAACGACCCCGATGTTGTTTCCGTCGGCTTTGACAAGTCGGTCGAATATACATATGAGCAGTTCGTTTATCCTACCGAGATAATTTCTCAGCAGGAAGTTATCGACAAGCTCAGTTCTATCGCAGCTGAACCTGTTTACTACGAAGTTCAGAACGGTGATAATCCTTGGAACATCGCATCACACAACAGCATCTCGCTTGATGAGCTTCTTGCTTGTCCTGCAGTGTATGAGGGCGATGAGATCGATGATATCACTTCATATTGTCCTGTAGGCGCAGTTATCACACTTTCCGCTGAAGTTCCTTACCTCCAGACGCTCGTTACAAAGAGCGAAACTTACACTGTTCCTATCGATTATGAGATCGTCAGAACAGAGGACGAAAACCTCTATAAAGGTGAAGAAAAGGTCGATGTTGCGGGTGTTGAGGGCGAAGCAGAGGTTACAGCACTTGTTACATACAAGAACGGTATGATAATCTCGAGAAACGAGCAGAGCCGTGTTGTTCTCTCCGAACCCGTTACAAAGGAAGTAAGAGTGGGAACAAGACCTACCACCACCGCAGTAAGCACAGGCAGCGGCGGCTCGGGTGATTACTTCTGGCCGGTTGACGGCGGTTACATCTCCGCTTATATGGGTGACGGCAGAGGTCATAAGGGCCTTGATATCGCAGCTCCTTACGGCACACCGATCTATGCAGCAACTTCGGGTACAGTTACAAGAGCCGCAAACAAGTATGACGGCTACGGCAACAGCGTAATGGTAGCAAACGATGACGGCAACGTTACAATGTACGCTCACATGAGCAGCATCGCTATCAGCTACGGTGACTACGTTGTAAAGGGACAGCTCCTCGGATATGTTGGTTCGACCGGTTATGCAACTGGTAACCACCTCCACTTTGAGGTTCGTTCAAACGGTTACTACCTCGATCCTTTGGATTACGTTTCACAGTATTAAAAATCAATGCACACAATTCCGAAAGAGTTGTGTGCATTTTTTATTATTCGGTCGTTTGTGTTTCGACGGTACTTTCAGCCGATGCTTCGGGCGTTTGCTCAGTTAGTCCGCAGAATGATGAAATATTTACAGTTATCCCGTCGGAGAATGTGAGCAAGGTCGGGATCATTGCTGCCTTATCAAATGCTAAGGTGAAGTCCGCGCCGTTGTAAACAGCAGCTTCGCCGTCATCGAAAAGCTCCATATCGTGCAGTGCGGCGCAGAAATCGAATGCGTCGAAAATGCGCTTGAACATTGCGGCTTCGTTGAGTTTGCTGCTTTCGATCTCAAGCGTCAGACTGCCGAGCGAAGCGGTCGTGCTGCCCTCGTTATACTTGATGTTAAGACCTTTCATCGTGTCGGGAGAGGTGATGTTCATCTCCCAAATCCCCGTGCCGTAACGGGTGATATCGCCCGAAACGTCCATTTTGCTGTCGCGGTCGTCTGCGAACGCCGTCAGCTCGAATGTGCAGGAAAAAGGCTGGTCAAGCTTCGGCTGACGTGGGATAATGGTGTCTTTGATAGATTTACAGCCTGTAAAAAATATAATTGAAAATACGATAAGTAATGCAGAAATCCTAATCTGTGATGACATAAATAAAAACCCTCCGTTCGATTTTGGAACAGAGGGTCTGTTTTTTGCGAATGGTATTCCTATCTGTTCCAAGCTTTGAACACATAGGGAAGCTCGTCTATGACATCGCGAGGCAGCATTCCTGCTTCGGAAAGCCTGTCACGGGCGAGATCTGCTGCTTTTCCGTGGACGAAAACTCCTGCCGAAGCTGCATCGGACGGAGCAAGTCCCTGTGCTGCGAATGCGCCGATAATTCCCGTGAGAACATCACCGCTGCCGCCCTTGGCAAGACCGGGGTTGCCTGCTTTGCAGATGAAAAGCTTTCCGCCGCCTGCGATATAGGTAGGAACGCCCTTTGCGGCAACGACAACATCGAATTCACGCGCAAGCTTCACAGCCATTGTGAGCCTGTCGGGGTAGTCGGTGTCGAAAGCGGCGGCGTAAAGGCGTTTCAGCTCGCCGAGATGCGGAGTGAGGATAAGCCTGCCCTTTGTGTTTCTGATAATATCTATGCAGGAACATACGCAGTTTATGCCGTCCGCATCAATAATTACCGTGCAGTCGGTATTTTCGATGACAGTTCTGACGATCTCTTCGGTGTCCTTGGTGCGTGATAGGCCGCTGCCGACAGAAACTGCTGTCGCATTTTTCAGCTCGTTTATAAGAACAGCAGCCGATTTTGCCGAAACAGAGCCGTCTTTTGCGGCATCAAGGGGGAGGAACGTTGCTTCAAACACAAACGGAGCAAGTCGGTCGGTGACTTCGTTCGTTGAGGCGAGGGTAACACGTCCGACACCGCTTCTTAAAGCGGAGAGCGTTGACATCTGTGCCGCACCGCTCATTCTTTTACAGCCCGAGATGTTGAAAAGGTGTCCGAACTGATTTTTGTAGCAGTTTTCCGAGCGCTTGGGGAAAAGTGCTTTCACATATTCTTCGTCAAGCTCCTGCGCAACGTAGGGAACGGAAGAAAAACATTCCTCGGTGAAGCCGATATCGGCAACGGTCATCTCGCCGCAGAGCGAACGGAGCGGCTCGGAGAGCATACCCGTTTTTATGCAGCCGAATGTTATAGTATAGTCGCAGCTGAAAACATCGTCCTCGGCTTCGCCCGTGAGGCAGTTGCCGCCCGAGGGGGTGTCTAAAGCGACTATCGGTTTTTTGCAGCGCTTTGCAAAGCTGAAGCAAGCCTTTATCTCGGGCGGAAGCTCGCCGTGAAATCCAGTGCCGTATACTGCGTCAACGATAAGCGAGCAGGACGAGAACAGCGAGAATACCTTGTCGATATTGTCATTAAGGTCAAGAACGTCAATGCCGCATTCGCCGAGCCGACAGTATTCATAGCCTGCAAGCTCGGTTGCAGGGTCGCCGCTTGTTAGTACGACATAGACGGTCATTCCAATGTCGAAAAGGTTCTTCGCCAGCACGAAGCCGTCACCGCCGTTGTTTCCCTTTCCGCAAAGGATCATAACGCCGCCCGAGAGGTCATATTTCGATGAGAGCCTGCACACAAGCTCGGCTGCGGCTGCGCCTGCGTTTTCCATAAGCTCGCGGTAGGAAACGCCGTGGGCA
>OHQF01000687.1_pt1 | contig 20347 bp, 16 predicted proteins | sample 1578001 | NCBI WGS metagenome assembly OHQF01 (sample SAMEA3879538, study PRJEB24766) | human gut metagenome | biome: human-associated habitat; feature: feces | place: USA | collected 1985/1987 | reverse complement strand
TTATATTGGATTTCGGCGCAGATTTTTTCCTGTATTTTATTGGTGTTTAGTATTACGCATTAAAATAATTCCGCATTCCGAATTCCTAATTCCGAATTCATATAATGAGCGGCTGGTACTGTACCCCATTCATCGCCGCGAGTATAGTTTCACCTATCTCGTTGAAATCCGCTACGAGAGAACGCGGCTTTTTTTCGCTGTCGTCCTGACCGAGCGGCACAAAATAGTAGCTTTTGCAGTTCATCAGCGCACCGATGTTCTTTGCACTGCCCGCAAGGCCGTCATTCGTCGCGGCAGCTATGACTACGGGGCGCGAGTTGCGGATATGCGACTTCGCCGCCATTGTAACGGGAGTGTCTATGATCGAATTTGCAAGCTTCGCCATTGTATTTCCCGTGCAGGGACAAATGACAAGAACATCGAACATTTTCTTCGGACCTATCGGTTCTGCGTCCTCTATCGTGAGTATTATCGGCTTTCCCGTTATCTCTTCGATAGTTTTTCGGAAGCTTTCAGCCGTCCCGAAACGGGTATCGAGGGTGGACGCATTGAACGACATTATTGCAGTCACGTCCGCACCTGCCTCTTTGAGCCTTTTTAACTGCTCTATCGAGCGCGAAAAGGTGCAGAAGCTTCCGCAGAACGCATAGCCTATCTTCAGATCCGCAAGACTTGTGTATTTTTCAGACAAAATTCTCTCCCCTTTCCTCTAAAATGTTAAGTATCGTTTTTCCTATGGTTATGCCTGCCGTTGTCGGTGCGGCCTTGCCGGGAAGTGAAAGCAGCCAGAGCGTTCTCACGCCTATTTTTGATGCACTTTCGAAGTCTATTCCCCCCGGCTTTGAGGCGAGATCTATCACGGGGCAGTCTTTGTTTATCTTTCGCAGAAGCCTTTCGTCAAGAAGCCGGACGGGAACGGTGTTGAACACTATCGTTGCCTTTTCGAGCTCCCTGTCGAGTGAAGCGATGTCGGCAGTTTTGCAGCCGTATATCTCCGCCCACGCACGGTCGGAATATTTCCTTGCGGCGGCGGTTATCTCGGCATTGAACCCCTGTAAAAGTCGTATGAGAGCCTTTGCGATGCGCCCCATTCCGATTATAAGTATCCTCTGCCCCATTATAGTTCGGTCGGTTTCCTCCATTGCCGCCTGCAAAGCGCCCTCGGCGGTAGCCTCGGCATTCATAACGGCAAATTCCTCACGCTCGGAGTAATCTATGACGGTAAGTCCGCGCTTTTCGAGCTTCTCCCTCATTCCTTCAGGGAAACGTCCGCCGAAGACAATGCCATTCTCGGCGACTGCGGCTGTAAGCGTTTCAATCGAAATTTTGCTCTCGGAATAAGGACAGTTCACGTTTTCCCCGTCAGCGCTCACGGGGAGCGGCAGGATAAGGTTATCCGTCTTTTCGTTCAGCGAAATAAGACTGCGGAAAATACCTCCGCCGGTGCTTATGCCGTTGTCGAAACCTATCGTATTTACAAAGCAGCCGTTTTCCCTCAAAAATTCTGCAAGCTTTACAAAGCGCAGATCACCGCCCGCTATAAGAAATCTTTTTTTCATTTTGAAGCATTCCTTTCTGTGTTTGCCTGTGCAAAGCTGTGCGGCTCTGCCTATAACCATAATATGAAAAACCCCCGTCTGCTGTTACACAAACGGGGGTTCTTTATACCACGAAAGGATAACAAGGGGGGGTTATCTGCTTTCGTTGATATATGTGCTTGCACGGTTCTGAATGATGTCCGCAACTTCGTCAACGGACTTCTGACCGCTGAAATATGCCTGAACTTCCTCATCGATGATCTTGAGGAGGTCGGTATCATATTCATATACTGTATTTACAGACTTGATGAAGTTCATCATACGCTCGTTGTCCGCATCGGTATTGGGCGTGATAGTGAACGACTGGTTGCCGATCCATATCTGATTGTCGTAGTATTCCTTAGTGCCGTTGTTATCCCAGTAAGGACGCTCCTTAGCCTTTTCCGCAAGCTTATTGAGTGCGGAGAGCTTTACGGGGAATTCGCCTACTTTTTCCTGCACCTCATCGGTGAGGAGTGTCTTGATGAATTCCCAAGCGCCATCGGGGTTCTTTGCCTTTTCCATTATTGCAAGAGAGGTGTTTATCTGGAGCATCGAACCATTGCCTTTATCGGTAGGAACGCCGACCATTGAAACGGGTTCGCCGAAGTAGCCTTCCTCGTCCTGCTTGAAAGCGTGGAAGTCATAGATATATTCATCGCGGAGGATAGTCTTTCCTGTGCGGTAGGAGTTTTCACGCTCTGTCCAGTAGTTGTCGTCCTGATAAAGTGCATCAGAGTCGATCTCTGCAGGAAGCGTTTTTGCGTATTCAAGCGCTTTCTTGAACGAATCGGTGTTGAAAGTACATTCGCCCGTTTCGTAATTTACATACTGACCGATGTTGTAAACGATCATTGAATCAACGAAGCCTGAGCTTGTCATTTCTGTCTGCATATTACTGTCAGGGTTAGCTTCGTGAACTGCAATGAAATCGTCCATTGTCCAGCTGTCCTTATCGCCGACGATAGACTTCTTTGCGGACTTTGTAACGATGCTGAATGACGGTGCTATTCTGTAGAGCTTGCCGCCTACGCTGAATGCATCGAAAACATTTTCAAGATAATCCGCACGGTTGAAGCTTTCGTCCTTTTCCATAATAGGATCAAGGTCTGCGATAAGTCCCTTTGAAACATAGCTGCTGAACGGGAGCTGGCTGTCAACGAGGAGGATATCGGGTATCTTGCCTGCAACGAGGTCATTGTTAAGACGCTTTATGCAGTCGTCATAGTTCGACCAGTCGTCTCCGACATAGGAAGTGACTTCGATCTGATATTTGTCGCTTGTCTTGTTGAATGTGCTTATCTTGCTCTTGATGTCGTAAGGAATGTATGAAGCATAAACAGAAATGAGCTGCTTGTCGGGAACTTCGGACGGATCAAGCTTTGTGAGAACATATATCACCATATTGCTGTCATTGTACGAATATCCGCCGTTCGACAATTCATAATTGTATGCGGAATAGATGATCTTTCCTTCGGGAGAAACTATAATGTTGCTCATTGCGGTAGTGTCAATGCCCGATTTTATCCAGTCGATAATGGTCTCGTTCTCGTTGGCTTCGATATTTACGCCGTAAAGTGCGGTATCACCGTTGTATACCATGTCATATCCGCCGCCGGGGTAGCAGCTGTAAGCGGAAAAGGAGAGCGGATATTCCGTATCGCCGAACTTCTGTGCAGCAAAGTCGATGAGCTTTGCGGAATTCTTGGATTCATAATTTCCGTCAACGTTCGAGTAAGAATTGATAAGAGCATAAACGCTGCCGTTTTTTGCACTGACGACAGACGTGATATATCCTCCCGAATCCTGCGATGTGCTTTCCTCAAGTTCGACGCTGAAACGGAATTTTCCGTTCGCATCAACAACGAGAACAGTGTTGTTTACAAGAACGTAGCCGTTGCCGTCATTGTCTTCAACAAAATTGCTGATATAGAAATAATCATTGTCGTTGTCGCTGTAGCTTGATTTGAGATCGTCAAGATCGATCCTGCCGACCGATTCAAGGTTCGCATCGAAGCGTTCGATATAGAAATGATCTTCCGATTCGCCCGTTTCATTATCCCATGAGCTTGTGCTTACAAGGATAGCGACCTTATCGCCCGACATATACATTTTCTGAACGTTTGGCCAGGTGTTCATGCCAAGCTGCTGCTGATCGATGATGAGCTTTTCACCGATCTTGCTGCCGTTAAAATCATAGGCTTCAAGCCAGTATTGCTGGTAGGAATCATAGATGGGTTCTTCGGTATCAACGGAAGCAGTCTCTTCCGCAGGTTCTTCAGCAGGCTCATCGGTGATATTGCCCGAACCGTCGGGTATTATCATGCCGCCTGCCTCTGCTGCATCTCCGATGCTGATATCTCCTCCGGCAGCACCCGTAACAGCCATACCGAGCGCTTCTCTTGCCATTACGCCGAATTCCGCATCATCGGTATTTCCCATATCAGCATTGGCATTATCATCTGTATTCGTGCCATTGTTATTGTTGAGGGAGACAGTTCTTGTGCCGATGACGTAAACTCTTTCCGAATCGGCTGTCATTGCGTTTATGCCTTCAAGATCCGAAACGGGTATCTCCTGAGAGGAGTAAAGGTTATCCTTTGATGCCATTTCCGGCTGGGTGGTCTTTCCGCAAGCGCCGAGCGAAAGCATCATTGCCGCCGCCAAGCCTGCGCAGACCGTGCGTTTAAGTATCGTTTTTTTCATAAAGTCAATTTCCGCCTTTCATAGTTTTTTGTCTTGACCTTCTGCTTTTGAAATATGCTGCCGCCGAAGAAGCGATTCCCTTTATCTTCTCCGAAAGCTTATGTGCAATTGCCTTTCGTTTAATGAAAAACAGAACGGCAAAATACAGAACTGTTAATATCGGAACACAGAGAGCGGCTATGATAGCGACCATACGGTGCGCTGCCTTTTGTTCTGTGATCCTTGCTGCGTTTTCCCAGTAGGGATAAACTATCGGCTTGTCGACGACTGCGCTTTTTCCGCCGTCAAAAGCCGCTCTGAGCATTTTCATTGCGGAGAAGCGTCCCGTGTTGACGATGATCGTTCGGTTATCCTCCGAAACGCCCACAACGTCCTTGATGATCGATTCCGCAAGACCCTTTACGGGACTTGGAAGCACCGCTTCATAGCAGGATACCTCGGGGGCTTGCTCCTGAATAAGCTGTATCCCTGCGTAGGAGATGAACATATACGGCTTTTTGCCGATAAGATACTGTGTATCCTTATCCTGCTCGGCTTTTACAACGCCTGCAACAGTGAAGATCTTTCCGCCGATGCTTACAGCCATACCCTCGACATTGCTCGAACCGAAAAGCTGCCAGGCGAGCGTTTCATCAATGACAACTCTGTCCTGCATAAGATCATCGTCCGAATAATAGCTGCCCGAAAGGAGCGTCAATGGGTGGAAAAGGAAGAAATCTCCGCCCGTTACGATAGTGTTCGCATCGACAGTCGGCGCATAGCTGTCACTCATGGTCGTAACGGTCATTTTCTGCTCTGAGCAGGAAAAAGCGTCAAAATAGAGCCTTGCGCCATCTTTTTCGGGCGTAAGCGAGTTTTCACTCATCTTTTTGTCGATATCGACCCTCATTCGGCGCACTTCGTTAAGGTCAATGCCATTACCCTCGCTGAAAAATGCCGATATCTGGTCATATCTTTCGCCGTTTTCACTTTCCCAGCTTTTGGCTGCATTCTGTGACGGGAGCCTGCCGCCGATACCTGCAAAGCTGATGCTCAGACAGGCAAAGACCACGATACAGACCGCATTAAGGGCGGCAAGAATTATATAAAGAAGCTTTTTTGTGCCCGTTTTGCTCCCTCCTTTCAGATGATGACCTTTTATCAGTCATCAACAAGACGAACCTGATCGCCTGCGTTGATAGGCTTTGTCGAAGTGGAAATAATGAAGTCGCTCTGAACAACGCCCGTTACGGCTGTGTTCACGCCGTCCGAAGCGAGGACTGTGATATCCGCGCGCTTTGCGATATATCTGTTGCCGAGGGGACTGCTCTTTGCAACGACCGTGAGAACGAACTTGCCGTTCGAGTCCTCCTTGATAGCGTTGTTCGGAATGATACATTCATACGGCTGACCCTTTCCGCCGAGAACGAGCTGTAATGACTGTCCCGGAGTGACATCACCCGTGACATCGAAAACAAGCTGTTTTTTCTGCGAATCCGACTGGTCTGCCTTTATCTGAGTGAGCTTCGCCTGAGCTTCGCCGCCCCAGAAATACTGGATATCCGCATTGTCGCCGACTTTGACCTTTTTTGCCTGATCGAGCGTTACGGAGAAGCTTGCCGTGTAGCCCTTTTCAGTCATTTCGATAGATGCTACGGAAGTACCCGATTCAAGCGTTTCGCCTGCAACTATCTTCATCGAACTGATAACGCCTGCGACCTGAGCGGTTATCTCGCCGCCTGCCGCATCAGCCTTGAGCTTTTCGACCTTTTCTTCAAGGCGCTTGATATCTCTCTGCAAAGCCTCTGTTGCGATATCGTCTTTTCCTGCCGCAACAAGGTCGTCCTTCTGTTTTTTCTGAAGAGCGAGCCTCTGGCTTTCAAGATCGCGCTCCTTTGATTCGATCGAGTTGATAGTTTCAAGGTCTGCATCAGCCTGTGTCTTGTCAAGCTTTACATCTTCGATCTCAGCTTTTACATCGTCAAGCTCATTGTTTTTCTTGTCAGCCTTTGCCTTGACGGATTTCTTTTCGGCATTGAGCTTTTTGCTGACCTCTATCTTTTTGAGATTGAGCTTGTTTTCTGCATTCGTGAAACTGTTTGTAAAAGTTGTCTGATTGTTTGTTGCAGTCTTGAGCTTCTGACTGATAAGATTGCTCGTTGTCTGCTTGTTGTAAAGTTCATAAAGCTCAGATCTTGCCTTGCCGAGATCTGTATTTGTATCACTTATGCTCTGATTGATACTGATAATATCTGCTTTGTCATCAAAAAGTGCGTCCAGATATTTCTGATTGAGCGAAGAAAGCTGTGATTGAAGCTTTTCTATCTCCGCCTGCTTGTTGATGATATCTTCATTGGTAACTTCCTTGCCAAGCTCCTTGGTGATCTGCTCGACCTTCTTATCGTATTTTTCCTTTTCCGCCTTGTATTTTACAACATTGTCATAAAGCGGAGAAAGCTCCTTGCTGTAAACATCATCGAGTGATTCATAGTCATCACTGCTGAGTGCCGTGAGCTGTTCGGTAATGTGTGTAAGCTCATCTTCAAAAGCCTTACTCTCTTTGGTGAGTTCGTTGCTCTGCTTTGTGAGGTCGTTTATCTTATCTTCAAGGGCTTTCTGCTCATCGAGCTTTTTTAGATAATCATCACTTCCGCCAAGGCTCTCTTTTAGTCTTGCGATATCCTCCTGAAGATTTTTTATCGAAAGCTCATCGGTGGAATAATCAACGCCTGCATCAAGGAGCTTCGTTCTGTATTCGTCCTGCTTGGCTTCGAGATCGCTCTGAGCCTGCTGGAGATCGGGGCTTTCGCCCTCTTCAAAGCGGAGAAGCACCTGACCCTTTTCAACGGTATCGCCCTGCTTTACCTCAACAGCCTGAACGACCCTTGATGCACCCGTGTACTTCACTTCGTACTGCTGTGCGGCTTCGACCGCAGCAGTTCCTCTTATCTGCTCGGAAAGACTTCCGCTCTGCACATATTTTGCCGAGACCTCGGGCAGAGAATAGTTCATTATAGTATTGGAGAAAAACGTCAGCAGAAGCATTATCGTGAGAAAAATTATCGCCGCCGTTTTGACCCATTCACGTCTTTTATTTTCCATTTATGTACCTCCATCTGAAGATCATCAGATATTAACCCTTGATGCCGCCCGAATATGCAATTCCCTCAACGAGATAATCCTCACCGTAAAGGAACATCAGCAGCGTGGGTATCATATATATCGTCGCAACAGCGAACGCAAGACCTATCTCGCCCGAATTTATCCTCGAAAGGAAAACGGACAGCGGATAAAGGCTTTCGTCCGAAAGAAGAATGAGCGGCTGTTCGACCATATTCCAGTAATCGATGAAAACAAGTATTATTACCGAGAATATAACGCTCTTGCAAAGCGGAAGCGCAATATAGCGGAATATCTGCATTTCCCCTGCACCGTCAAGCTTTGCCGCCTCAATAAGTGATTCGGGTATTCGCTTCATCACCTTTGTCAGCAGGAACACTGAGTATGGCGTGAACACCGCAGGCAGTATTATCGCCCAACGCGTGTTGAGTATCCCGAGCTTATCCGCAACAAGGTAGTTCGGAACGAGCGTTACCTGATACGGCATCATCATTACTATTACATATACGAAGAAAAGTATCTCTTTCAGCCTGCCTTTGAGCCGCGCGAAACCATAAGAGGCGAACGCCGCAACCGCAAGCTGGAATATAACTATCGGAACAACGAGTATCACCGAGTTCCAGAATTTCAGCAGATAATCGGGGCTCTTGAAAAGCACCGTGAAATACTGCGAGAATGAGACCATATCGGGGATAAATTTTAGATTCACCTTTTCGGAGATGAACGTCTTTCCGCCCGATTCGGTCGTCGAGAATACCGAGCCGTAGTTCGCCGATATCTCCGAGGACGACATAAACGAGTTAGCTATCGTCAGCACGGTCGGCATAAGGAATATGAACGCTGCGGCCGCCGCAAATATCGTCATCACCGCAAGACCTATCTTATTCTGCCGCAGTGTGAATTTTTTTCTGCGAGGGGACTTTTTAACTGTATTTTCAGCTGTCATTCCGTATCCTCCCCGAACTTATTTTCAGCAACGAACAGCAGCGCAAGTATCACAATGATAACTATCGACATTATTATCGCCGCCGCCGAAAGCTTCTGATAATCAAGCTTTCGGAACGTGTTGTTCATAAAGTGCTGGAGCATATATATCGAGTCGTATGGGTAGTCGCCCGTGAGAAGATAGACCTCACGGAAGACCTTGAACGAGTTTATCAGCGAAAGTATCGCAACGAAAAGTATCGTCGGCGAAAGGTGACGGAGCTTTATGTGGAAGAACTTGTACCATGCGCCCGCACCCTCCAGCGTTGCAACTTCGAGCTGATCCTTTGATATCCCTCCGAGCGCCGACAGGAACAGTATCATATTGTAGCCGAGGTTTTTCCATAGGAAAAGCACAGTTACCACTATCATTGCCTTGTCGGATTTGAGCCAGTCTATCCTGTCAACGCCGAACTTTGAAAGAATTTCGTTGAGCGTTCCGTTGTAGTGGAAAATTACCTGCCATATAAGTACGACCGAAGCAACGGGAACCATCATCGGACAGAGGAAGCTTGCTCTGAACTGGCTGACGAGCGGTATCTTCGCATCGAGAAGCATCGCAAGTGCCAATCCCAGCACAACAGCAAGCGGAACGGACGTGAGCGAGAATTTCAGCGTGTTTACAGCCGCTCTCTTGAATGCACTGTTTTTCAGCAGGCTTATGTAATTGTCGAGGAACACAAAATCCTTGTTTATCGGATTGTCAACGACCGAGTAATAAAGAATTACCATAAACGGCACTATAAAAAATATCATAACGCCGATAAAGCTCGGTCCGATGCAGGCTATCGGGAACGCCTTGGACTTTAAAGAAACCTTAGGCGGCTTTTCGCGAACCTTTTTTTCGCGCCGCACGTTATTTATATCAGGCTTTGCGCCTATTTTCTTCATTTTATTTTTCATCTCCCTGACGAAAACTCTAACGTCATTATTCTGTTTTACATTATAACATACTTATTCTTGTTTTTCCACATTAAACATAAACTGTAATCTAATTTTAAACATTTCGCCGAAAAAGAAGCTTTTGTTACCGTTTTGAAATAATTTTGGCAGCAAGAAAAATTTTGGCAAAATCAAACCTTATCGTTCCCCCATACTTTTTTCTGCGCTTCAATTTTTCTAAGGCTGCTCTAAGGTTCGGGCTTTATACTTTAAATCAAAGTTAAGCATAGATTAATCCTAATGAAAGGAAGATGAAATTGGAGCGGAAATTCCGTCATGAATATAAACATTCGATAACCGCTGCCGATATGGCAACGCTCCGTATGCGGCTCTCCGCGGTTATGCAGCACGACATCTTCACCGTCGGCGGAAAATATTTTATACGAAGTCTTTACTTCGACAATATTTTCGACAAGGCTTTGCTTGAAAAGCTCAACGGTGTTGATCAGCGTGAAAAGTTCCGTATCCGTTACTACAACGGCGACACGTCCTTTATCCGACTTGAAAAAAAGTCAAAGTTCGGAGGGCTTTCCTCAAAGCTGAGCGCGCCGCTGACATACGAACAAGCCGACCTGCTCGCACGGGGAATTCCCGTTCGTGACAGTAAAAACGAGCTTATCAACGAGCTTGCGTTCAAAATGGATACACAGCTTTTAAAACCGAAAACGATAGTCGATTATACCCGTGAGGCGTTCGTTTATCCTGCGGGAAATGTCCGCGTAACGCTCGACTATGACATCCGCACTGGAATGGACTCAACCGAGCTACTTGACCAGAACGGTGTGACCGTTTCCTCGGGCGGAGACATTATCCTCGAGGTAAAATGGGACGAATATCTCCCTTCGGTGATAGAACAAGCCGTTCAGCTCGGGAGCAGGCAGACCTCGTCCTTTTCCAAATACGCCGCCTGCCGTATCTACGGATAAACATACTATTATAAAGGAGTAATAAACAATGACCTTCAACGATATTTTTAAATCAAGCTTTCTCGAAAATGTTACAAGCGTAAGCCTGCTCGATATGGCAATTTCGCTCGTACTGGCATTCGGACTCGGACTTTTCATCTTTTTCGTTTATAAAAAGACCTACTCGGGAGTGATGTATTCCTCGGGCTTCGGCGTAACGCTCATCGCTCTTACGATGATAACCAACCTTGTTATCCTCGCCGTGACTTCAAACGTTGTTCTTTCGCTCGGCATGGTCGGCGCACTTTCCATTGTCCGTTTCCGCACGGCTATAAAAGAACCTCTTGATATCGCATTCCTCTTCTGGTCGATAGCCGCAGGCATCGTCCTCGCCGCAGGAATGATACCTCTCGCCGTTATCGGCAGCATTATCATCGGCGCAGTCCTTATCATCTTCGTAAATAAAAAAGCACACATCAATCCTTACATTGCCGTTATCAAGTGCGACAGTCACGAAAGCGAAGCTGCCGCTCACGAATTTCTCACCAAGCAGACCCGGCGCTGCACCGTCAAGAGCAAGACCGCTGTAAACGGCGCAGTTGAAGTCAACTACGAAATTCGCCTTAAAGATAACAACACCGACTTCGTGAATATCCTCTCCGAGATGAACGGCGTCCGGAGTGCTGTTCTTGTAAGCTTCAACGGCGAATATATGGGATAAACCAGGAGAAAAAACAATGTCAACAAGCAAACACTTTAACAGAATATGCGCGGTCGTTATGGTTTTATGTCTTGCCGTCACGCTTATGCTCTGCTTCCCCGACGCTGTCGGTATTCAAGCCGCCCCGAAAACGCTCGGTTACGAATCACGGCTTTTCGACACGTCTTATGTACACTCCATTGATATCGTTATGGACGATTGGGACAGCTTTGTTGAAAACTGCGAAAGCGAGGAATACTCCTCCTGCGCAGTGGTCATTGACGGTGAAAGCTACAAAAACATTGCTATCCGTGCAAAGGGCAACACCTCGCTCAGCCAAGTTGCGAACTACGGCAGCGACCGCTACAGCTTCAAGCTTGAATTCGACCATTACAGCGATGCAACGACCTACCACGGTCTTGACAAGCTTTGCCTTAATAATATTATCCAAGACAACACCTATATGAAAGACTATCTTTGCTACACAATGATGAACTGCGCAGGCGTAAGCTCTCCGCTCTGCAGCTTTGCGTATATCACCGTAAACGGCGAGGACCGGGGACTTTATCTTGCCGTTGAAGCGGTCGAGGACAGCTTCCTTGAACGCAATTATGACAGTACGGGCAACCTTTACAAGCCCGACAGTATGTCAATGGGCGGCGGCAGAGGAAACGGCAAGGACTTCGATCAGGACGATTTCGATCTCAGCAAATTTGACAAGTTCAACACCGAAAATTCCGGCAAAAACGACACCTCGGACAGCACAGAAACTTCGTCAAAAAACAATTTTCAGCCGCCGCAAATGGGTAACTTCGGCGGCGGAAAAGGCAATAATGGCGGCTTCGGCGGCATGGGTTCGGACGATGTGAAGCTTATCTACACCGATGATGATTTCGACAGCTATGAGAACATTTTTGACAATGCCAAGACCGATATAACCGACTCCGACAAAGCACGGCTCATAAATTCGCTCAAAGTTCTGAACTCGGACGATGCGGCTTCGGCTGTTGATGTCTATGCGGTGATAAAATATTTTGCCGTTCACAATTTCGTCTGCAATTTCGACAGCTACACGGGTTCGATGATACACAATTATTATCTCTACGAAAACGGCGGCATATTATCGATGATACCTTGGGATTACAACCTCGCTTTCGGCGGCTTTGTCGGCGGCAGCGACAGCACTTCGATGATAAATTACCCTATCGACTCCCCCGTTTCGGGCGGCGATACAGATTCACGTCCAATGCTCGCCTGGATATTCGCCGATGAGGAATACACCGAGCTTTACCACGAAGCTCTTTCCGAATTCATCGCAAATTATTTTGAGAGCGGATATTTCGGGGAAGAAATTGATCGTGTGACCGCACTTATCTCACCTTATGTCGAAAAAGACCCGACAAAATTCTGCACCTATGATGAGTTCACCGAGGGCGTTGCCGCGCTCAAAGAATTTTGTACCCTCCGTGCGGAAAGCGTAAGAGGTCAGCTTGACGGAACTATCCCCTCCACCTCCGATGCACAGACCGAGGACAGCTCCGCACTCATAAGCGGCTCGTCCGTGAACATAAGCGCAATGGGTTCGATGAACGGCGGCGGAATGGGCGGCGGTATGCAGAATGGCGGTTTCGGCACTCCTCCGAACGGAAATTTCGGCGATCTCAACGGAACTCCGCCCGAAATGCCGAATTCCGATAATTCGGACGGTCAGATTCCAAGCTTTGACGGCGAACCTCCCGAACTTCCGAGCAGTGAAGCTTCACCTACAGAGCCAAGCGGCAAAACCTCGGAAGATGCTTCTTCAGACCGACAGACCGATGAAAGCAACGAGCAAAACAGCGGCAATGCTTTTCCCTCGTCCGACCAAAACGGCAATAACGGTCAGAACAGACCTCAGATGCCGTCCGACGGCGGTTCGCCGGCTTCGGCTTCATCATCAAACACAAAAACCGTTGTTCTTCTCTGCATTTCCGCAGGTGCTTTGATAGCCGCGATACTGCTCACGAGGATTTTTAAGGATAGGATATGAGCTGTTTCAAAGATGTTACTGTTATGAACGATAAAGTGTAAGTCGGGTCGGATATAGTGTTCCCCCCCCAACGCAAAAATGTCGGTTTCCGTTCATATCTCATAGCCGTTCAAACGATGTCGGCTTAAAACGCTCGTCGCTTCGCTCTGCGCATTTTTTCGCCGAGGATAGTTATTTTGCGCATAAATAATTGGCGCAATTCACAATTTTTAGGTTTACAGATTGAATTTCTCATTTTCTGTTTTACCTTTTTGATGTGAATTGCGCCTTTTGGTTTGACAGTGATTACGCTATTTGCGGCGATACTTTGACTGTCAGTTTAAAGAGTTTCGCTTTCTGCTAAAGGTCAAATTGACCTGCGACAAGGGTCCCTGCCCCCTTGACCCCTGCCACCCTTTGAACAAAGCGAAATTCTTTCAGAATTAACGTAAACTTTAGGTTGGCGTTTAATGTGCCGTCTTTTATACAAAATTGGTTCTTTTTAATAGTGAATTTTTACAAATATCAGGTTTTTGATGGGTTTATGAAAAAATTCATTGTTTTTCTATTGCAATTATCTGCAAAAGTGGTATAATTGTCTTATATACAAAAAGATTCAAAGGAAAGTGGAGGTAACTTCTCATGAAAACAGTAATGGTGACAGGTGCATCGGGAATGATCGGACTGGCGCTTACCGAAACCCTCCTCGAAAAAGGTTTCAAGGTTATCGGCACGGACAGCAAGCCGAATGATTTTGTCAACTCGCCCAACTATAGTTTTGTTCAGGCGTCTATTGATGATAAAAGCAGTATTACCAATATCCTTAATGGCAGCAGCATCGATGCGCTGGTTCATCTTGCATGCTCCTGCGACAACGATTTTCCCCCGATCATCACTTCGGCAGAGGAAAAGAAGAGCACAGCCGTTGACAAGTACCTTTACAAGGCGGCTGTCGATGCAGGTGTCGGCGATATTATCCTTCTAAGTACATATCAGGTCTATGCCCCGCAGAAAACACGTGAGCCTATCCGTGAAACTTCCGATGAAAAGCCTACAACGGCTTACGGAAAGATGAAGTACGAAAGCGAAAAGGCTATGGCTAAGGTCGTTACAAAAAGCCCGTCCTGCAAGTGCGTTATCGCCCGTGTTTCCCCCGTTTATACAAAGGATTTCACAGACAACCTCAAAGCAAAGGTATTCGACCCGAAGGAAGGCTGTGCATTCGTATATGGCTACGGCGACTATGGCTATTCATTCTGCTGCGTTTATAACTTTGTGGATTTCGTATGCGGCATACTCAATATTGCCCCCGGTGTAAACTATATGGGCGTTTATAACGTCTGCGACACAAAGCCAATCGCAGCAAAGGATATCCTCGATGTTCTTCGTGAATGTCATGCGATCGGTGCAGTCGTTCAGCGTAACCTCGGTTCGGAGGGCATCAAGGGTCTGTTCAATTTCGGCGGCGGCGGAAAGAACGACTACCGCTACAACGATATAAGCCTTGCCTGCAGCAATATCTCCTACGATAACACAAAGGCACAGCGTATCTCGGCATTCCGCTGGAAGCTTTCCAACACAAAGTAAAAATTACATAAAAACGGCGTTTCCAGATTTGGGAACGCCGTTTTTTTATTTGTTTTTCGTCCGCTTGTGATAGCTGTTGTAATCGAACTTTATCCGATCGCAGACAAGATCGACAAGCTGTTCTGTATCGTTAAGCACCGTGTCGGCAAATTCACGTGTGATATTCGCAGGAATGTCGGCAGGATATCTTGTTTCAATATAAAAACGGTTCAGCACCGTGCTTTTGCCTATCCAGCCTGTGAACTCATCATCGAGCATAGCCGCCTGCTTGCAGAGCCATGTAAGGTTGTGGCCGTCAAGGAGATGATGCGTCTTGTAAAGCAGGAACGCCTTGAACGACTTTTCCATAGCCTGCTGGCAGTGGAAAACGACCTGCTCGTAAAGCCGCCTGTCATCGATAAGAACTTTTGCGGACAAAAGATCCTGATAAGCGTGGTAAAGCCAGTCGTAATAACGTTTGCTGTCAGTTTTGTGGCTGTTGTTTCTGCTCATAAAGCTTAACTCCCTCATTGTCTATGCGTGAAGCGAATGTGCAGTCATCATCAAGACATTCATTCCATTCGGTAACGCAGTAAATGATAACATCGCACGGAACGGGGCAGTCGGTCTTGATAAGGATCTCGCTTTCAAGTTCATTTTCATTGTAGCTGTCGTCAACAACAGCGCAGATCTTGAATGCCGTAAGCTTTCCTGCGGAATTGTGCTTGCTCGAAATGAGGAAGATCTGGAACGGATCGCATATCTTAACGATCTCGTCGGACATTTTTCTGATGAGCGGATCATTGATATCGTTCATATTAACACCTTCTTTATCTTTATTAATAATATTATATAACAATATTAACAACAAGTCAAGTTAATTCAAAATTAATTCTATGAAAATAAAACAAAAAATCAATGCGTAATTATTTTTGTTCCGAAAAATACCGTAAAATCGTAGGGCGGATTCTATATCCGACCTTTAGCGATACGCAAATTATAGCAGAATTTCCGTAGGGGACGGGTCGCCCGTCCCGAATCGCGAAGCGATTTTTCGGCGCACCCAAACATCGTAAATAATAGCAAAAACCGACCTATTTTCAAAGGATTTTCCTTGAAAATAGGTCGATTTATTTATTATATAAACGCCTTGCGGCGCAGGACGGGAAGCCCGTCCCCTACAGTAATTGTGGGAAACCGACAATTGGGGAACGGGCGGATATAGAATCCGCCCCTACGATTTTACGGTAACTTACGGAACAAAATAATTACGCAATTACGATGCTCAACATTGTTGCGCAATTACGAATTACGCATTAAATTAATTCCGCATTCCGAATTCCTAATTCCGAATTTGAAACTCACGCTCTGAGTTCAGCACCAAGCTTTGCAAGCTCTTTGAGTACACGCTTCATTGCTGCGTCTGCCTGCTCGTCGGTGAGTGTGCCCTCGTGCGAACGCATCGAAATAGCGAATGCTACGGACTTTCTGCCCTCGCCTACCTGCTTGCCCTTGTAAACATCGAAAAGCTCTACTGTTTCAAGGATATTTCCTACTGCGCCCTTGATTGCCTTTTCGATAGTTGCAACGGGGAGCTTGTCATCACATACAACTGCGATATCTCTTGTTGTTGCAGGGAACTTCGGCAGCGGCTTGTAGACCTTGTCGCCCTCTTCTGCGGCAATTGCCATCATTTCGGGAACTTCAAGCTTTGCAGCATAAGCCTTTACGCCGATACCGTAGTTTTCAAGCACAACGGGAGCAAGCTCGCCGAGGATACCGAAAACCTTGCCGTTCTTGCTTACAACTGCGCATCTGCCGGGGTGGAATGCGCTTGCTTCGGGATAAACGTCTGTATCTGTGCAAGCCTCAAAGTCGCACTCGCCAAGTCCCATTTCATCGAGAACAGCTTCTACCTTGCCTTTGAGGAGGAAGAAATCAGCGTCCTTGCCGTACATACCAACTGCAAGACGTGCAGGCTCTTCGGGGAGTTCCTGACCCGAAACGGGGATATACTCGTTGCCGATCTCGAAAAGATAAGCTTCTGCGTTTCTGTTGTTGTAGTTTCTTGCGAGGACTTCACACATTGACGGAATGATAGTCGTTCTCATTACGGAAGTATCTTCGCCGAGAGGATTTGTGATAGTGACCGTCTTGCGGAGCTTGCTGTCGGCAGGAAGATTTATCTTGTCGAAATACTTCGGGCTTACGAAAGAGTAGGTCGAAATTTCATAGCAGCCGAGAGCAGCCATTGTGTTTGCAAGCTTGCGCTCAAACTTCTGCTTCGGTGTGAGCTGTGCCTGTGCAACACCTCTGATAACGGTCTTAGGGATCTTATTGTAGCCGTAAAGACGTGCAACTTCCTCTGCGATATCGGACTTGCACTCGATATCAACTCTGTATGCGGGAGCGTATGCAACGCCGTCCTTTACGGTGAAATCAAGCTTGTTGAGGTATCCGATCATTTCTTCCTCGGGGATATCCGTGCCGAGGAACTTGTTTATCCATTCTGCGCTGAACGGAGCGGATTTCTGTGTGTCAACGCCGTTCGAGACCTTGATATATTCTGTAACGACTTCGCCGCAGCCGAGCATTTCAACGAGTTCAAGCGCTCTCTTTAATGCAGGTTCAGCCATTCTCGGGTCAAGTCCCTTTTCAAAACGTGCGGAAGCGTCGGTTCTCATACCGAGAGCCTTTGCTGTTGTACGAACGGAAGCACCGTCAAAGCAGGCTGCTTCAAATACAACATCAACAGTGTCGTCCATGATTCCGCTGTATTCGCCGCCCATTACACCTGCAACCGCAACAGGCTTCTGTGCGTCTGCGATAACGAGCATATTGTCGGTAAGCTCACGCTCAACACCGTCAAGTGTTGTGATCTTCTCACCGTTCTTTGCACGGCGGACATCGATAGAAGCGCCGTCAAGGTAACGGATATCGAAAGCGTGCATAGGCTGACCGTATTCAAGCATTACGAAGTTTGTGATATCGACAAAATTGTTGATAGGACGAACGCCGCTTGCACGGAGACGCTCACGCATCCAGCGGGGGGACATTCCGACCTTTACATTCTTTACAACCGCTGCGATATAAACGGAGCATTTTTCCTTGTCGGAGATAGTAACGCTCTTAAGGCTGTCCTTTGCGCTGCCGCCGATGCCCTTGAATTCAGGGTCGTGAAGCTTTAAAGGGAGGTCAAAGGTAGCCGCTGTTTCACGGGCAAGACCGATAACGCTCATACAGTCGGGGCGGTTGGAAGTGATCTCGAATTCTACGGCTGTATCGCCAAGTCCGACAGCTTCCTTTATATCCATGCCAAGCTTAAGCTCGGGACAGCCCTCTTCCTGCTGTAAAAGGAATATGCCGTCTGCGATAGCGTAAGGGAAATCGTGAGTTGTAAGTCCGAGTTCGCCGAGCGAGCAGAGCATACCGTTCGACTCAACGCCACGAAGCTTGCCCTTTTTGATCTTAACGCCGTTGGGGAGCGTTGAACCGTCCATTGCAACGGGAACGATGTCGCCAGCCTTGACGTTCGGTGCGCCCGTTACTATCTGGATAGGCTCGCCGTTGCCTGCCGAACCAACATCTACCTGACATACAACAAGGTGGTCGGAGTTCTCGTGCGGAACAACGGAAAGAAGCTTTCCGACAACTACCTTGCTTATCTCGCTGCCCTCTGTATCATAGCGCTCGACCTTTGAGCCGCTTATCGTAAGTCCCGAGCAGAAATCCTTTATACTCATATCTCCGATATCAACATAATCGGAGAGCCATTTCATTGAAAGATCCATTTAGAATTTTCCTCCTTATTTTTTTCTGATAACAACAATGCTTTCCGCCTTTACAGTGGTAAAATACTCTGTTATATCCGCTTTCTGATAATTAACACGGAACAGTATATCTGCCGACGGACATTTCTTCATAAGCATATCGTAAAAGTTCTCATTCATATATCCCAGTCCAACCGTGACGGTGCATTTGTCGTAGCTTTTCGTTCTGAAAACAATGTTCGTTGCTGTTGGTGAACCGACATAGGTGTTCGTTTTTACTTCATCTATCTCATAGTAAGGAAGAATAAGTCCTTCCGCCGAAAAAAGATATTCCGAAGTGAAATAAAAGCTTCTGAAATTTGTACAGCTTTCAAGCTCCGCAGCAATTTTGTCAGCCGCATTTTCGGACAAGCCTTCAAGCTGCTTTTTCATTGACCTGCTCTGCTTTATATTCAAGCCTATCAAAACGATGCTCGTCACTATGGATATTATTTTCCATAATGTACTGTAATCAGTTCCGTCCAACAGCTTTAACAGCGGGATAAGAATGACCGTATAGGTTATGCTGAGAATATTCCACCATCGCTGCTTATATCGGAATCGCTTTTTATAACGCAGAAAAAGGCTGCTTTTGTCAGCATTTTCCATTTATCAGAACTGTCCCAAGAATCTCATATCGTTCTCATAGAGCAGACGCATATCGCCGATCTTGTATCTGCCCATTGTGATTCTTTCAAGACCGATGCCGAACGCAAAGCCGCTGTAAACCTCGGGGTCGATGCCGCAGCCCTCGAGGACTTTCGGGTGGACCATACCTGCGCCGAGGAGTTCGATATAACCCTCGTTCTTGCAGAGAGGACAGCCTGCACCGTGACAGTTGAAGCACATCATATCAACTTCTGCGGACGGTTCTGTGTATGGGAAGTGGTGAGGACGAAGTCTGATCCGGCAATCCTCGCCGTAGATTCTTTTCATAAGGAGTTCAAGCGTACCGTTGAGGTCAGCCATTGTGATGCCCTTGTCAACAACAAGTCCCTCGATCTGGTGGAAAAGAGGTGAATGTGTTGCATCGACCGTATCGGAGCGGTAAACTCTGCCCGGAGAGATGATACGGATAGGCGGCTTCTTGTTTTCCATTGTTCTGATCTGTACGGAGGAGGTCTGTGTACGGAGAACAACGTTGTCATTGATATAGAATGTATCCTGCGTATCTCTTGCAGGGTGATGCTTCGGCATATTGAGTGCCTCGAAGCAGTAATGATCCGTTTCTACCTCAGGACCTTCTGCGATCTCAAAGCCCATTCCGAGGAAAACTTCCTTGATATCGTTGAGGGTAACTGTGAGCGGGTGAAGCTTGCCGACCTTCTGCTTTGTTCCGGGCATTGTAACATCGAGCGTTTCAGCTTCGAGCTGCTTCTTTGCAAGCTCTGTTTTGAGTGCCTGCATACGGTTTGTGATGTTCTCTTCGATATCGGAACGCACCTTGTTCGCAAGCTGTCCGATAACGGGGCGTTCCTCTGCGGAAAGTCCGCCCATCTGCTTTAAAATTCCCGTAAGCTCACCCTTTTTGCCGAGGAATTTTACTCTGAGATTTTCCAGCACATCAAGGCTTTCGCACTTGTCAAGCTCCTCATGCGCAAGACTTCTGATCTTTTCAAGCTGATCTTTCATAAATTTGACCATTCCTTTCCGTGTTCCGCTTTCCCGCGGAAAATTTGACAACTAAAAAAGCCTGCCCCTCATCGGGACAAGCCATAGCCTGCTTATAACCACCCATTTATATAAGGAACTATCATTCCCCTCGCTTTAACGCAGCATACGTCAATGACTACAAGCGTTTTGCGCGTTCACCATTGCCACTCACGGAGCGAAATTTCAGCTTTGCCGTGTCTGAGGATATCCCAGCCTTGTACCCTCTCTCTTAAAGACACTTTTTGGCAGAGCCTACAACTCTTTAAACGTGTTTATTTACAGATGTTCTTTTTATAATAACGCCGACAAAGAAAATTTACCGTCAGCTCTTTTATTATATATCATTATTTCAAAAATTGCAAGTATTTTTTACTTGAAAATAAATAATTTCTATGTTA